>Ga0181594_10001653_pt1 | contig 20603 bp, 10 predicted proteins | sample 071ome_18_FD_145603 | JGI IMG/M metagenome (GOLD analysis project Ga0181594, IMG submission 145603) | Coastal salt marsh microbial communities from the Groves Creek Marsh, Skidaway Island, Georgia - 071413BT metaG (spades assembly) | ecosystem: Environmental > Aquatic > Marine > Intertidal zone... | reverse complement strand
TACTTAGACTATATTGTAGACATCAGAAAACCTAATACCCGTACTAGGGTTTGGCGGCGCGGCGCCGACGACCTCGCGGACGCGTCGTCGCATCGGCCTCATTGATTCGCGGCGCTTGCGCTTAAGAAGGCGAGTTAAACGACACCTAAACGAAACCAAACATGGCTCCGAAGCAAGGTTCCAAGAAGGCGCAAGAGGGTATCAACTCTCGCCTCACGATCGTCATGCGATCCGGTAAGGTGTCGCTCGGCTACAAGTCCACGCTCAAGACCCTTCGCAAGGGCCAGAGCAAGCTCGTGCTGATCGCGAACAACTGCCCGGCGCTTCGCAAGTCTGAGATTGAGTACTACGCGATGTTGGCCAAGACTGGTGTGCACCACTACGCCGGAAGTACGTGACTTTGATTTTTTCTCGCGCGACGCGACGCGGATTCGGACGGGGATCGGTGGATGACGGATGGTTGGATGCGACGCGCGTAAAAACCCTAAGAAAGATGGGATGAATGAATGACTAACCTGACGACGCGCGCGTTTTGATTCGAATCAACAGACAACGTCGACCTCGGTACGGCTTGCGGTCGCTACTACCGCGTGTCTTGCATGTCCATCACCGATCCGGGTGACTCCGACATTGTCAAGGCTGAAGAAGCGTAAGCGAGCGGCGTTTTCGCTCTCGCTCTCCGTCTTCGCGGTTGACGACGACTCTTATGGAACGGCGTCGATGGTGGATTACACCGTTGTAATACTCATTCGACGCGCTTTGTGAGACCAATACGGTCGTCATTCTATTTCGTCTCGCTCTCGCTCTCTCATTCTCGCGTTGCGTTGCCCAGGGTGTGTTTGGTTTCGTTCGTCGCGGGCGGTGATGAAACTTCAGTATTTGGTCTTCTTTCCACAGATAGGACGTCTCGGCGTCGCTGATTGAGAATATCCGCATACATACACCTTCTGAGCCCACGAGGACGAACGAGAACACACAGACTACTTTTTTTCTCGCCTTGTTCGATTTACGAGTGCGCGCTCGGCTTAAAATGTTTACAACTTGGGGAAGATAAATCTAAAAAATGCGACTACGCGTATTCGGCGATGAACTCGTTGACGAGTTTGTTGACGAGCTCGGGAGCTTCATCCTGGGGGCAGTGTCCGACACCCTCGAGCGGGATAAACTTGTCGGCGTACGAGGCGTAGAGTTTACGGCCTTGGTCGATGTTTTCCCACGGATCCTTGTCGCCCCAGAGCATGCGCACTGGCACCTTGCATTTGGGTAAGAGCTCCTCCGGAAGCGGCCCCCCAGAGTACGAAATGAAATCGAGGAAAACCTCCGCCGCGCCTTCGCGAAGACCCGGGGAAAGGATCGCTTCCACGAGCTCATCGGTGACCTGATTAGAGTCCCCGTACGCCTCCTTGAGGATGTTTTTCACCGTTCGCGCCTTGGCCACCGAACCAAAAAATTGCCTACCGATGGACGTCTCACGAAGCGTCCTCTGCAACGCGGCGACGAACGGACGAATGATGACGGGTTGCTTGGTGATGTGCAATCCACGAAGGGAGATATTCATGAGCACCACGCCTCGAATCTTCTCCGGCGCATCCACGGCGGATTGTAAACCCGCGACGCCGCCCACCGAGTTGCACGCGACGAAGGACGCCTCGCCCACGACTTCATCCACGAAATCAACAATCTGTCGCCCCCACGTCTCAAAGCAATAAATCTCATTCTGCGCGAGCTTTGGATCCATCGGATTCGGCTTATCGCTGTAGCCGTACCCGAGCAAATCAATCGCAAAGACCCGGTTCGTCTCACCCAACGCGTTGACGTTGCGTCTCCAGTGGTCCGCGTTACCGCCGAACCCGTGCACGAGCACCACCGCCGGTCCCGAATCCCCGGCGCAGGTGTACCGGATTTTGTGGCCCTCCCAGGTCCAGTACCGCTCTTTCACCCCGTATCGCGTCGACTCCGTCGCGTCCGCCGTCGCTTTCGTAGTCGTCGCTGCCGATGATGCCATCGTCATCGTTGAGGTTGACGACGACGCACCCGCCCGTCGCCCGTCCGACTGCACGCACCGACGTCGACGGTGCGCGATCGGTGACGCGCACACTGCGATTCCTACGTTCGAAGACATGACGCGAAACACTGAATGCGATGCGCGCGACGACGAGTGACGAACGAGAGCACCGAAACGAGAGCACGTCACAACTTGACTCCGTTCGTTCGTTTCGTTGACATGGCGCCGGGGAAGGGCGCGGCGTCGAAAGAACGCGCGCGTACCGCGCTCGAGAGCGCGTCAGCGAGCCCGGGTGCGGGATTTGCCGGGTACGTCCACGAAGAACGAAGAACAACGGCGTGGATTAATCAATCAATCAATCAATCCTGAATCACTTTTTCACTTTAGACGCGCGCTGACGACGCGTACGACGACTGACGATCACACCGCGAACGATCATCGCGCGCGTACACCTACAGGTTTGGATTTGGTGGATACTCGGGCGGGGTATCGCTTCGCGATGCGTCGACGGGCGGGAGCGAGGACACCGGTAGCTCGTTGGACGAAGACGTCGCACGAGCGCTTCGACACGTTTCGCAAAAGTCGTCGCCGGCGACGAAAACGAAAGCGATGGCGGACCTGACGGAGATTTTATTTGACGAAATCGACGAGGGAAACGGCGGTGATGACGCCGACGCCGCCGACGTCGGGGTGTCGTGTAGGAAATCTACGGATTTTATGGCGGCCTTGAGTCGTCCGTGGGCGCGCGCGTTTGATAGGCTTTCGGGCGACGGAGATGCGCGGTGTCGGTTGGATGCCTCCGTGCTCAATGGACGCATCGCCGTGGCGTGTGGAAAGTCGCTCGGGAAGATATTAAAGACAACCTCGCTCGTCAGCGCGTGGTTGCGGGCAATGTGTGATCCGAATGTGGAAGTAGCGGCGGCGGCGAAGAGGGCATTCGACCGGACGTTTTCGACGGATGAAAGACGGGCGATGGCTGTCGCCGTCGCGCACGAGGTTTTGTTGGATGATTTGTGTGAAATTTTGAAGAGGAAAACACCGGACGATATGATATTCAAGGATGGGAGCGAGTCGGAGCAGTTTGCGCGCTTTGAGCTCAGTATATTATCGTCACTCAAGGCGTTGTCGTCCGTGTGCGAGCGGCTCTTCGCGACGCCCAGCGCCGATAGCGATTCGGCGGCGATTAAACTGAGCCAAGTGCTCGATGATTTGAATTGTTTGAAAGTCCAAATTAGTAGCGAGTACGCATCACTCAGACGCGCGGCGTACGCGACGCTAACGGCGTTGGTGGCTCGCGCTGCAGATGAAAATGCGACGCCGGCGTGGAAAAGTGCGCTCGGCGGGCAAGTGCCTAAAATTTCTAGAGTTAGTTTCGCGTTGATCTCTTCCGAGATGGAAGCGCAAGGGGTCAAGCAAATGTGGGAGTTGCTCCTCGGAATCATGACGGCGCATCCCAGCGCGTGGGATGCGATCGACGTCGAAAAGTCTTTCATGCCGGGGGTGCGCAAGCACTTCAAACACGGTTGCTTTGGCGGCGCCGCCACATCCGCATTGTCGCTCCTCCCGCTATTAGCGCACATGCCACCAAAAGTACTCATCGGACGCGGCTCCGATGGAAATCCCATGGTTGGTTTGCTCGGTATCCTCGACGCTGTGTTCACGGGTTGGATATTTCTTAGCTCGAGTGCGGTGAGAGCGAATGAGGCGCGAGCCATATTGCCCGCAATGCGCGAAGGCGTCTTGTATGGTATCTTGAAGCTCGCTCCACAGACTGATCACCCCGGCGAGTGTGCGTCGCATGTGTTGATGACGCGCGTCGCAGACGTGTGGATGCGAGAGTTTCTCAAGGTTGGTAACACGGACGCGCTCGATTTGATGTGCGGCGTGCTCGATACGCTCAGTTCCAAGCCGCACGCCAAAACCGCAACTCAGGAGGCGTGGGCGCGAATCGGCGAAATCACCGAAGAAGCGCTGGCGGACCCGGTGATGAGCGAACACGCGAACGCAATGTTTGCGCGCCTCTCTCGATCGGGTCGCGATTCGCCATCTTCACGGGCGAGTGAACCGTTCGCAAGAGCCGTCCTTGCGCGGGCAATTCAGACGCCGACAGAGAGTTCGGTTGAACGCTTGGCAGATTTAGTCGCTAGCCTAGGTCTCACGCCGTTTGACGGTGGTGCAGAGACATTGATGAAGTTTAGCTTAGAATCACCCGCGCCGCCGCGCGCGGGTTCTCTCGTCGCTGCAGTTTTGAAGCACGATCAGAGTTGGTGGGACGCCGTGTTGCGACGCACACTCGACGACGACGAACAAGCTCTCGAGCGGTCGTCAAGCCTCGTCACGCTCGCAGAAGCAATCCAGGCAATGCCTCCAGGTAATAGTTTGACGTGTGACGCATTAGATGCGATAGTCATGCGGTGTGCGGCGCACGCGTCCCTGGAATCATGTTCAAAGCTGCTCGTCGCGGTGGCGCACGCTGGGATCGCGTCGACTGTTTCGCCTTCGGCGGCGATGGAAGCGTACGAACATCTCACCGCTGGCGAGGGACGGGGCCACTCGAGACAAGCCATGCACGCTTGGATGTGGCCGCCTCCAGCGAACGAAGCAACGATGCTCGCCTGGTCGACAGCAGTCAGCGGTCTCTTTGTAGAGTATTTGCTTGAGAGCGCAGACGTCGTGGAGTGCGTCGTGCACGAAGCGGAGAGCGACGACGAAGACGGCGAAGCCGACGTAGAGTACATCGAATCAGAAATCGGCGACGTCACGCGCGAGTGGAGAGAGATTGAAAAGAAGATGGAACAACACGACACGTTGTCTGAGAAGACGAGAATGACTTTGGCGACGACAGTCGCGTCCGCAGCCGCTTCCACCGCCGCGACACAGCGGGAAGAGGATGCCACATTAGCGCTTCGGCTCTGGGCGACGACGACGGTTCACGTGTTGAGACTGCTAAGATTTGATGACGACCGAGTGTCCGAAATAATCGTCGCGAGCGATGATAGTTTCTACTGGCTGGACGCCGCGTCTCACACGCTCGGCTGGGAAACGTTGCTCCGCTCCATGCCCGCCGACGCGCAAGTCCAATGTACGATCGACGTGTCGACGCTTCCACGATCCGTCACGCGACGCTTCATGACTACGCTGTCTGCGTCGAAAGATGTCCGCCTGTCCGTCTTCAAATCGCTCGCGCAGTCGGCGTTGAGCGATGCAGAAGATTTATCCTTTGATGCCGCGCTCGTGCACTTTTTACGATGCGCTCACCAGACGGATGCGCGTTGGATGGAGGGCACAGAAGAAGTCAAGGTGACGGAAGAGATTCTTCGCGTCGTCGGAGAAAACTTGGATGCGTTCGCGCTGCGTGCGGCGTCGATCATTCCGTGGATACTCCCAGCCGACACGTCTGCCGAGGGATACACCAAGGAGTTCATCTCGCGCGTTGTTGAAGACACTTTGCGAGCAGTGGGTAACCGACGCGCGCCATTGGACGGTTCGAAATTGCAACTCGTCGCCGCGTGTTTCAGCCGAGGCGACGATGTTATCGAAAGCGACGTCGTCAAGACACTCGGCGACGATGCGTGTTCTCCGTTGATGGATGTCTTTCATGACATCTCGAAGAGAGAAGCGGCCGAAGCGGCGGCTGAAGCGGCAGCGGCGCGCTTCGGCTACGGCGACCAATCGGGCACGTCGCGACCAAAGAGCTCGTCGGAAGCAGAGGTCGGGATTGCTGCGGTCATTCAGGCTATCATCCGTCGTACACCCGCGTCGCTCGATACGCGAGATTGGGGATCGATCATCGGTCGTTTGGACGCCTGGACTGCGACGCGTGCGATGAAAGCTGAGGAATACGCCGGCGGTGAATTCGACGAAGATTCGCGACAAGATGCAGCGGTCACTACGTTACACGCCGCGAAAATATTAAGCCTCGTCGATGCGCTTCCCATGGAACTGCTCGAACCAGAAGGGTCAAGCGCTGGCGACGTGGTGCCTTATGCGTCGCACGGCGAGCGCGCCATGAAGATTGCAAAGGGTCTCGCACTCGCGACGTGGCCGCGCGAGCGCGCAGTCATCGTCGAACGTTTGTACCGTTGCGTCGTCTTTGCTGGTTGCGAACTCTACGACATTTTAGAGGAAGACGATGAGGCGCACGCGGATGAGTTTCGGGCGAGATGCCAGCGAGAGACATTCGTGTGGGAGCAGATTGCAAACCTCGCGTGTAGCTCGGTGCGAACAGCGCAGAGCGCCAGAGCGGCGGGGCTCTACGTCGATGATTTCGAGGATGCACCGTGTGAAGCTATCAGTGCGCTTTACACGCTTCTCACGTGCGAAAAAGGGCGTGTTTGCTCTGAAGAATGTAGCGCAGCATTCGCGGCGCTCCACCGCGCGGCGTACGGAATCCTCGCTGCACCGACTCTCTTGCAAGCAGCTGTCGTCGGCTTGGACGCCCGCATCGCTGATGTTCCCGCGGTCGAAAAGGCGCTTGATGCCGCACTCGCTGAAGCGGATGAGCGAGACGAAGACGCAGCGATCGATAGCATCGGTTCGCCCGCGACGAGCGCCGGTTTGAGAGAAGAGTTAGCGAGGCTCCTCGCGGCTCCTTCGACCGACGGGGACTTGGGATGGGCGCTCACTTTGCGTTACCTGCTCACCTTACCGATGAATTCATCGTGCCGCGAACGTCTCGTCAACTACACGAGAGAAACGAAGGCGGTACCGACGCTCATGAAGCGTCTCGCTGGCGCCATGCCGTTGCCGGAGAACACGACAACGGACGACTTCAAACTCCCCTCCCGCTGGAAGAATGTCGATTGGAACGACGCCACGGCCCCTTCGCAAATGTTCAACGCTAAGTTATCGCGCGAGGTGTTGATTTACGCCGCTCTTCTTCACGCTTTACCCGCGATCGTGCGGACATTTGTCAGCGACATGAAGCCGCAGCGCGACGCCAAGCGTCTCGAAGCAGCCACCGCCGCGGCTATATCACCGACGCTCGTCGAGGCAGAGTTCAAAGCCGTCTCAGCCATGACGTTCGCGGGTGAAGGTGCAGGTTCGATGAACGTCAAACCGAACGTGGAAAGCCGCGAGTTTTTGGCGTGTTACGAGATCGACGAATCCTCGCTCGAGCTCTCCGTCAAGCTTCCGGCGTCTTACCCGCTCGCTCCGGCGGAACTCTCCTGCACGAGACTCGTCGGTATCACCGAAGCTAGCCTTCGCCGATGGATGCTCGGTATTTCTGTCATCCTCAAGCACCAAAACGGCGCTGTCGCGCAGGGTTTACTCCAGTGGCACAGGAACATTGACGCCGAATTCGCCGGCATTGAGCCTTGTCCAATTTGCTACGCCGTCATTCAACCCGTCGATCAGCAAAAACCGCGCCTTAGGTGCAGACAGTGCTCAAACAAATTCCACGCCACGTGTCTATACACCTGGTTCCGAACTTCGAGCAAATCCACGTGTCCGCTCTGTCAAACCCCGTGGGGCACGAGTTACCGTTAAACCGTCAACGTCCGCGCGCGTTCGAGCGGTGCGCGCGTCTAGACTCGAGACGATTCTTACGAAACTGTCACTTATAAATACTACTACCGGTAGCGAGTTTCAAATACTTATTATTAGACTACGCATTCATTCCGCCGCGTACGATTTTCACTCATTCCGTCTCATCACCAATCGTGACGTACACGATGTTCGCGTTCGGTTGTCGGGTGCCTGGTTGTGGCGTGTTTTTTAACACGAGCACCTTCACACCTTTGGGAATGGTCACCTGCTCCCTCGTCTGTCCCGAGTACAGCACCTTGTTGGAATCGTTGTAAAACCCTCTGTCGTTCCAAACCGCCGTGACTTGATGGTAGTAAGACTTTGGTTGTCGCGTCAAGATTTCTTGCTCGAAGATTTGCATCCACGCGCGGTCTCGCTGGTCCAGGTCTGGGGGGTGCCCGAACTCCCCCAACGACGTCCGACGGGCGATCTCTTCCCGCGCGCGCGCCGCCGCCCTGTCGTTCGCGATTTGCGTCGGGGAAGGTTGCGAGTACGGCGTCGGCGGTGAAGATTGCGACATGGAGAAGAGCGATGCGCGTCGCGATGACGCGCCCAAGAGTGCCGACTTTTGCGAGCGCGTCCCGCAGAGATCGCCCGGTCCCATGCGTCGCCCGGTCCCGCTCTCCGAGATCACCGCCCCGTCCCCGACCGTCGCGTTGGTTCTCACCGCCGGCCCGCTCGCGTCCGCGTACTCGTCGCGCGCGAACGCGACGTACGTCAAGCGGACGGTGCGAATCGCGGACGATTCCGCGCCCAGGGCGACGCTGACGCTGTGGAACGCCTTGGCGTCGTCCGCGAGCGATCTGAAAACCGGCGACGTCGTTTTGATCTCGTCGTGCGCGCGGGAGCGACGACGAAACGGACAGCGCGGGCACCGCGCGCGGTCGTTCGTCGTCGCGTCGGACGGGGCGATGCGCAGGATCGCCGCGGCGGAGGACGCGCTGGGACCGCGCGGGACGAACGTCGCGGCGTGGTGTACAAAACTAGGCACCAGTGCCAGGTTCGCGTCGGCGTGGTTTGGGTTTCCGCTCGACGCGCGCGCGACGATCGATCGAGTCGTTCGCGTCGTCGCGCACGCCAAACGATGCCATCGACGATTGCTTCGCGACGCGGCGGACGTCGCGGACGCGGCGCGACGGGAGAGTTACGGTGCCGGGGCGACGTATTGCGAGATTGAGCGCGTCGGCGAGCGAGAGACGGCGCACGTCGTCGGTCGGGTCGTCAAGGCGTCGGCGGCGAAGAGTTCATGGAAACCGACCGTTGGGTACGAGGGTGAGCCGTTTAGTAGGTTGGTGGTGTGGCTGGTGCAAGTCGCGGGAGGGAGAGCGATTGAAGTGCACTTGCCTCCGTCGCGATCGGCGACTTTGGATGAAGAGGCGATCGTGGGCGAGTGCGTGGACGTCCGGAACGCGCGCGTGCGTCCAGTCGGTCCGTTGGGCGCGTACGATTTGGTGTGCGACGCGAGATTTTCGACGTGGCGAAAGTTGGACGGCGATGATCCGCGCGCGATCGATCTCGAGGTTCGAGCGCCACGCGGGTACGCGTTTGATTACCGGATGACGTTTCGCGAGCTCTCGTCGGCGATGCGCTCCTTCGGTTTCCGACGACGCGACGCGGCGCTCATCACGACGCAGGCGCGCGTCGCTTGGGTGTGGATATCGACACCCGTGCGTCGAACGAGACGAAAAGTTCCACCGATGCTTTGTCACGAGTCGGACATAGCGTCGACGGATGCGATGATTTTCTTTGGATGCCTGAGATGTCGTCGCGAACTCAAAGCGGATCACAACGAGGTGTACGCCGCGTGCGCGTGCTCGACGACGGAGATACCTCGATACGGATTCATGTGGCGAGACCTCGTGTTGGGATTAAAATCTACGGATGAAGACGATGACGTCGTTTTGGTGCGAGCGCGCGACGGCGTCGCCGAGCGACTTTTGCTCCACGTCTCGGCGGGACAAATCGTGCCAAACAATGGCGACGCGTCGTGCGATGACGACAACGACAGCGATGATACAAATTACACGTACGTGCACGATGCGTATAAAAGAGTCGTCATGTGCGCGCTCAACGCGTTGGCAGCCGGCGCGCGTAACGCCCCGATGACGTTTCAGCTCAGATTTCCAACGCTCGACGACAACGGTTTACCGCAGAGAAACGAGCTCGAGCTCGTAGACTTTAGATTTTAGAATTTAGGTGACAAACCGACTGCACCGCTCACGACGAGTTCCCGAATAACTTGCACGCGCTCTGCGATGAAATCGAGTTGGGCAAACGCGTCGTCTTCGGTTTCAACCGGCGCGCGGGAACAACATTGCCGCGAACACCGCCTAGTGAGATTCTTCACCGACATTCGCGCCTCGGCGAGCTCTCGAGTAAAGTTGACGGAATGCTGCGCCTTGTACGCCGCCATCTCTTTCAATCGTGCATTTTCCCGGCGTAAATCCTCGTCGCGTTGTCGCAACTCGGCGATCGACGCCGAGAGCATCAACCGCGCATCTTCGTGTTTGCGCGCGTCCTCCTCGCGAGACGCCGACGCGGCTTCCAACGACGCGTTCGCGTTCGACACCGATGACTCCAAATCATCCTGCGCCAACCGAAGCGTTTCGTGTCGTCCCAAGACATCCGTGATGTCCTCGAACGCGTTCCCACCCGCGACGTCGCGCACGACGGATGTCAAGTACTCCTCGAACCGACGCACTCGCGCCAAATCTCCATCCGCTCGGCTCGACATCGCCCTCCGTTCTCGCAACTCCACAATCATCTCCGCCAACCTCGCGTCCCTCTCGACGTTCGCCGCGCGCTCTTCTTCCGCTCGACGTGTCGCCGCTCGTCGCTTCACCTCATTCTCCCGCGCGAACGCCGCGAACCGTCCGACATCCGCGCGCGTCTGCGCCTGCGCGAGCGTCAGCGCCCGTTCCCGCGCGTCGCACGCCTCCATCCTCGCGTCGCGTTCCGCGCGTTTCGCCTCCACCGCCGCCACCGCGTCGCGCGTCGTTCGTGCTTCGAGCGCCAGGGACCGCCCGAGGTGGAACGTCCCCCTCGTCGTCGTCGTATTCGTCGGGGTTCGGTCGACATCTGTACACTTGTCTCGCTGTGCTCGCGACGCCATCACGAGGTGACCCACCTCGTCGTCGTCATCGTCGTCGTCGTCGTCGTCATCCGTCCGGGAATCGATGAGCGTCAAGAACCCATCCGCGGTGAAGGCGTCTTCGAGTCCGTCGTCCGTCGTCGCCATCGTCGTCGTCGGTTTCGTCGTCGTCGTCGTCGCGCCAAAGTGAGTCAAAAAATGGCGTTTGACGTTGACCCGTTTCGCGGCGGTTCGTCTCCTTGCATATTATACTAACACAAACTCTATATGAGTACATACATTGGTTTGTTTTTAGACAGAAATGTGGCAGAGTATGTGACGCTCCACATCGGCAGTGCGCGACGCGCGACGACGCGCGACGACGCCGGGAGACGCCGGGAGACGCGCGCCCACCGCTGAGGCGCTCAGTTTTTGACGGGCTCGGTGCGCGCGACGGCGACGCGGGAGGTTTTCTTTCGTGCGTGTGTGTTCTCGGCGACGGTGGAACGACGACGAGAGTGTTTGAAACGGTTAAACGATGACGGATGACGACGCACACCGCCGACGACGCGCGCGGTACCGATGGACGACGATGCACGCTGTGATGACGGTGTTGATGACGTGTGTGATCGGGACGGTGGTGGACCGAACGCTGTCGATGCGAGGGAGAGGCGGGGGTGGCGCAGGAAACGCGACGGCGAACGAGAGCGACGACGGAAAAACTTTCTTTGATGAAGCGCGGGCGCGGGCGATCGGACGCGCGCTCGAATCTGGTGGTGCCCGTCCGACGGGATCGCTCGCGGAGCGGTCGGCGTTTGGGTTTTTAGAGACGGCGTTGGATGATTTGCGCAGGGATTTCGTCGGGGAGGCGGTGCGAGACGGACGACGCGAAGAGACGACGCGCGTGGAAATCGTGGGGAGGACGCATTCGGGCGACGCCGGTGACGAGTGGACGACGACGTATGCGAATCTAACGTCATTGGGGCTACGGGTTCGAGATGTTCGCGGTCGGGAGAATGGCTACGCAGAGCGCGCGATCGTGTTGAGCGCGCACGTGGACACGGTGCATTCGAGCCCGGGCGGGTGCGACAACGGGGCGAACATCGCCATCGCGCTCGAGACGACGCGGGCGCTCTTGGCGCGGATTCGCGAGAATGATCAAACATTCACGCGCGATGGCATGCCCGCGCCTGGTTTGTGCGACGAAAACGCGCGGCGGTGCGCGGCGGTGATTGTCATTTTTAGTGCGGCTGAAGAGGAAGGACTGGTCGGCGCGTACGGATTGACGCGAACTCACGAGTGGTTCAACGACGTCAACGTGCCCGTGCAAGCGATTCTCAACCTCGAATCAATGGGAGCGGGTGGTCCACACAGGTTGTTTCAGGTGAAAACGGATACGTCGGTCGGGAGATCGGCGTTGAAGATGTGGGCGCGGGTGTCTCCGCGCGCGAGCGGAAACGTCCTCGCCGAGGATATTTTCAATTCTGGTCTCATCAACAGCGGTACCGACTACGCCGTGTTTCGAGACTACAGCGACGCACGCGTCATGTTTGATTTCGCCTTTGTCGAAAAGACGACCGTGTATCACACACCGCGTGATCGCATGAAGTTTGTTCGACCGGGATCGCTGCGCAGTTCGGGCGACAACCTGCTCGAATTCATGTCGGCGTTTTGCGCACTCGGCGGTTTCGGCGATGACGACGACGGGAGCGCTCATTCTCGTCGACCGACGTCTTGGTACACGATTCCGGGTTACGGCATGGTTGTTCACGACGCCCCAGATCCCGAAAACCATCTCGCATTCGTCGGCATTCCGCTCGCGTTTTGCGCCGCGGTGTTGCACCAAATTTGCGTCGGTCCGGTGTCGCTTCGAGCATCCGCAGAAGCCGCCAGAGATAGATCTGAAAACATGTTTAGACTCATGATTACAATCCTGGTGATCACCGTCGGATCTGTGATTCAGTGGTTCAGCGCCGTGACGGCGGCGGCAATGGCGCCCGTCGTCATGAGCTATGTTTTCGACGCGCCGGATCTCTACGTGGCGAGACCCGTGGCTCTATTGGCGTTGTCCGGATCGGCGGCGTTCATCGCGATGATGATTTTCGCGCGTGCGATGCGTAGAGCCGTCTTTAGCGTGCTTCCGATGCACGTGAAACTCACATCGGGCGTAGATGCAGAACGCACGGTGGAGTGGTCTCTTCTCTTCGGGCAAACTCTCGTTTGGGGCGGCGTCGCTTCGCGCGCCGTTCGCGCGAGCGTCGGTTCTTCGTACATTCCTCTAATCTGGATGATGCTTCCGATGACGGTCGCGATCGTACCACCGCTGCTGCCGATGTTTACGTCGAAACTCGAGCGCGTTCCAAAGCCGCCATCTCCGGCGCGTCTCGTCGCCACGCTCGTCTTTCCGCTTTGGATCACCTTTCCAAATGCGCTCGTGTTACTTCACGTGTTGCAAGGCGTCGGTGCGCGCTCTCCCGTCGGTAATGACATGATCTTCTTGTACGACGCGATATCGGGCGCCATCGTCGGGCTCATGACGATCGCTGTGGTTGGATTCTTCGCTCCGACAGTCGCTGGTGGCGAATCGGCGCGATGGCGTTCAGCGATGAAAATTGGCGCCGGAACGCTCGCTTCGGCGGCGGCTTACACCTTTGTCTTTATGACGATCAATCGAGGCGTGAATTGGACAGTATTATCCCCGCAACCGGTCATTCTGACGCATTTAGCGCGTAGTAGTCGCGGTGACGGCGAAATCATCATCGCTCGAGCGGGCGTCGGGCGAATGCGACACGTCGTCAATGCCTTGAAATCTAACCCGGAAATCGACGGCGCATACGATTTCGATTGCGCTCGGAACAAGACGGTGGATTTCGTGAGCAGCAAGATTCAGGGCGCGTGCGTCGTCACGAGGAAGAATGACAAAGACGCGCTCGCCGAAGAAGTTCGAAACTCTGGCGCTTCCGCCCCTAGTTTCAGCCAGATTGAAGCCATCGGCGCAGACGCGTACGCAACTACGATGCACGTCGGCGAAAGCCTTCGGTGGGTTCTCGCCATCGACAAGCGATGCGTATCTCGAATCGCCGTTTCCGCCAAGCACGACGCTGACGCGTCGTCATTCGTCGAACCGAACCCGTTGAACTGGGTCAACATCGAGACGTACCGTCCCGGACACGGACAACGCGCGCACGTCAACGGCATCGGCGGCGTATCCGCGCCGATGGAGTACGTCGTCTGGTACACACTTCGAGACGAAGAGGAACGAATGAAATACTTTGGCTCGAGAGCTGACGTCGCGAGGCACGCGTGCGCGTCCGGTGTACGCGTGCGCGTTGATTACACGGTGAGAACGCCCTCACTCGCAGCCATTGACAAGGCGTTGCCGCGATGGACCGCGCCGTTTGGCAAGCACAAGTCTCCGCAGTGGCTCTCCTTCTTTGAACACCTAGACGTCGTACCGTCGTCCAAATAGATTACAACGCTAGCAGTATTGCACATTCATTAGCTAAACATCCTCTACTGGGTTTGCGGAGAAACAAAAATTAAGTCTTCATCCGTGCCCAACGTCCGTCGCGCCTTGTCCATCCTGTCGCTCGGCACGCGCAACTTGAAAGATTGCTCGCCCGATGGGTCGAGCACCGTGAACACTGGCGAGCGACCCGCGATAGAGTCGTCGACGCCAACGATCACGACGTAGTGTCCGATGAAACCTATCGCGGCGACGGCGTCTTCGTCTGAGAACATCGCGTACTTGTCCACGAGCGCCATCGCGAACCATCCCGCCTTGATCACCTCCACCAAAGCTTCGCTCGTCAGACTTTGCACGCGCAATTCGGGCACCGCCTCGCCACCGTCACCAACATCGGAACCGTCGCCTTCCACGCGTCGTTTACACCGACTGAACAACCCGTTGACGCGCCTCGCGTCGTCCAACAAATCCTCTCTATAAAACGCCTCCTCGCACAACCCCGCGTTCGTCCCCGCGCACGTCGTGCACATCACCACCCGTTCCACTCCACACTTTTTCAGCGCAAACGCCAAATCAATCGTCCACACGCTCTTCCGCCGTCCGACCGCTCTTCGCACGTCGTCCAAATTCGGCGCGTTTCGCTCTCCCAAGACCAAACGCGCGAGCGTCGTCGCGCACGCCGGTCCGCAGTCCCAATCCCCGCGCTGTCGCGTCACCTCCGCATCACCACATGCCGGTACCGACGGTCGTCGACGACCGAACGTCCCGCGCGCTTCATCCGCGTCCACGACGCGCACCATCGTCAAAGTCCAAAAAACCAATCCTTTCGAGGAGACGAACAGACGGGATTTTGCAACTTTTCAAACCAATCGTCGTCGTCGCCGTCGTCCGTCGTCGTAATCCGTCGTCCGTCGTCCGCGCACCCAGAGACTCCACGCGCCCGCGCTCTCGCGCGGCGTCGTCCGTCCGTCCGCGCGTCGCCCTGGCGCGACGTCGTCCGTCCGTCCGCGCGAAAAGACGCCAAAGGTCACGCCGATGAGAGGCGCGTTTTTCACTAAATCATACTGTTTGCCCATATGTTCTCGCATTGCGCAATCCACGTCAGATCCATCCGCGTTCGGCGCGACGCACCCAGAGCGCGACGCACCCACCGTCGGTTCGAACGATCCCCGAGCGCGCGAGCGAGCGAGCGAACATCTCTCCCGCCGAACTGTCACCGCCGAACGCACGAACCATGCGCGTCGTCGCGAGAGAAGAAAGAAAATCAACAATCGTCAACGCCCCGATCATGATCGGATCGCACGCGCGTCGTGGACCGGCGCTTCCTGAACTGTCGGCGGCGAAGAAAACGACGACGGAAACGAAGAAGAAGGTTGACTTCAACGAAGTGATGCGCAAGGCGTCGGCGCGGGCGTTCCGCGGGGGCGTCGCGGGTTTCGCCGCGGGCGTGATCCAAGTGGGTACGTTCATGTGGATGCGCACGGCGATGAATTACCAATACGCGAACGGTGGAACGATGCTTGGAAGCATCAAGGCGCTGTATAAGGACGGCGGTGTCCCGAGATTGTATAAGGGGATGTCGTTCGCGATCGTGCAGGCGCCGTTGAGCCGATTCGGGGATACGGCGGCGAACACGGGCGTGTTGGCGGTGCTCGACGCGTACTACCCGCAAATGCCGGTGGGCGTGGCTACGGGATTCGCGTCGGTCGGTGGTGCCACCTGGCGCATCTTTTTGACGCCGGTTGATACGTTTAAGACGACGCTGCAAGTGCAAGGTAACGCTGCGTTCGCGTTGTTGAAGGACAAGGTGAAGGTGGGCGGCGTCGGTGTCTTGTACAATGGCGCGGCGGCGAATTTCGCGGCCAACTGGGTGGGTAACTACCCGTGGTTTGCCACCTTTAACTACTTGCAAAAGACGATCCCGAAGCAAGACACCAAGTTGAAGAACAACGCGCGCAACGCGCTCATCGGTATGGCTGCTTCCATCGTCTCGGATTGCATCTCCAACTCTCTCCGCGTTGTCAAGACGGTCAAGCAAACCTCTGGCGACGCCAACCTCGGTTACATGGGCGCCATCAAGGGTGTCGTCGAGAAGGACGGTCTCAAGGGTCTCTTTGGCCGCGGTTTGCAAACGCGCATCGCGACCAACGTCTTGCAAGCAATGGTCTTCTCCGTCGCCTGGAAGGCTATCGAAGAGGAGCTCAACAAGCGCGCCGAGGCGAAGAACGCGGCGCCGGCAAAGAAGGGCAAGAAGGCGTCTCTCGTCGCCGCTCAAGTATCCTCCGCGCTCCCGCCGCTCACCGTGGCTTAAGCGTGTACGTAAATTATTAAGATTAATAAGTACCAAACATGTCCGGATATATCTTTCATCACACATTATTCTTGCCTCTCGCTACTAAACGCTAACTGTAAAATTTTGACGACGAACCTCTCGCATTATATTACGCCGTCGCCGGGGTGAGCTCGTGATCGGTAAACACCCACTCGTCGCCCTTCTTAACGACGGCGATGCACTTGCTGCCGACGCGCCAGGTGGCGGTGGCGATCGGGGTTGGATCGTAGAGGTAGAGATCCGGGTACGCCGACGCCAACGCCTCCGTCGCCTTTTTGGCGTGGTAGTGCGGAATGGTGTGGTTCACGTGATGCGCGACGTGCGTGCTTCCGATGCGGTGGTGCAAGAAATCAAACACCGGCCCATACGGGCGATCGATGGTCATGAACGCCCCCTTGACCAAGTTCCATTCGTCGCCTTCAAAGTGCGGAACATCCACGTCGGTGTGTTGCAACCACGTGTACAAGACGAGCCAAAAGTTGGTAATCATGTACGGGCCGACGTAAAGCGCCATGACAGTGGCGATGCCGCTGTGTGCAGCCCAAGCCGCGAGAGCACCGAGCACGGCTACGACGCCAATGTCGGACTGCCACACCTTTTTGGCCCACTTACCCGGGAAGAGGGCGTTCTTGCCTTGCTCACCCATGAAGGGCAAAAAGTGGTTCGTCGTACCCCGCACCGGTCCGCCGCTCGCACCGGTGAGAAGATAGACGGGCCAGCCAAAAGCAAAGACACCGAGAAGATTCAAAGCGGTGAACGGCCCTTCGCCGAGGAGGCTGCGAAGCTTAAAGACGACGTTGGCGTCCTCCGTACCGAGTCGCGCCGGGACGTGCGTCTCGCCTTCGAGCACGTGGTTGGTACGAGAGTGATGCACCGCGTGCGATCTCTGCCAGGAAAAGTACGGCACCAACAACAAAGAGTGAAGAATGTACCCGACCGTGTCTTGAAGCGTCTTGTTATCGCTGAACGCGCCGTGACCACACTCGTGCGCCACGACCCAGCACCCCGTGGCGACGGTACCGGTGACAAACGCGTACGCCACCCAAAGCGGCCAGTACGCCGCCTGCAACGGAAGAAACGCGTACGCCAACGCCCCGCATCCGAGCGTCAACGCCGTCGACACCACAGCGTACGCCATAGACTTACCCGTGTCTCTCACGAAGCACTCTTGCGGGATATTCTTGAGCACCTCTTGCATGCTCGGAAACGTCCGCGTCTTCGCGTTCAACGCCTTACCCTCCAACCCAGATCGAAGCGGTTCGTGCGCCGACGCATCGTACGCCGGCGACGACATCGCATCCGCCGTCGATCGCGGAACCACCGCCGCGCCGACGCGACGAGCCGTCTTCGTTCCACGCGTCGTCAACGTCACGCGTCGAACGTTCACTGTTGACGACGCCGAGGTCGCCGTCATCTTCTTCGTCGTCGTCGCAAACGCGCCGCGAATCATCGAGCGCGTCGCCGTGTTTCCCGTCGTCGCCGTCGTCGTCGTCGTGTGCGCGCGTTCCGTCGCGCGTTCCGTCGGCCGTGCGTGTGATGCGCGCGCGTCAAACTGACGCCGTCGGCGCCCGTCGACGTTCGAATTTTGTTTGGATAAGGAACTTTTGAGTCCCTCATCAAAACTTGAGTCATGAATCGACAGTGATTACTTTGGGTCGTTTTATTGACAGATTGTGAAATGAAACAAACTAGGACGCGGAGACGCTGGCGATGCGAGTGAGACGCATCGAACGAAGAATTTTGTCCACGAGCTGGGAGAGGACGGTTTGTGACCGAGCCTCGACGCCGGAATCGCCGGTGAAGAGAGATTTGAGCCTGCCGACGACGTCGTGCCGAATGATGAGCTCCTTTGGACGCTGCGCGTGTTCGTGGACGACGCCGAGCATTTTGAGGAGGGTGAGACGAATCGTCGGGAGGGTATCGGGATCGGTGATGGCATCCATGAGCGGTGGGACGAAACCATCGGCGGCGAGCGCCTGACAGAGACGCGGGGAGTTGGAGATGAGGTTGTACAAGGCTTCGAGATTGTGCGCTTCGGAATTTTCGAGCACTTCGAGGACGACGTCAATGGCGTCGGGTTCGAGAAGCCTCGCTTCGACTTTCCAAGGTTCAATCTCGAGCCAAGAAGTGATGGCGTTCAATGCGGAGAGCGTCCATCCTGAGTTGATGGATGCAAGCTGCATGTACGTGTCCAGGGCACCGTTGTTCTCCAAAAGTTCTCGCGTCTTGCGGCTCGTCGACGCCATGGCACACAAGAGCGGTACGGCGAGCTTCATCGCCGATTTGGTTGACGAGTTCTCCTGCTGTCCATCGTTGATGATTTGGACGAGAGAAGGAATGAGTCCGACCGCGGCTGCGAGCTCTTGGCGCTCCTTGCTCATGGCGCAAAGGTTGTGCAAAGACTTGAGCGCGATTTCCCATCCTTGCCGATGCTCAGATTTGTGATTCGTTTCGAGGCACTTGACGAGCTTAGGAATCGCTCCAGAGTCGCGAAGCGTGTCGAATGCGACGGTTTGCATGGAGAGCAAGTGAATCATACCCAGGAGCTTGGTTGCCGTCGAATGTGGCACGACACTCAGCTGCGCGAGACATCCGTGAACAATTCTGACGTCGAGCAACGCTTTCGACACGTCTCGGCAACCCTCGCCGCGCTTGGCGACTCTGTACAGCATCTCCGCGACGAGTTCGCGATAGTATTTTCCATTGCTCGCTTGCGCCGCTCGCGGTCGCGAGATTGAGCTCGCGCCACCGATCGATCCAGAGATTGACGAAGCAGCCTCGCTTCGCGCGTCGTCCTCTCCCGCGCCCGCGGCGGCGTCCTCGAGCGCCGCGGTGTGCGTCGCTCCAAGTAGCGTTACGAGTTTTGGAAACAATCCAGCGTTTGCGAGCGATACCGATAACGTTTGGCTAATATTCCTCGGCAACTGATCCCCGCGTTCAATCTCTGCGGCGACGTACAGAGCACCAAGCGCGTACTTTGTCAACTCGCGTCCGTTGCCGCTAAATCCATGGTCGAGCATCTCCACCAAGACTGGGAGCGCTCCACACGCGACGAGGCATCGCGTGAGCACAGGACTCGCCTTGGCCGTCGTGCGACACAGTCGCAGCGCCGCGCGCTTGGCTCTCAGCGTCGAGTCGCTGTCCCGCAACATGTCGAGAGCTCTCGGAAGCACGCCCAGCGTGACGAAGCAAGTCAAGATGTCCCGGCTCGACGTGCTCACCTCGGTGATGCACTCCAAGGCGACGACTCGAAGCTGCACCGCCACTGAAGCTTCCTTCAACACACCGTACAAAATCCCGCACGCGTTGGACGTCGAAACAATCTCAGTCGTCGCGAGAACGCTCGTCATGCCCTCAATCATTCGCACAAAGTCCTCGCGCGCTGACTCTGCTTGAGCGACATCCTTCTTGCTAAAAGCCTCCTCAAGGCGATCCATGATTTCACCGAAAGACTTGCGGTACTCGACGTGCGCTTTCGCCGATCCACTCTCGTTCTTCATCCAATTCACCAAGTCTTGCTGCGAATCCGACCGGTCGGCTCTCGTCATGGACGATCCAAACGAACCGCCGTCGACGCCGCTGTTTGCCATTTGGTCAATCACCTTGGCGATGACGGCGTCTTCCGGATCGGCGGCGTCCGCGCTTCGACCGCCAACGCCCGGCACGTCTCGTTTCGGCCACGTCTCGTTCAACGCGCGCTGTTCATCCATCAACCACGTGTGATTCATGAGTTCCTCCGCCGTCGGTCGATCCTTTGGATTTCTCCTAAAGCACTGCAACAAAAAATCCTTCAAAGCTTCAGAAATCCCCGGAGGCAGCGGCGGGTGGTCGTCTCGCACAATCCTAAACAACGCCGGCATGGGATCCAAATCGAAATACGGCGGAGCGCTCGTCAACAACTCTATAATGGTACACCCGACGCTCCAAATATCCGCCGCCGCCGTGACGCTCCTCAACTCAATCACCTCTGGCGCCATCCAATACGGCGTCCCCAGCGCCTCGTTTTCCTCATCCATCGCCTTTCCATCCCCGTCTCCATCGCCATCATCCTCACCCGACGCCGACGTCGCCGACTCACCCTTCCCCCGTTCCTCATCCCCCCCGAACACCGCCCCGCCGCGTCTCGCTCCCTTTGTCGCCACGCCGAAATCCGCCAACTTCACCGTCCCTTCCTTTGTCGTCAATATATTCGCCCCTTTAA
>Ga0181594_10001652_pt1 | contig 20607 bp, 19 predicted proteins | sample 071ome_18_FD_145603 | JGI IMG/M metagenome (GOLD analysis project Ga0181594, IMG submission 145603) | Coastal salt marsh microbial communities from the Groves Creek Marsh, Skidaway Island, Georgia - 071413BT metaG (spades assembly) | ecosystem: Environmental > Aquatic > Marine > Intertidal zone... | reverse complement strand
ATAAGAAACGGGCAAAAAACCAACCTAAGGCGGCATCACCAATACGTACTTTATTAGACAAGCAAAAGAAACTTGACAAACATAATATTCAAATTTCAATTCCTATAGACTTACTTAGTCTTGATATGTATAGCTTACTTAGCACTTCGTTTGATGAAGAAGAAGTAAATCAAGAACTTCAACAATTTATAGAAGATCAGATTCAATCAGATAAGGTTATAGGTATGGTACAGGAAAGTATCCAATCTCTCATTAAAGAGAGATACTCATAATAACAGCTACAAATAATTAGATAATATATAATAAAATTGAAAGTATGAATAACATTCCTAATCGTAGAGAAAGAAGAGCAGCAATGCGTTATCAAGGTGTTCTAAAAGCCAAAAGTAAATTACCTTTTGCTAAATGGGTAGAACTTATTAGAGAAACCAATAAACAAGGTAAGGAAATATTTGAAACCAAAAGAGATGCCACTGAACAATCTATTGCCGATCAATTAGAAGCCAAAGAATTGGTACAGATTGAAAGATGGAAAGAACAAGGATATACACAAGAAGAAATTGAAAAGCTTAGAGAAGCTTGGGCTATTCTTACTATTAAGGATAAAGAAACTTGGCATACAGATAAAAAGATAGCTAGAAAAATTTTAAAAGAAACCTCTGAAGCCTTGTATAATAGAAAAAATGATTAAGATAGTTTTAGAGCCAGCAAGAAATGGGGTCATTAAAAGAATAATAGATGACAATCATGGAGGGAGTAAAGAAAGATGGTCATCTACTGATGTATATGAAAGCAGTGATGATGATACATCCGATTATCATTATGTGATGAAATTCTTTTACGAACTATGCGAAGACTTAGGAATTAATTTAGGAAATAAATTTAACAAAAAGGTTGTTAAAATTGATACCACATGGGGTACTCATTATGAACCTTCTGCTAAAGAAATTGATTCAAAAATAAAAGAACTCGAGGCAGAGATACAATTGCTTAAAGAATGGAAGAATTCTTAGACTTTGTTTTTATACATTCTAAAGATGCGCTGAAAGTGAAAACATTTTTAGGTACAGTTCCTAGAAATATAGAGTGCATCAATTATATGGATATTTACAACAAATTAACTAAGAATGATTACTTTCAAACTGAACCGTCCGATGCTGTTGTATCATCTTATCTGATGAGGCAGTTACAGAATTTAATAAGTAAGGATACTACCAGAACAATCTATTATGTATTAGAGGAATTAGATGAGGACGTTATTTTAGGAATAAAAGAATATGTATTATCACTGTCGGATAAAGATGTTAGTTATCATCTGATAGTATCGGATGATTTAACTGATACAGTAAACGGTTCAGCAAAACTTTTTGAGTCAGTCAATGAATTTGAAGTGTAATGAAGGCTCATCGTATTTTTACAAAAGGGCAGATTGTCTATTGTCTACTGTCATCACATAGTAGACCTAATATCTTATTACCTGTAAAAGGCATCATAGTTGATACATCCTGGGATCCAGTAAATCCTTTGTATAAAATTAGGATAACCAAGATGTATGATAATATGGGTTATCTAAAAACTCATTTCTTTGATATGAATTTTAAATATGAGTTTGATAACCGTGCTAGAAAAATGCCTCTTAAAAAAGAAGACTATAAAACTACAAAATCTTTAGAGGATAGGTTTAAAGAAAAAGACCACGAAAGATTCTATGTTATAGTTGAATCTGTCATGTGTACCAAAACAAAAATAGACTTACAGGAATTATTTGGCCGGGTACAATTCTATATCATATCCAAGAACCTTAAAGAGATAAGAGAAACTTCAGCTAGACCTTTTTATAAGGGTACCCTTTCTATAGATGGCGTAAAAGAATTTGATGTAAGGTTTAAAAAAGGTTGGAAAGATAAATTTGAAAACTCTGATATAGACATTGATAAGTATCTCAATAGCTTAGGCTGAATATATACAAAAAATAGATCATAGTCTATGGCGTTTAATCTCAAAGATACAATTAACAATTTAAATGATGCAATGGCACCTTTCCCATCCAGTAATAGTGGGGATATGTTATCTGCATTTGGTGGAGAATCTGCTGGTTTTGCTCATTCGTTTTCTGAAGAGTACGCAAAGTCTTTCTATTCAGAAAAAACAGACCCTGATGCATTTACCGTAGCAAAAGGTCAAGGTGCTATACCACGCTCTATTTTTAATCAATATGCATTGTTTAATTTTAAAGGTATGTATGGATCTTTAGCTGGAGACGTCTCGGCTGATTATAAAGACACTGAAAATAATTCTTTGATGGGTGGAGCCGATGCTAAGAACGTATCAGTAACCAGTCTCGTAGGAACCTTTTCAGAAAGGTATCCAAAGATAAGCTATAAGGCACAAGACTTTTTATATGCTAAGTATTATAAGAAAATTCCAATCAACCACCTGGTTACTTTAAGAAGGTTTCCTACCCCTGTAGTTGATAACATTTTTGAAACTTCAATAACACCGGCGCCTAAAGAGAAGGGAGAAGCCTTTGGTGATCCAGTAGATTCAACCCAAACTGCTGGCGTTACTGCTATTACTTACTTAGGTGAAACCGCTGGAAATAAGCTTGATGATATTCTTAAGTTTACATACGGACTTACTTGGAAAGAGGTAGAATCAGAAATGGAAAGTATATCATCTGACGATGGTGGTTATACACAGCAACCTTTTTACAGTAAGATTGGTGGGGCCGGTAGAGCAACAGCCGATGCATTAAAAGGGGTTTCTGCTGGTGCTAAATTTAGAAAATCCATAAACACGACTGGGGATAAATTAGGAACCACATATGCAAACTTTGTAATTGGTCCGGTTAACGTTGTTAATAAAACTACTGTTAGAGATCGTGGTATTAATTTTGCAAATGATGTAACTCTTAACTTTGAATATGAACTTAAATCGTTGGCATACGTTAATCCTAAAATTGCGATGATTGACATTATGAGTAATATGTTAACTATGACAACTAATAATGCACAATTCTTTGGTGGTGGTCATCGATATTACGGAAGTGGTGGTTATGTTGCTAGTCAATTTGGTGATATTAGCAAACTTAGAAACGGTGACTTTGCTGGGTATATTGGTAGTGTGGTATCTGATGTAGAGACTGGTATGAAGAATGTATTTGGTGGAGGAGCTGAAGGTGGTGGTGATTTTAGTTTGGAGAATATTCTTGAAGGGTTTAAGACCGTAGGTAAAACAGCGCTAGGTAATATGCTAGGTGGATTTCTTGGAGAGAATGTTGGGGCCGTTGGTGGAACCCAAGCCACTAAAGCATTCATTAGTGCTGAGCCGACTGGGGATTGGCATATTACCGTAGGTAATCCTTTTAATCCTATCGTTATGATGGGTAACATGTATTGTGATAGTACTACAATGACACTAGGTCATGGTTTAGGTTATGATGATTTTCCAATGGAGGTTAAATTTGAAGTTGGATTAAAACATGGAAAGCCTAGAGATAAAGGTGATATTGAAAATATGTTTAATGCAGGTAAGGGTAGAATATATGCATCTGCTGCAGGTGAAGAGGATATTCTTAACTTAAGAGGATTGGATCTTGCTACTTATGGTTCAGTTAAAGCAGGTACTACAAATCTTCAGTCTGGGCAAGCTGCCAACGCAATGGGTGCGGCACCAACAGATGTAAAAAACTACAATATCTCAAATATTAAAAAACAAGGTAGTAGTTCAACTGAGACTGGAGCATACGTTTCAAACTTAGTATCTATGGTAATTGATTCTTAACATATGAATATAAAAAGTTTAAATTTAAAGAATAAGCTCATAGATGATAATACTGGCCAGTATTATTATGATTTGACTGCACCTTCATTTATTTATGATTCTGATTTAGGTGTAAAGGCATTACATTACGTTTTGCCTGACCAGGTTGGTAGGATAGATAAAATATCTGAGATCTATTTTGGTAGTGGTGAATTCATTGATGCAATATGTGTAGTGAATAACATCTTTAATCCTTTTTCTTTAAGCGAAGGTGACATTTTAGTTATACCTAATTTATCTAGAAAGGATTTAGTATATAAGAGACCTAATCCTGCAAGTAGACCTACTAATCCACAAGAAGCTTACATTGATACTGGAAGAATGTCTGAAAAGGATCAGAGTAGAATACAAAGATTAATTGAAAAAGCAAAAACTAAAAAGTCTGGGGTTAAGACCCCAATGCCACCTAATATGTTACAACCTGGCCAAGAGGCTAAGAAGTACGAAGGTGGTAAGGTTAAACTAGGTACTAATCTTAATTCAAGAAGTACATTTACTAATAATCCTGAATAAGAATGTCAGCTGTAGATAGAAACATATTAACGGTCATTGAACCGACAATCGTATTGGATGAATTAGCGATACCTGATTTTGAAAGCGGTAGCGATAACCAAGTTGGTGACGGTGAACCTCCTATGGTTGAAAAAGGTTCTAAGTTTAGTACTATGATACCTCTCATTAGAGTAAATCAATATGAAATACAAGGTGATAGGCTAGAAATGTTTGAGTTGAGTTGTACTGGCTTTTATCCAACCTGTAGATTTTCATTTATTGATAGGGACGGTTTATTTACCGCTAGACATTATCCTAAGGATGGTGATATAATCCAACTTAACATCAGATCTCAAGGTGAAGAAACAACATTTAAGCCTATAAGAATTGACTTTACAATTGAGGATATTAAGCCGATGGGTGGTGGTGGATCTACAAGCTCTGCTTCACAACTTATGATAAGTGGAAGAATGCACGTACCTAACCTATTTACAGAGAAGGTTCAGTTCCAAGATAATACCAGTTGGAATTCTTTACTTTCAATTGCAGAAGAACTCCAATTAGGATATGCATCAAATGTTGAAGATACTGATGATCAGCAAATATGGACTAATCCGTATGATACTTCATATAAGTTTATGCAAGATATCACCGCAAACAGTTACCTAAATGACGAATCTTTTTTTACTTCCTACATAGATCCTTATTATTACTTAACTATGGTTGATGTAAATAAGTTATTTGATAACGAAGACCAAGACCTAGAAGCAGTAAAAGCTTTTTTACAAAATGCACCTGATACTATTGGAAGAAATGACGGAGACGATTCAGATTTTGATGCACCTTACTTCTTAAGTAGTCTTACACAATATCAAGGTACTGCAAATTACATCTCAAAATATCAGCAGGTTAATAAGAGTGGCCAAATATCAAAAAATAATGGGTATAAGAGATATACTCAGTACTGGGATTTGGAAGCAAAAGAATTTATTAGTGAATTTGTTGATCCTATCGTAGGTGACACTCCAGGTATGGTACCAGCAACAAAGGGACGATTAGTGCAAGGTGAAGTAGAAGGACCAAGAACTGATCAAGTAAAGTTTAAGTACTTAGGAACACAGGGTGATAATGTACATGCTAATTATTACTATGGTTCTATTCTTAACTATCAAAATATGCAAGAGATTGAAAAGTTTGGAATGGAATTAGAATTAGATACAATTAATCCATCTATTTTTAGGTATAGTAGAATATATGTTGAAATTATTGAAACCGCGACAAATGTTAAGAGCGTTTTAACTGGACCTGATAATGATGATAATGTCCCAGAGGATGCACAGAGAAGACAAGATAAAGATCCTGAGGTTACCGCTGATAAAACAAGTGATACAGGAATAAAGAATGAATACCTATCAGGTTTTTATGTCATAACAGGAATTGAATATATTTTAACAAAACCCGGTGGTGTTAGACAGAGACTTCATTTAAGAAGACGAGAAGTAGTTCCAACAACATAAAATAAATAAAATAAACCTAGTATGCCTTTAGTAGATTTAGCAAACCCTTTAAATAGTGGAGGTCTTAGACAGTTGGCCGGACCATTTGGTGATGTATTTGGGCCAGGTGATCAATTTCCTAATTCATATGAATTTGGTAAAAGGTTTGTTTCTACAGCCTCATCCGTATCAGGTGGAGGTAACGGTGTTACCAGTTTAGATGACCCAACATATTTAGGGTTTCAGATTAGGTTTGATGGTATGAGTCCTTTGTTTAACGGGGCAGAGATAGGATCTACAGAACCACCTGTTAATCAGGTACCATCAATTGCAGACTTAGCAGCGCAAGAATTAGGATTTATAAATGGAAACCCAGATGATACCACTAATGCCAATTCAGGTAACCATCCATCGGGTGAATCTGCCGTAGGCTACTTAGAAAAGGTAGGTGAAGCAAATAGGGCAAATTATCTTAGATCATTTGTCCAAGGTATTAGACACATAGAAAGAACTAGACCTTATTATTTCCAAACCATAGAAGGGCTATCAGAAGCATGGAATAAAACTGTTAATATGATTGATCCTTATGGTGGTGCTGCTGAAGGTGAAGGAATTACAATAGGATTACTTGAAGCTATTGATTTAAAAATGTCAGCTCTATTTAGTCTTTACAAATTGGCATGTTATGATACCAGATACAAAAGAACAGTTTTACCAATTAATTTAATGTACTTTAATGTTGATGTTGATGTATTTGAAATTAGAAAGTTTAAAACAGTTAGAAATTGGTTAGCTGCTCTTAATCTTAGTGATACCTCACCCGATACAATTAACTTTGTAAATGAAAATACTTCAAAGATTACTTTTAGATTTGAAGAATGTACATGGGATCCTACCCAAACTGGGGTTATATTTGGTAATGTTACAAATGCAGGTGGAAATGCAATGGCTGTCAGTTCTATGAAATGGGACTATGGGAGAGTTCTAATGGATTCCCAGTTCTCAGGTTATAATTCAGCTCTTAAAGATGCAGCACAACAAAAACCTGAATCACCTACATTAAAGAATGCAGTTAAAAACTTTGCAAAAGATCAATTAGCAAATGCAGCTAAAGGTGCTGTAAATAATTTACAGAGAGGGTTATCTTCAAAGTTTCAGAGTTTTGCTTTAGGTAATGTATTTGGTTTAAGAAATCAAATATTTAGTGCAATACAAAACCCACAAGCAGTGTTAAGTGCTGCGCAGGGTGCATTAGTCCAAACGGATCAAATAGGTGGTGAATTGGCTAGTATAAATAGATTAGGAGATAATCCATTAGGGGAAGGTGTACAGCCACCTAATTCATTGCCTACTGATAATATAAATGCAGGGCAGATACCATCGGATCCTAGCCCTTTAAATTCAAACAATATATTTGGGAGAGGTCCATCAGGACCAGCTCCTCTTGAATCTAATAATGTATTTGAATAATGGGAAGATTAAGTGCAAGAGACTTAGCATCTGATAGTTTAAGAGGTACCCAATGGGTTGGGGTAGTTGAAGATACCGAAGACGAACTTTTTGAAGGAAGAGTTCGTTTAAGAGTTTTTGGTAAGATGGATCAAAGGCAAGACCCAGAAGATCCTGAGAGCGATTATGTAATGCCTACTGAAGCTTTACCTTGGGCAAGACCATCCGTAGCATCTTCCGGTGGTAGCAATAGTGGAAGTGGTACATTTTCAGTTCCTAAGATAGGTACTATAGTTAGAGTTACATTTGATAATGGAAATTACTATTCACCTGTTTATCATGAGAGCCTATATCCTTCAGATGAGCTGAAGGCTGAAATAGAAGCATCTTACCAAAATTCACATGTACTTATTTACGATACTGCCTTCGGTTTAACAGGTGGTGGAAATGAAGAAGTTACGAATGAAAGAGAAGGTGAAAGTATTAAGGTTTTCTTTACAGAAGAAAAAGGTCTGATGATGGATTATACCACAACAGAAGGCCCAACTACCGTTAATATTAAACCTGATAATTCTGTGGAAATAATAAATGCTAACGGGGATTCCATTGTCATGCTAAATGATGGTAACATTACATTTACTCATAGCGCTAAGTTTATAATTAATAGCACAGATAATACCGAGATCAATTGCAAGGATGCAATTATAAATTGTGAAAACACTATCATTAATCATTCATCATCAATCGAATTAGGCCAAGGGGCTACAGAGAAACTGGTCTTAGGTGATTCGTTTATGAAGCTTTTTAATCAACATACTCACGTAGGAAACTTAGGTGCTCCAACAAGCCCACCTATGGTGCCTATGACACCTGCACAATTAAGTCAAAAACAAGTAAAAACAAAATAAGATATGGCACTAGTACCTTTAACTTTACAAGAAGCATTAACTGCTGCTTATGCTGCCGCATTAACAGATTTTATTGCGGTCATTAAATCTAATCCATTAGGCACCGATGCAGGGGCTGCGAATTTAACTGCCGCCGTTGCATCTTCATCTGCCGTGTTTGGTGGTTTGGCTGGAACTGCAATTGATACTTATATCAGAACGCAGACAATTACAATTCCTCCTGGTCAAGTAGTAACAACCGCAGGTACTGCTCTTGCCCAAACCGGAGCAACTACAACACCTTCATCACCTGCAATTATTGTTTAAACAAAATAGATATTGCTAGGTATAACTATTGTAAATTGACAAGAGTAATATATAATCTATATTTCAACCCTTTAATAACAAAATAATGATTGAGCAAGAAATCACAATTCAATTAAGTGATGATCCGTTTGACACAAAAACAATTAAAGTCCAAGTTCCTAAAGGAACAAAGATTCTATCAACTGAACCTTATGTAGCCGACGTACTTGAAATGTACGGTATTTCAGAATCGGTGGAAAAGCAACTTCATTTATGCGAGGATTTGCAGAGTTATACAACGCAAGGCGAAATAGTTGGATTTTCATTAGATAGAGAAGGTAATAAAATCACTGCAATAGTTGACTTAGGAACTAAGTACACCGCAACTTGTAATTTATTAAAAGAGCCTAAACATATTGTAGAACAATTAGAAGAAGGTATTGTTGTAGATGTTAAAGTTAAACCTGGAAAAAATGGTAATGTTATAGCTTCAATTTCAGATGCAATAGATGAAGTTAAGATGAAAGAAATCATGGGTGCTATTGGTGATAAATCAATAGGATTCACAGGAAAGGTTACCGAGTTGTTACACGGTGGTTATTGGGTTGAGGTTGGAGGAATACAATGCTTTATGCCAGGTTCTCTAGCAGGTCTTAATAAGTTATATGATTTTAATTCTTTAATTGGAAAGGAAATCATAGTTATGCCAATATCATTTTCAAATGAAAAGGAAACTATCATTGTGTCTCATAGAGAATATTTAAGAACATTAATCCCATCCGCTATTGAATCTGCTAGGGAAAATATAAAAGATCATCTAACAGGATTTGTTACAGGTACTACTAAGTTTGGTATATTTGCTGAATTTAATGAATGCCTAACAGGTCTTATTCCATTATCTGATGTAGATGAAGATACTTTAACCAAGTTTAATAATAGAGAGATTAAACCAGGTGATGATATTAGTTTTTGGATTAAAGAAATTATCTCTGAAAGAAAAATTATACTATCACAAACTGGCCCTAAAGAAAATATTTGGGATGATGCTAATGATAAGTATAAGCCTATGATGATTACCCCGGGTAAAGTTACAAAGGTTACTAAGTACGGCGCCTTCGTTGAATTGGAAAAAGGCATTAGCGGATTAATTCATAAATCTAAACTTAAAGAAATTGAGTTAACTAAAGGCGATGTTGTTAATGTAAAAATACAAAGCATTAACGCAAGTGATAGAAAGATAACTATGAATTTAGCTGAAGTTGAAGGGTAAAGAGAAACTTATAATAAATGACGAAAGAATCGTCTATGCAGATCCCAGTTCAGCTAGTGTAGGCCAAGGGTCTATGGTTATGATGAGATGGGAGGACGAGATTATGAGGTTAAGCTCGAAATGGGTAACTTATAATCAGGGTGATATTTTAGAATTTGGTTTTGGTATGGGGTTATCTGCTGGTCATATACAATCATATAAACCAAAAAGTCATACTATAATTGAAATACACCCTGAAATTGCAAAGAAAGCAGAAGAATGGGCAAAGGATAAGCCTGGTGTCAAAATCATAAATGCAGATTGGTGGGATATAAAGGATGACTTAGAAATGTATGATGGTATATTTTTTGATACATTTAATGATCCTCATGAACCTGATTGGTTTAAAGTAGCCCAGAGTAAAGCAAAACCAAATTGTCACATATCATTTTATAATAACAGGCCATATAGGGGTAATGCATACGGTATAGAGGTGATTGATTATATTCACAAGAAGGTTATGCCACCTAAGAATGACTATTATTGGTTCAACAAATATTATGTACCTTTAGTTATTCATAATCCATAATCTTTATGCATGGAATATATAAACAAATTAGATAATGCATGTATTCCAACGAACAACTTAATGCCATATATTCATCTAAGGTAGGTTTTGAATTTGAATTTTTTGCCAATGAAGATATTCAAGAAGCAAAAACAAGTATAGCCAATACTCTTAATAAGAAAATCAGAATAGAGGATAAAGCCCATAGTGACTTTACTCCTACTGATGAAGTATTTAAAATGGAGCCTGATAATTCTGGTGGTACCGGGATGATTGAGTTGGTCACTGGCCCACTTCCTTTTGTTGAAGCTAAAATAATAATGGCTAAAACTTTAAAGTGGATTCAGGAAAATGGATCAACTAATGATAGATGTTCTATTCATGTTAACTTAGCATTTGATGGTAAAAAGCTAGGACCTGTAACCAATATGTCTAAATTAGATATTGGTAAGTTTGTTTTAAACTTTGATGAAGATAAAGTATATGAAGCCTTTCCAAATAGAAAGGATTCTGTTTATGCCAAGTCAATTAAGTTTATCGTGCCTCTTAGCGGAATGACTCAGAATTCGCCAGGTAAAAATATGTGGCAGAATTACATGTTCGTTAATGAAAAGTATTATGGAATTAATTTTACAAAGATCCCTAAGGGATACATTGAATTCCGTTACTTAGGTGGTAAAGATTATGAAAAGAAGTATAACACTATCCTTTCAATGACCGAGCACTTTTTACTTTCTCTTTATGAAACTTTGACTAATCCAACTTATAGTGAGGAGGATATGAAAAAACTTGATGCCGTTCTGGAAAAACACCAAGATGTGATTCAGTCGTATAAGACTTATCAAAAGTTTAAGGAAAAATTCCCAGACGTTAGGCTTATGATTGATCTTAAGACTGCCGACCAAATAGTTGAACTGTATTATCCTCGAATAAGAGATCGTATTTTTGATTTACTTACTAAAGCAGATTTAAAAGAAGGTCTTATAAACTATGATAGTGATACTGGGCGCATACAGATAAAGGATGCTGAGCTAAAAAGATGTTTTGAGATCAATGATGTTGATATTGTTGATTGTGTAATTAAAGGAAACATTAAAGGATGTGATATATTTAGCAGTGAATTACTAAATTCATCGATTTTTGAATGTAACCTTTTTGGCGGTACTGAATGTAAAGAATGTAAGATTGAAGAATCATACGTTAGTAGAAATGTAACGGCCGATAACTGCTATGTGTTTGGTCATAGAGGTGTATTCAGTGGAGATATGGAAGGTGGAATATTCAGACAAGGTAGAGCTACCAAGTTTGCTAGATTTAGTGATACCACCGAGGTCATAGAAATAGAAAAAATTAAATAAGTATGCCATACGTAGACTGTAATGATCCGGATGCTAAAGATTGTTTAGATGCTCTCATTAAGGAAATAAATGAAGAGTTAACTATTACATGCCAAATACCTTTTACCGTTCCTAAGAAGGAAATAGCTAGAATAGTAAGTAAAGCAAAAAACTATTTTTATAAGATCTATGAAGATAGTGTAGAGGAAATGTATATTGCATTACCAAGATCTGCGTGGGCTAAGACAAGTTTTAGAAAAGGTATTAATGATGAGAGTGATACACTATCAAAAACCAACTTGGATAGTACAAGAGGTGTAGTACCAATGCCTCCTGGTGTATGGGCCGTAAATAATGTTTGGGAATGGTCAGGATTTAGTGGAGAAGACGGTGGGTTTGGTAGTACTTCTTTTTCTGCAGGAGACCCTGATTTTTCAATTGACAAATTTATTTACTCCGATACTTACGGCGCAGGTATAGGTGCAGAGAATCTAATGTACTATGTAATTAATTCTAAGTTTATTGATAATGCAAGACAGGTATTACAAGCACAAATATCATATTCTTACAATAGGCTAACTAATAAGTTCAGGTTCCAAGGACAGTTACCTAAACATGCATGTATCTTCCAAATATACAAAACAATTCCTGACTGTGCACTATTCCAAGACGAAGCCTTTTACCGTTATTGTGTAGGTATGGCTAAAATACAGCTATCTAGAATTCTAGGAACTTTCCAATTTAATTTACCAGGTAACATTACCATAAACTATGATATGATAGCCAGTGAGGGGAGAGAAGATGTTGATCGTGTGGTTGAGGAAATTAAAGGAGATGAAGGCGTTGACTATTTCTTCACAGGATAATTATAATCTAAGATCGGTACTTTTTTAAGAGAATATATATTAAAAGAATATTCTCCATGATTAGAGACATATATAGTAGAAATGCCGAGGCCTTCAAATATAATGAAGATGTTGTAGAGGTTACAGATGAGGTGTCTCAGCTTATATTGAAAATAGAGAACGTTTTATTTTCAAGAAGAGGTGATGTATTAGGGGCACCAGGTTATGGTTGTAATCTTGATGATCTTATCTTTTCTTTAGTATTTAATGAAGCCGTAGTTAAACAGAGAATTGTATCCCAGATACAAGCATACTGTTTACCTGATGATTCAAAGTTCTCTATTGATGTACAGGTTAAGTTCTTTCAAACGTTAGAAAGAGCTGGTGCATTGGTGGATATTTACATTAATGAAAATAGAGTCATAGGTGCATTATTTTAAAAATATAGAATTGAATGTCATTCTTTAGTAGAACACGAATAAAGGCAACAGAACTGTTCCAGGATTCATTTGAATACCTGGCAAGAACTTATGAACAGTCAAGAGAGGTGTTTACTCCGGCTTCTCCGTTTGGGCAAATCCTTACTGTGATTGCTAATTTAGGTGAAATGATCTTCTTTTATATTGAAGCAGTTGCAACCGAGCTTAATATATCAAGAGCAAGAAACATTGAATCTATATATGGGCTTTCAAGATTAACTGGTCATGATCCTACGAGAGGGGTATCTGCTAGAGGAATTATTGGATTGAGATTAAATCAAAATGCGGGTGCGTTAGTAAACGGTGATTTCGTTCAAATCATGAATAAAGCAAAATTTGAAATAGGTAACAACGGATTATCTTACTTCTTAAACTTTGATAGTGATTACATTAGACTTGAAAAGACAGATAGAAAATTTGTAAATGTTGAAATTATACAAGGTGAGATTGAAGACCAAACATTTACTGGAAGTGGTACATCATTACAGAGTTACAATCTTACCACTAAAGAACCTACTGACCAGCATCTTGTGGATGTCCATGTGGATGGTCAACTTTGGAGAAAGGTTGATTCGTTATATGATATGGGCCCTAATGAAAAATGTGTAATGGTTAAAACTAGTGTTAATGGTGGTTTAAGTATATTCTTTGGTAATAATCAGTTTGGTATGGCTCCTGCTTTAGGGGCAATCATTAAAGTTACATATGTTAAGACTAGAGGTAATGCAGGTAACATAGGTGGTAAAAATTTGGATATTAAGTTTCAAGATGAAGGTACCGATTATATTGGTGAAGGTGTTGATCTTAATGAAATTCTTTCTTTAGACATTGTACGTAATCCTAATTTTGGATCTGATACCGAAGATCCTGCGTTTACTAGGTTAATTGCTCCATATCAAAGTAATTCATTTGTATTGGCAAATCCTAATAATTACATTTACTATCTTAGTAAGTATGATGCATTTTCTTTTATAGATGCGTATAACACAAAAGATGACCAGTATTTAGATGATGACAATATCATTTATCTTTTCTTAGTACCGGATATTAAGAAAAAGATTACAAGTGATAAAGATTACTTTAATGTATCCGAAAAGGAGTTTAGTCTAACCGCTGATGAGAAGTTACAGGTTTATGAAATTTTAAATGCTAGCGGTAGACAAGTGGTAACTGCTGAGGTTAGAATTAATGATCCTATAATAAAGAGATATGCTCTTAACATTGTTCTTAGATGGATAGAAGGATATGATAAAGATGATATCACTGTGGAAATAAGAAAGCAGCTAAATGACTATTTCTTAAATGTAAATAGAAGAGATCGTATTCCAAGATCTGATATTATTTCAATCATAGAAAATGTTGAAGGGGTTGACTCTGTTAATGTGTTCTTTATTTCACAGGAAAATGAAAAGGCTATTAAAGACGGTTTCTATTTTGTACCGGTTTATGGTATTGATCCGGCAACAGACCAAAAGACATTGATTGAAAATAAAAAGATTGTATTAGCAGAAGGGGAAGATCCGCAAATAGGCTTGGATGAATTTGGTGATATTATTATTGGCCCTGATGATATAGCAATCATTAGAGGAGGTTGGGAAGATAGAAACGGTACATACTTTGAAGAAGTTCCTGTTAAGAATGGCATCGGTTCATTAAATGTTTTCTATAAGTCTGTAATTTCAGGTAACTTATATAACAAAACCCAACAAGAAAGATATGATCAGTTAAGAAGAAATAGAGGTACCACTATTGCTACTGGTAGAAATTCTAGATCATCTAACACCGGAAGGTTACAGGGAGAGTCAACGCAAAAAGTAATTAACAATTTATAATGAATACTTTAACTGAAAGAAGAAAAGGTTTTGATAGTCCATATAAGGCAATGTATGAACATGGGTGGGATTTAAAAAATCTTGGAAATGATTATTCTAAAAATTTGATGACTAATTCCTTTTCAAAATATATGTTCGGGAATAAGAGATTAGAAGACTTTATTTTATTACATCTTCAACCTTTAATGACATTCTTTATTAATAAGGTTAAGTATTTAAGAATTTACTATAACTTTGCTGTACCTAAAGATTATCAAAAAATAAACTAAGATGAATCGCTGGGAACATTTATATTTCTTTGACAAGAATGGTAAGTATTATAACTTTGAATATGATTCTACCAATGATATGTGGACAGGTAACATATACCTTCCTGAAGTATCGGTAGGTCTTTTTGAAGTAGGCCAGCTTTTTATTCTACAAAAATTTGTTGATACTACAACAAATACATTTAAGTTTGGTTTTCCACATTCTTATGTAGAAGGTACCACTGGAATTACAGGGGCGACCGGTAGTTGTGATTGGTTGGTTTCCTGGGAGACAACTGACCCTTCTGATATTTTACTTTTTCAATTTGATTTAGATTATGACACAGGTACTCAAACTTCATTGGAGATTGAAAATGCCGGTCCTCCTATTGAAAGGTATGATACTATTGATATACCTCTGGAATATGACCCTGCCCAAACGATTGATATCAATGGGTATGTAAACACTAGTGATATCACATCAGAAGCAATTCAAATCAATTTTGCTATTAACTCAGAAGAGGAAAATACATTTAAGAGAACTCTAATTATTGAGGATGAATGTACCGGTAGTACAATTGCTAAATTTGTTATTTATGCTGAGACTATAGGAGAAGATGAACGACTAAGAGTAATGACCAATAATTTAGGTTATAATATTGCACTTAGTGATAGTAAGATTTTTAGAGATACTAACGTATATGAACAATTTACTGACTTTATAGAAATTAATCGCAAGAGAAAGGAGATTATGTTAGAAGGTCATAACATATACCCTTTCATCGGTTCTTATAAAGGTTTGATTAATGCAATAAATTATTTTGGCTATAATAACTTACAGGTAAAAGAGTTTTGGAAAAATGTAAATTCATCCTCACCTAATTATGGAAAGTATATTCAATCTTCGCCAATAAAGATTTTTGATCCTACCGTTTCTTATAATGATTTAAGTATTACTTTGCCTAATAAAAACTTTAGAAAGACTAGTCTTTTTAGTTTGGTTTATAAAATTAATCAGGTTATTGATGGTAAGTATGACATTGAAGATCTTCCTATAACAGAGGAGGTATTTGATTATACGATAGAGGAGGTGCTAATTAAGCTATTTGGTTTAAAGAATAGACTAGAAAAAGAATTTCTCCCCCTTAACGCCAGAATTAAAGATATTACAGGTGAAGCCGATTTCTTTGGTCTTTTAGAGGTTACTAATACTATAAGTAGAAATGATAAGAGAAACATATCGGCCGGAATTGCAGCAGATTTTAAAGTTAGTCCTGAAGGGTGTAATTACTTAGAAGATCTGAGATCATTTGCAACCTTTTGTTTACAGGAAGAGGCTGTAGTGGGTCAGGCTATTATCAATTTCTGTAATGCTTACATTGCACCATTATCTGGTGGTACTGGTTCAACCGGAGGTACCGGTACTTCTGGTGCTGGTCAAAGAAACCTTTTGTTAGGTCCTTATAATGATGGAGATCCTTTACCTCCTGTGCCTATAGGCCCTGATATCAATGATATTTTAGGATCCCCTTATGGTGGGCAGAATTTAACGGTTGATGGTATTGCTGATGTATACCTCGCTTACTTTTCAAAATACGCGCCTAATCTTAAAGAGATAGGATACCCAGAAGATGGTTGGTCTTCTCTATATTTACCTGATAAGCCAGGAATTCCTATTGGGGCTTTAACTGTATTAGAGAATACAAGCTTTAATAATTTAACATGGAATAATATAGATATGACATGGGATCAAATATCTAACGCTAATAGATTCCATACATATGACTTAGATCCACAGGGTGCAATACCTGGGGATGTTTATAGAATATTTGATCCTATATCAGAAACTGAAGCCTTATACACAGTACAAGCCGGGGATACCGATAGTGATATTAGAGATCAATTATATAACCAATTAGTAGCATTTAGAACATCATTTGTTGATCCTTGGGTTTTTTGGGATATATCAAAAGAAAATCTACCAAACGAAGGTGATGTGATTAGAATATTTGGTGATGGTACCGAAAGAATAGTATTAAGTGTTAACACTTCTTCAGGTGCTCTATTCAGAAAGATTGACTATGCAGGAGAGTTACTCTATACTTGGGATAGTATACAAAGAGGAAACTTTAGCGAAATTGAATGGACGGTTTATAAGGATAAGACCGATGTATCCCCTGCATTTTATTACAATGTAAGAGGGTCTATTGCCGATTATAATAGATTACCTATAACACTACCTTATGTTGGTGACTATTCTGTAGAAATGAGATTATATGATTTATACAATAACATATCTTCTCTAGTCAAGACTGATGAAATTTGTATAGATGCTAAAGAGGTAGAATATTCAGGATGGTATCAAGCAAGGAAATCTGAATATACTTGGAATGGTGAAGGAAAGTGGAAATGGAATGATTATGGGTCAATGTGGAATCTTCCTATTGAACCTTCTGTTATCTGGGATGAAGAAACTCCTAGTTTATACGAATCTTTAGATAGGGTTAATGCTATACTTAATACCTTTGGTTTAGGTGTTAGTCCTAATTTCCAGTTACTTAATTACCAAGATGATGGTAAGGTTAGCTTTATGGGACCTTATTTTTGGAATAATATTAAAGAAGGTACTTGGAATGATTCATACCACTTATGGTGGGATGTTACTTCCGTCACAGGTGATACCCCAGCATTTTTTCAGTTTAAAGAAATTCAACCGAATTCTTATCTTAAGATAATAGATAATAAAGGAAAGGTAGGTGAACATTATTTTAGTCCAACTACAACCACATTGGCTCAGGCTGCGTCTCAACTTAATTTAAGTAAAGATCCTGTAATTAATAAATATGTTTACAATGTGGTATATGATGTGTCAAATAATCAAAAATTTGTACAAGCAGTTGCAAGATATTTTGGTATCTATGGTGATTGGAAATTCTTAGATATGGTTGATGTTAACGGTGATAGAATTTGTGCTAGTACCGGATCTACAGGATCTACCGGATCTACAGGATCTACCGGATCTACAGGATCTACGGGATGTGAAAGCATTATCTATAGGAGCGGATTACATAAATCAAGTAATCCTACTTGGAGTACAAGTAAGTTTATTAATGATGGTGTGACCTTACCTAAACTGACATGGATTATGTTCGTTTATGATAAATGTAAGATTAAAGGTAAAGGAAAACCTAGATGGACTATCAAGAATACCACTGCACGAAATACATCCGATATATATTTTGAGAGTAAATACTTAACTTACCTTTTTCAGGATCCAGGAAAGTATGAAATAACTTTAGAACTTACAGATTCTAATGGGAATAAATATAAAAAAGGAAGAAACATTCTAATAATAAAATAACAAAAAAAGATGGCAATTAGCGTAACAGAAATTCTCGGAACGGATTCTTTATCAGGGTCTAGGTTAGTTATCAATGATAACTTTAACATTCTTGCTAGTGAGATTAATGCAATGGAGGTTTACTTCAATCCTACATCTGGAACTCTTAACAACTTAAATGATGTTAAGACAGAATCCTTAAGAGTTGGGTTAAGTACCGTCTTATTGGATATTAATGCTAGCACATTTGACATTTTAACTAATGTTGAATCAACTGGAAACATTACTTTAACCGGTGCAGGTTTATTTAGAAATGATGTTGATCCACAAACTCTTAATGATACCTTTTCAGGACCTTCATTAACTATCAGTGTTGGTACTAGTACTGCTATTCCCCCTTACACGGTGGAAAGAGTAGGTAACTCTAACGCAAGTGCATTAACTATAGAACTTCATGATGGAGCAATCGGTCAGGAAATTTTCTTTGTTTATTCAGAAGCCCTGACTGGAGTTGTAGATATTACAGGAGCAGTTAATGCTTTAGTATTACCTGGTGCTGGTGGAACTCCTACGGTTTCATTGAATGCACAAGGTGAAAGTGTACATTTACTATGTGTTGATGATGGCACTGGAAACGGAGATTGGTACCTAGTAGGAGGGGTTGGATATACTATTTCCTAATTAAAAAATTGACAACTGAATGGCTACGACGCCCTTAATAAAAACACCGCAAGCAGATGGAGGTACATTTTATACCTTCTCGTCTTCAGCAAGAGACCTATCTAAGACTCTTAATAACGATAATCTTAGATTAGTCTTTTCTAAGTTTGTGCTTTTAAATATTCCGGATTTTGATAGGTTAGATCCTACGACCTTTAGTAATTATGAAAACTATATGCAGTTTGATACTATTGATGGTATGATTGCAAATGGAGGTCTAAAAGGGGATCCTAATGTTAACTGGGCAGAAAGCTTTCAGAACTATGCTCTTAACCTTGAAGAATTAATCATAAGCGATCCTGATTATGATAACACCGAAAGAAGATCTGTTTCCGAGAGGGTCTTCTTTAAATGGTTAAAGGAAACTGGGGCGATGAGATTCCGTGAAGCTACCAGTTTAGAAAAAAGTGGTGCTGTAACTAATTCATTATATGTTGAAGAAGACGAAGTAAAGTCCGGGCCAGTCCAATATCGTAGGGTTGTTAAATACATAGGCGATATTGATATTGTAAATAATGTAGATAGGGCCGGCGAGGCATATACGGAATTATATATAAATGTACCTACAGAGGTGGGTGGCACTCCTACAATCCTCTTTGACACGGTGTCAGATAATAACTATCAGCCTAGTTTAAAGATTCAAGGTGAAACTGAATATATCTTAGGTCGAGGGACTAGTACAGTTCATCCACAAGGATTGGATTTATTTGCATTTTATGATTATGATCAACCGCTATTAGGGGGAGGTCCTGCTGGATATACAGATCCTAATGCAAACTGGATGAATGAATCAACTCCACCTAATACTACCGATGCATACTTTACAGAGCCTACTACATTTGATAGCGCAGCCAATGTTGATATCAGAAAATATCCAGCTGACTATGGGAGTCCAGCCGGTTATTCTGGGTCTGCATATAGAAGATCAAGTTTAGATGGGATATCTGTTGATTTTACTGCTAGTGATTACCAGCAAATAGTACAAGATCCTACTATATCCACTATTGCTCAATTTAATGGTACTGACCTTTCATCTACTTTTGAATTTAATGCAGTATTAGTTTATTATGATTTGGTTGATTTAAGTAACAGTGCAAATACCACTACTAATTTATATGGTATTTTGCTATTAGATAATATTACACCAACCACCGATGGTGGATACATTCAAAGATATCCTAAGTATAAGCCTAATAAGGTTACCGGGCAAAATGGTAATAGCTACGGGTTTAAAATAAATTTAAGATTTGATGCATCACCAGGAACAGCTGGAATTGATACGATTGTCAATGACTATAACACATTCTCAATGGGTCTATTCGCAGATGCTACCGCGCAATTGCAAGAATCGGCCAGAATATTTCAAAGACAACAGATTGAGATATCTGAAATTGAACAAAGAGTACAAGGTTTAGAGAATACAATAAATGCAATAAGTACCTCAACTACGCTACAGAGTCAATTAGATAGTATACAAAAACAGCTTGATAATGCAAGCCTTGCCTTTGCAAGCGAGAGTTCTTTATTAGATCTTATT
>Ga0181594_10001651_pt1 | contig 20613 bp, 16 predicted proteins | sample 071ome_18_FD_145603 | JGI IMG/M metagenome (GOLD analysis project Ga0181594, IMG submission 145603) | Coastal salt marsh microbial communities from the Groves Creek Marsh, Skidaway Island, Georgia - 071413BT metaG (spades assembly) | ecosystem: Environmental > Aquatic > Marine > Intertidal zone... | reverse complement strand
GCGGCCGTCGACGAACTGGTGGGAAGCGGCGACCGCAGCCTCATGCTCGAAACGCTCACCGAGGCCGATTACCGAAACGACAGCGGGGGCTACGAACCCGCCAAGGTGCTCGATGCCGTTCGGACGCCTCCGTTCTTGACCGACCGTCGGGTGGTGGTCGGCCGTCACCTGAGCCGTTTTTCGAAAAAAGACGACTATCTGCCGATCGTCGATCTGCTGGCCGAGCCACTCGAGACGACGGACCTCGTGCTGGTGTGGGAAAAGGGTGTCGATCCGAAGGTCGAGCGGATGCCGTCACTTCCGAAAGCCATCAAAGAGGCAGCCGAGGTCGCCGGCGCACTGGTCCAGCAGACGGCTGCTCCCAAGGGCAAGGCAGCGGGGGACTGGTTGCGCGACCAACTCGGATCGAGTTCGTTGCAGTTCGAACGACCTGCGGTTGCGGCGATCGAAGAACTGCTGGGCGAGGATCGGAGCCGAGTCGTCGGCCTCGTGCGAACCCTCGAAGGAGCGCTCGGTGCCGACGCCACGGTCAGCGTCGACGACGTGGTCACCTTCGGCGGCGAGGCTGGCGCAACGGTTCCATGGGCGCTCGACGATGCAATCGACAGGGGAGACGTCGCTGCTGCGCTGCAACTGCTACCCCGGCTGATTCCCTCTGCCGGGTCACCAACCGATCGCAATGGCGCTGCCTTCAGGCTCACGGCAGTGCTGCACCGGCGGTACAGCAACATGTTGCGTCTCGATGGTGCCGATGTCCGCGACGAAAAGGCCGCGGCTCAGCTGCTCGGAATGAAGGGATCGACATTTCCGGCCAAGAAGGCGATGCAGCAGGGTCGCAAGCTCGGCACCGAGAAGCTCGCCCGAGCGATCGAACTGCTCGCCGAGGCCGATCTCGACCTACGGGGAACCAAAGACTGGCCCCCCGAATTGGTGATGGAAGTGCTTGTGGCTCGCTTGGCGAACCTCAGCCGGCGCTAGGACGCAGCGGTGACACCACGAATGTGTGGTGGCGGCGGTGGAGATCAGGTGCTCGAAGGCGCTTGCGGCTGCCGGGTCAGCTGCTGAGCTGCTTGGCCAGCTGGCTCTTCTTGCGGGCAGCCTTGTTCTTGTGCATGACACCGTTCGCAGCGGCCTTGTCGATGCGGGAGATCGCGGCGCGAACGAGTTCTTCGGCGTTGTCCGCTCCCTCGGCAACGGCAGCATTGGCAGCTCGGGTACGTGTGTGAATCTCGCTTCGCACCTTGCGGTTGGCGAGGTTTCGCTTCACGGTCTGACGATTGCGCTTGATCTGCGACTTGATGTTGGCCACGACTACCTACCTGAGAACAACGGAGCGGACAGATGAATCCGCGAGGTCCGAAGGCTATCGGGGCACAGCCACTGATCGCACCCGAACGTCGGTAGCTTTGGGGGCTGTCCCCCCTGACCGTCGACGGCGCAACGGAGAGCATCTGCGCCAGCGGCGCAAAGGAGCCCATGGAACTCGAACGCATTCGCAACACGTCGATCATCGCCCATATCGATCATGGCAAGTCCACCCTCGCCGATCGCATGCTCGAGTTGACCGGGGCTGTCGAGGCTCGTGACATGCGCGCCCAATACCTCGATTCGATGGATTTGGAACGTGAGCGGGGGATCACGATCAAGCTCCAGTCGGTCCGCCTCGACTGGAACGACCACGTGGTCAACCTGATCGACACGCCTGGGCATGTCGACTTCGGCTATGAGGTCAGTCGATCGCTCGCCGCCTGTGAGAGCGTCATCCTCGTGGTCGACGCAGCGCAGGGCATCGAGGCCCAGACCCTGGCGAATTGCTATCTGGCGATGGAGAACGATCTCGAGATCGTGGCCTGCCTCAACAAGATCGATCTGCCGGCGGCCGAACCCGATCGCTACGCCGCCGAGATCGAGAACGTGCTCGGCATCCCAGCCGACGACATTCTGCGCATCTCGGCCAAGACGGGGGAGGGGGTGGCCGAATTGCTGAATGCCGTGGTCGACTTCACGCCGCCACCCGAGGGGGATCCCGACGGGCCGCTCCAAGCGCTCATCTTCGACTCGCACTTCGACCAGTACCGCGGCGTCGTGTCGTCGATCCGGGTGGTCAACGGTGTGATGCGGACCAAGGACAAGCTCCGCTTCATGCAGGCTGGGACGTCTCACCAGCCCGACGAGATCGGTGTGCGCACACCGGACAACGTGCCGGTCGACGCGCTCGGTCCCGGCGAGACCGGGTACCTCATTGCCGGGATCAAGGACGTGGGGGAAGCCAAGTCTGGTGAAACCGTGACCACCGACAAAGGCGGTGCTCTGGAGCCTCTCGATGGCTACCAGGAACCCAAGCCGATGGTCTTTTCGGGCTTGTACCCGATCGACGGTGACGAATTCACCGACTTGCGCGAGGCGCTCGAGAAGCTGCGCCTCAACGACAGTTCGTTCACGTTCGAGCCCGAGACGTCGGGTGCGCTCGGCTTCGGCTTCCGCTGCGGTTTCCTCGGCCTGCTCCACATGGAGATCGTCCGCGAACGCATCGAGCGCGAGTTCGGCCTCTCGTTGATCTCCACCGCTCCCTCTGTCGAGTACCACATCACGCGGGGTGACGGAACCACCATCGAGGTCTCGAACCCGTCCGAGATGCCGCCGGCCGCGGAGATCACTGCCATTGCCGAGCCGTACCTCAGAGCGAGCATTCTCACGCCCTCTGAGTACACCGGGACGGTCATGGATCTCTGCCAGACACGCCGGGGCGAAATGGTGAAGATGGAGTACTTGTCACCCGAACGAGTCGAACTCCACTACCGCCTCCCGCTCGCCGAGGTCGTCATCGACTTCTTCGACCAGCTCAAGAGCCGCACACAGGGCTACGCGTCACTCGACTACGAGCAAGACGGGTACACCGTCGACAAGCTGGTCAAAGTCGACATCCTTCTTCACGGCGACCCCGTCGATGCGTTCAGCACGATCGTGCACCACGACAAGGCATACGACTACGGCAAGAAGATGGCCGACAAGCTCAAAGAGTTGATTCCGCGCCAGAACTTCGAGGTTCCCATTCAGGCCGCCATCGGCGGCAAGATCATTGCCCGCACCAACGTCAAGGCCTACCGCAAAGACGTCACCGCCAAGCTGTACGGCGGCGACGTCACTCGCAAGAACAAGCTGCTCAACAAACAGAAAGAGGGCAAGAAGCGGATGAAGTCGATCGGCCGGGTGGATATTCCGCAAGAAGCCTTCATCTCTGCGCTGCAACTCGACGACTGATCACTCCTGCGTTTCCAGGACCGCGCTGGATGGGGGGTCTTCCCTGCGGCCGGGTGAGGGTCGGTCAGAACCCGCCACCATCTGTGCCGTTGTACATGTCGGCTCGGAATCGCTCGCGTTGGAGACGAGTTGAACCCGGGTCGTCTGCGGCGCGTACCGCCCGTTCCAAGAACCACACGAAGCGCTTCCATCGGCTCGGCTCTGCTGCTGTGCCCATCTCTCGACGGTAACCGAACTCGGTGCTGCATTCTTGTGAGTGGTGCCGGTCGTCCCCGGCAGGGAAATTGGTCCCGCCCCGGATCGCAAAGCAGAGGGCCGGCGGCGATAATGGGCACATGCTCGACGAGCGCAAAGCAGCGATCTTGTCGGCGGTCGTCCAGGAGTACATCGGGACCGCTCAACCTGTTGGTTCGGGTCGGATCGCAACGGCGCCCGGTGTCGAGGTTTCGTCTGCCACGGTGCGCAACGAGATGGCAGCGCTCGAGGAGGCCGGGTACCTGGCCCAGCCCCACACATCGGCCGGCCGGATTCCGACCGACAAGGGCTATCGGTTTTTCGTCGACCGGCTTCGCAACGACGAGCCGGGTGTCACCTCGAGCGAACCACAGGCGGTTCGGGACTTCTTCAACGGGGCCCATGGGCAGATCGAAGCAATGATGGAGCGCACGAGTGACCTCCTCACCCGTTTGACCGACTGGACCGCGGTCGTCGTCGGACCTTCGGCCGAACAGGCCACGGTCCGCAGCGTGCAACTCATCGATCTGTCGAGCCATGTCGCAATGGTCGTCGCTGTGCTGTCCAACGGTGTGATCGAGAAGCGCACGGTCGAGGTGGAGACCGAACTCACGGCCGCGATCGTCGATGATGCCGGGCGCCGACTCACCCGTGCGGTCGAGGGCAAGACGCTGCACGAACTCGGCGGCACCGATATCGGCGCGTCGGCCGACGCAGACCCGCTGCTCGACGCGGCAGTTGCTGCTCTGAGTGCAGCGGGACGTCGAGCCGAGCTCTACGTCGGTGGTGCTTCGCGGCTCGCCGGGGCGTTCGAGGCCGTCGACCAGGTGCGCGACGTGCTCACCATTCTCGAGGAGCAGATCGTCGTGGTGTCACTCATCCGAGATGTGCTCGATCGAGGGATGCGGGTTGCGATCGGCAACGAAACCGGGGTCGAGCCACTCACCGACTGTTCGCTCGTCATTGCCCCGTTCGTGGTGGAAGGCGATGCCGCTGGCACCATCGGTGTGCTCGGCCCGACCAGAATGGACTACTCGCAGGCGCTGTCGGCGGTGGCCGTGGTGAGCAAGCGACTCGAACACGAATTGAACGAGGGCTGATGGCGACCGACCACTACGAGACCTTGGGGGTCTCGCGCGACGCCACCGACGACGAGATCAAGCGTGCCTACAAGAAGTTGGCTCGGACCCACCACCCCGACCTCAATCCCGGTGATGGGGAGGCTGAGGCGACGTTCAAGCAGATCGGGGCCGCCTACGAGGTACTCCGCGATCCGCAGCGTCGCGCGATGTACGACCGCTACGGCGACGACGGTCCTCCGGCAGAGCCCTTTGGTGGTGGGCTCGGTGACATCTTCGAGGCGTTCTTCGGGGGTGGCTCACCGTTTGGCGGTTCGGGTCGGGGCCACGCGGGTCCGCCCCGAGGGGAAGATCTCGAAGCGCATGTCGACCTCGATCTCGAGGAAGTGGTGTTCGGAGGCGACCACGAGGTCACGGTTCGCACTGCGGTCCGCTGCGAGGACTGTGACGGCTCTGGCGCAGAAGCGGGTTCTGCTCCATCGCAGTGCAGCGAGTGCGGAGGGGCTGGCCAGGTTCGCCGCGTCCGACAGTCGGTACTGGGTCAGATGGTGACGGCCAGTGCCTGCGGGCGCTGCGGTGGACTGGGCCAGGTCATCGACGACCCGTGCACGACCTGCGATGCCAATGGGCGCACGATCGAGGATCGGACCTACGCAGTGGAGGTCCCACCCGGGGTCGACAACGGGACGACGCTGCGACTCTCGGGCCGCGGCGCTGCCGGTCCCCGCGGCGGCGCCCACGGTGACCTGTATGTACAGGTCCGAGTTCGACCTCACCCGAGGTTCCGCCGTGAGGGAAACGACCTGGTCCACGACTTCTACATTCCGTTCACGCAGGCTGTGCTCGGCGCTCACATCGAGTACGAGACGCTCGACGGCATCGAGGATCTGGTCGTTCCGCGTTCGACAGAATCGGGAACCGAGTTCCGAATGCGGGGCAGAGGGGTGCCGCACGTGCGGGGCCGAGGTCGCGGTGATCTGCGGGTTCGCATCTTCATCGATGTTCCCGACAAACTCACCGACGAGGAGGAGGCCCTCTTGCGTGAGTTCGCCGAGCAGCGCAGTGAGGCTGTCGCCGAACCGGACCAGAGCCTGTTGGGTCGAATCAAATCGGCGTTCTCGTGAGTCTGTCGGTGCGATGAGCCACGCCCCCGACGGACAGCACGGACCCCATGTGCTCGTCGGGGACGTCGAGCACCCTGCCTTGTCCACCCACGATCGGCACCACCTCTCCCGCGTCCTCCGGTTGCGCGATGGTGACCCGTTGACGGTCGGCGATGGTCGAGGGCGATGGCGGCCATGCCGGTTCGGGAGCATGATCGAACCGGTGGGCGACCTCGTATCGGTCCCGGCCCCCTCCCCGCGTCTCTCGGTCGGGTTCGCCTTGATCAAGGGGGGACGCCCCGAGTTGGTCGTGCAGAAGCTCGTCGAAGTGGGCATCGACGACATTCGCCCGTTTCGGGCCGAGCGCTCGGTGGTGCATTGGGACGCAGCGAAGGCGGAGAAGAACCAGAGTCGGCTCGATCGAGTCGCCCGCGAGGCGGTGATGCAGTGCCGTCGTGCCTGGCTGCCAACGATCCACCCGGTGGTGGACTTCGAGATGATTGCGGCGCTGCCGAGCGCTGCCCGTGCCGACCGGGGTGGTGGCGCAGTCTCGTTGGCACATCCCACCGTCCTCGTCGGCCCCGAGGGAGGGTGGAGCGACGCTGAGCGCGCAGTGGACCTGCCAGTTGTCGGACTGTCGACGGCTGTCTTGCGGGCTGAGACCGCTGCGATTGCGGCGGGGGTCGTCTTGGCCACACTGCGTGATCAAGAGCGGTGAAAGCCGCCACGCTTCGTGGGAGATCATTGAACGGCGGCGTGCTGTCGCCTAGTGTCATCCTCACGGTGCGTAGCAGTGCTCCCACAAATCGTGAGGGTGGTGTGGTCGGCAGGCTCCGGGACATCGTTGTTCGGAGTCAGCCGGTTCGGAGGTGCAGGTCAGATGTCGGATCTCAACATGAGCCAGGAGTACAGCAAGCGCGTTGGCGAACGACTGCGCGCCATCCGTCGCCAAAAGCGGCTGTCACTGCAAGAGGTCGAAGCGGTGTCGGTTCAGGAATTCAAAGCGTCGGTTCTCGGGGCCTATGAACGCGGCGAGCGTTCCATCTCGGTGCCACGCCTGCAGCGCCTCGCCCGCTTCTACAGCGTGCCGGTCGATCAGCTCCTCCCAGCCGATGTTGGTCCGTCCTTTGGTGTGCTGGCCGGGGATGCCGAGGTGATCGACCTCTCCGAGAGTTCCTCGAGCCGGGAGGCCGGTCCGATCACGATCGATCTCAGCCGACTCGACGCGTTGTCTGGCCCCGAGGCCGACATGCTCAACCGTTTTCTCGAGATGATCCAGGTGCAGCGCCAGGATTTCAACGGCCGGGTACTCACCATCCGATCGCAAGACCTGCAGGCGCTCGCCGCAATCCTCGGTACTTCGGTGGACGAAGCGATTCCGCGGGTCGATGCGCTCGGTCTGGCCTATCAGTCCTGAGTGACCGGTGGCAGGGCGATGCTCTGCCCTGCGTGAATCAGATTCGGATTGGCGTTCAGGATTGCCGCGTTCAGGGCGATCACGCGGCGCCAGTACGTGGCGATCACATCGACGCTGGTTGTCGCGCCGGTCGACGCCAGGGTCTTCTCGGCGATCGTCCAGAGATTGTCACCGGGTTGAACGACCCAGAAAGAAGCGCGTTCGCTGTCATCAGGGGTGATCGGGGTCATCCGGCGTTCGGGAAGCGCGTCCTCGGGACTGACGTCGGTGGCCGGCGTAACCATCACTGGTCCGAGGTCGGTGAGCAGGATTGGTTCGAGATCGAACAACGTCGAAGGTACGACCGAGTCGGTACCGGGTCCGGAGCGCATGGTGGAGGTGTCACCGTCGGATGGCCTGGCATGTGCTGTTGCCGGGGTTGTTGCGATCGCGAGCGTGAGCGCAGCGGTCGACAGTCGACGACGAAGCCCTGGTGAGCAGGCCAGAAGGGCTATCTGGCGGAACCTGGTCAGCCCGCGCACGCCGCCGAGCGCAAAGAGCCCGGCGATCGCTCCCAGATAGGTGAATCCGACCATCATGGTGAGGCGGATCAGGGCGATGGCGGCCCCCGGTCCGTTGTGCTGCCACCACTCGATCACGGTGGTGGGTGAGGTGAACGTGTTCGGAAGTGGTGGGGCCGGGATCGCCGCCAGGGCGGCCAGCGCGACGATGGCAAGCAGGAGGACAGCGAGTGGTTCTGAGCGGTTCATGAGGACTCCGGAGGGGTGATGAGGCGCGATCCGGTCGAGGTGACGACGCGGAGGAGCGGGCATTCCTGGTCGGTTACGACGAGATCGATTGCGTCGGCGACGACCGTTGCGACGACAGGTTCGACCGTTGCTCGTGCTGCCGGCCAGTGGCCGAACACGGCGACCGCGCCGGTCGTTGGTCGAAGAAGGGCGGGTGTCGGGCTACCGTCGCAGTTCCAATCGCCCACGACGACGATGTCTCCGGTCCGACCGAGCGCGTAGCGTCGGCCTTCGTGGCGAAGTTCCAGGGCGTTTGGCGCCGGACGGGGGACGGTCGGGGCATCGGCCGACACGACTGCTGCTGGCGCGGTGGTGGTCGGGAACGCATCTTCCACGAGTTCGGGGCTCGGTTCGACTACCGCCTCCGGTGGCGTCGTGCTGTCGGTTGAACGCAGCACCACTACGGCGATCAGTGCAACGATGCTCATCACGGCGAGGCAGCCGCCGGCTGCGGCGATCGCGCGCCGATCGATCGAGCCGGCAGGTGACGCCGGTGGGAGTCGGCGCTGGTCGAGGCTGCGAATGGTCCCCCGGAGGTCCTCTCGTCCTGCCTCGAGCGCGGCAAGGATGGTCTCGATCGCAGCTCGCTCAACACCTGCTCGCGGCGCGAGTTCTCGGCCCAACGACACCAGTGCTTCGACATCGGCGGCGATGGTGGTCGAGTCGGCAGCCATTGCCCGAGCGAAACCGCACAGCACGGGCGTCCCACTGGGATCGACGAGAACATGTTCGGCTCGAAGGTCGCCGTGGGTCAGGCCCAAGTCGTGGATGTCGGCAACCGTTGCACACACAGCGGAGAGCGAAGAAGCGACCTCCTCGTCGATGGGTGGCTCGGTGCGCCATGTTTCTGGACCGACGAAGATCGTGCGGAGACGCGCGGGCGGACCCTCGGTGTGATCGACGAGGCGAACGACTCCCGGATGATCGAGTTGCCGAAGAATCTCGGCCTCGTTGCGGAGTCGATCGCAGTCGACGGATCCGTAGGCGGAGGAGACGGCAATCAGCCGACCACCGTCCATCGTGACGGTCGTTGCAGTTGCGTGCTGACTGTCGGTCATGGGTGCAAGAGTATATGAAAAGCTATGAAAAATGCTAACGATGTGTGAATAGTTGCCGCTTCGAGAGCTAGCCTTACGGGGTGAGCAGTCCGCGCGTGGTGGCGATCGATCCCGACTCACCCGCAGCTCGGGCCGGCCTCGAGCCCGGTGATGAGATCCTCGCAATCAACGGCGAGGTGCCTCGTGACGTGATCCGTTGGCAGATCCTCACCGATGACGCAGAGGTGCCGCTGGTCGTGATTCGCGACGAGCAACGCTTCGACGTGGTCGTGCAGAAGCAGTTCGGCGAACCGATGGGGGCCGAAGTACACGCAGCGATCTTCGACAAGGTCCAGACCTGCGACAACCACTGTGAGTTCTGCTTCATCCATCAGTTGCCGAAGGGCATGCGGCGATCGCTCTACTTGAAAGACGACGACTATCGCCTCTCGTTCCTGTACGGCAACTTCACGACGCTCACGCGGTTCACCGAACTGGATCTCGAGCGGGTCGTCACCGAACGACTCTCGCCGCTCAATGTCTCGATCCACGCCACCGACCCCGATATCCGGGCTGACATCCTGCAGAATCGACGAGGCGCTGTCTCCTTGCGCTGGCTACGAGCACTGCTCGACCACGGCATCGAGGTGCACGGACAAATCGTCGTGTGCCCGGGGGTCAACGACGGCGACGTGCTCGACGACACGCTCGCCGGCGTCCTCGAACGCTTTCCGGAACTTGCGTCGGTCGCTGTCGTTCCGCTCGGCATCTCGAGGTTCTCGTCCCAGCGTCGCATGCGCGAGCACACCATCGATGAGGCACGCCGAGTCGTCGAACTCGTCGTCGAGTGGCAAGGACACTTTCTCGAGGCGATCGGTAGGCGGATGGTCTTTGCCGGTGACGAGTACTACCTGATGGCGGGTCGGCCCTTTCCTCCGGCCGACACGTACGAAGGGTTCGCAATGCACGAGGACGGCATCGGCATGGCCCGCACACTCGAACTCGAGTTCCACGATTCGACCATCACCGAGGCGACAGGTCCCAGGGCCGGCTTCTTTGCGTGGGTGGACGGCGCGCCGGCCGACGGGTATCGAGCACCGCGCCAGGGCTCGCCGGCCCTTGCTGTTTCGAGTGGCACGGTCGCGCCGACACCCGTGGCACTGTCGGTGCGTCGAGATGCGCCGATCGGGATCCTCACCGGCACACTGGGGGCTCCGGTCATCGCCCCTCTCGTCGCCTCGGTCGGGCGTTCCGATGTGCGGGTGATACCGGTGCCCAACGAGTTCTTCGGCGGCAACATAGGCGTGACCGGTCTGATGGTGGGCGAGGATGTCGCCCGTGTCCTCTCCGGTGAACCCGAGGGGCACCGCTATCTTCTGCCCGACGTCTGCTTGAGCCGTGGGGTGTTCCTCGACGGCATGAGCGTGGCCGAGCTTCCGCGTCCGGTCGACGTCATTTCGACCGACGGTGCCGCGCTTCGCACCGCATTGGAGCGAGCATGAATCTTCCCGTTGTTGCCATCGTCGGTCGTCCCAACGTCGGCAAGTCCACGCTGGTGAACCGCATCATCGGACGTCGAGAAGCGATCGTCGAGGAACGCCCCGGTGTCACACGAGATCGAAAGGCCGTCGATGGCGAGTGGCAGGGCCATTACTTCACCCTCCTCGACACCGGCGGCTGGATGGCCGATGGCGACTCGCTCGACGACAAGGTCAGTGCCCAGTCCGAACAGGCGATGCGGGCCGCCGAGGTCGTGGTGCTCGTCGTCGACGCCACGGTCGGCGTGACCCCCGAGGACGAACGGGTCTCGCTGCTCCTTCGTCGAAGCGAGTCGCCGGTGATCGTCGTCGCAAACAAGGTCGACGATGCCGGGCACGCGGCCGCGATCTGGGAGTTCATGGGCCTCGGTCTCGGTGAGCCGTTTCCGGTCAGTGCTCTTCACGGCAAGGGAACCGGCGATCTGCTCGACCATCTGATTGCGCTTCTCCCAGAGGGGAGCGACAGCGAGCCCGAGAACCCACTGCTCGACGATCCCGAGCTCTACTCGGTGTCGTTGGTCGGACGACCCAACGTGGGGAAGTCCACGCTGTTCAATCGCCTGATCGGGGAGGAGCGGGCTGTCGTCCACGACCGTCCAGGCACGACTCGAGACGCAATCGACACGATCGTCGAGACAGAGACCGGGCCGATTCGCTTCGTCGACACCGCCGGGATGCGACGCAAGGCGAAGATCGACGAGGACACCGAGTACTACTCCCTGGTGCGAGCGCTGAAGGCGGTCGACGAGTCTGATGTTGCGCTCCTGGTGGTCGATGCGACCATCGGTGTGACCCACCAGGACCAGCGACTCGCCGAACGCGTTGATGGTGCCGGGTGCCCGATCGTTGTCATCTTGAACAAGTGGGAGCTCCTCAACACCGAGCAGCGCGAGCAGGTCGGACGCGACGTCGAGCGAAAACTCGGCTTTCTCGGGAGTCCACCTGTACTGCGGATGTCGGCGCTGTCGGGAAAGGGAGTCAATCGACTGTGGCCACAGCTTCAGCAGGCGGTTGGTGACTACCGAACCCGGATACCGACCCGCGACGTCAACAAATCGATTCGTGCTGCCCAATCGGCCCAGCCGGCGCCCCACGGTGCCCGAGTGCTGTACGCCACGCAGGGGGCAACGGACCCGCCGACGTTCACGCTGTTTGCGAATCGTGAACTGCCTCCGACCTACATCAGATACCTGGAACGAAAGCTTCGAGAAGATTTCGATCTCGGTTCGACGCCGATCAAGCTCCGGGTGCGTCGCCGCAACGACTGACGCCCAGCCGCTACGATGAGTGAACCTTCCTCGGAAGGAGAACCCCTGTGACCTTCACCCAGTACGTTCTCACCGGCCTCGCTGTCGTCTGTCTCCTCGCGGCACTCGTCTACGTGCGATCGGCCCGGCTTCGGTTTCGTGTCGTTCGCCTGATCGACGGTGCCGAAAATCGAGATGTCGAAGCTCACTCCCTTGCGTTCTCTGCGTTCCGCAAGGAGGCCCATTCGGCAATCGTGTACGCCCTGCTCACACCGGTTGCGGCTGCCATGGCGTTTGTCGGCAGCAACGACGTCGCCGTCGTCCTCGGCGTCATGGCGATCCCGGCGTTCGCCTCGCTGTGGTGGGCCCGTCTGTCGGTTCGTGAGTCGCGGATGGCGCGCAACCGATGGGATCTCGAACGTCGAGCCGGAGAGGCACTCGAGCAGGAACAGCTCGCCCCCAAGGCGTGGGCCGCCCGTCTTGCCCCGGAAGAGGTTCCCGACTTCGCCGGCTTCGAGATCGGCCGCGTCTATCAAGCCGGCTCAGGTCTCATGGCTGGCGACTTCTTCGATGTGCATCGTGTCGGGCCCTCCCGGGTCGCCGCAGTGATCGGCGACGTCGCCGGACACGGTATCGAATCGTCGATCACCGCCTTCCAGGCCAAGTATCTGCTGCGAGTCTTCCTTCGCCAGTTCCGCGATCCTGCGCAGGCGTTCGAGGAACTCAACGAACAGCTCGCAGCCGGTGACCGCCACGAAGAGTTCATCTCCTGTGCGGTCGTGGTGTTCGACACCGAGGCGGGCACGCTTCGGTACGCATCGGCCGGCCACCCTGCGTTTTTCCTGTTTCAGGAAGACGGTGTGTTGCCGTTGCGGTCCACCGGTCCGCTGTTGATGCTCGACCCGAAGGCCCAGTACTTCTCGCGCGAGATCCCTATGGAATCCGGTGACCTTGTCGTCATGTACACCGACGGCCTGGCCGAGGCTCGTGCTGATGGCTCACTGTTCGGGGAGGATCGCATCATCAGGACCACCGAACGTGAACTCAATGCACCTCCTGATGTGCTCTGCAAGGCGCTGCTCGACGCCGCCAAGGATCATGCCGGTGGTGTCATCGATGACGACACAGCGATCATGGTCGTCCGTCGGGACTGAAACGCTCGGCGCAACGCAGCGATCCACCGGCGTTCGGCGACGCACAACCGACCCGCTGCTCGTAACCTCACCCCGTGCCCTGGTGCGAGCCATGCGAGAAGAACTGGACGCCCACGTCGGTCGGCTCCGATGGCACGTGTCCCGATTGTGGTGACCCGCTCGAGGGCACGCCGGGCGTTCGTCACGAACCCCACGACATTCCGCCCACGCCGTGGCACTTCTGGGTCGGCGTTGCGGCGGCTGGTGCCTATCTGCTGTGGCGAGCGGTGGAGGGAGTGCTGCTGCTCTTGTGACCCGGTGGTGCCTCAGCGAGCTGCGAAGGCATCTTGACGGCCGAACAGTCTGCGGGTCCGTGACCGCACAGCAGCGATGCCGAGATACATCGCAGGGAACGCGGTGAGCACCAAGAAGGTCGAACTGATCAGACCGCCGATCAGCACGAAACACAACGACTCCCAGAAGGGATCGGCGAGTGCCAACGGCAGCAGGCCGGCCACGGTCGTCGCCGTCGTCACGAGGAGCGGGCGGAAGCGCCGCTCGATTGCGGTGCCGATCGCCTCGGCTGGGGTCGATCCGGCGCGCCGTTCCTGGTTGGCCGCATCGACCAGCAGGATCGTGTTGTTGACGGCTACGCCGATCAATGCGATGAACCCGACCATCACGAAGAAGCTCAGCGGGTTGTCCGTTCGTTCGAGCAGGGTGAAGACGCCAAAGAAACTGAACGGCACGGCGAGAAACACCAGAAGCGGTTGGATCAACGAGCGGAACTGGATCGTGAGGAACGCAATCGTGAGGATGATCGCCGCGACGAGCGCAATACCGAGTGCGGCGAAATCGTCTTGGTTGTCCGACTCGAGGCCGAAGTCGAAGGCGAGCGCGCCGGCGTCGAGTCCCCGGGCTCGAAGTGCATCGGCCGGATACCGCTGGGTAAGAAGTGCCTCGGCTGCTGTCAGGTTGCCGGTGGTGTCGTCGGTGTCGAACTGAGCGCGTACCTCGATCATCGTTTCGCCGTCGATGCGCCACACCTGCTCGGCGGATGCGACGAACGTGGTACCGACCATGGTGCGATCGCCCGTCGGTTTGTCGAGCGCCATTCCCGGCAGGGTTGCAGCGATCTCGTCGGCCAGTTCGAGGGCTGCAGTTTCCTGGCCCGCTTCGAACATGATCTGGACCCGGAACGGGAAGTCGGATGCAGGTGGTCCGTTGCTGACCGGGTTGGATCCGACGCGCGCCCCCTCGATGTCGGCGGTCGCTGCTTCGATCCGCTCGGCGTACGTGGGTGAGGCGATTGCACGATCGCTGAACGGGGTGAGTTCGACGAACGCGAACGCCCGCCGCGCGTTGCCTTCGATCACTTGGTAGCGGTCGAGGCCGTCGCCGAGTGCCTCGATGACGATTTCGTCGATCTCGGCTTGGATCAGCCGGGCATCATCGATGGTCGTTCCCGGGTCGAAATCGACACTCACCTGCAGTTGGTTGGAGTCCTTGGCGGGCGGGAAAATGTTGAAACCGACCCTGCCCGCAGCCCCCACACCGAGCACGATCAGCACGATGGCGCCGAAGAACACCCCGGCACCGACCGCCCGTCCTCGCCATCCGTTGCCCGACGGATAGCGGGCGAGGCGGGCCAACGAGCGACCCACGAATCGTTGCGCGCCGACGAGAGGACCCGGCGAACGCCCACCGAGGATGAAGAGGCGCCCGAGCGCCGGAATGAGCGTGACCGAGAGGACGAACGACAGTGCGAGTGTGACCATGACCGTGATCGGTACGGGACGGATGAACTCGCCGAGAAGGCCGGTGACGAAGGCCATCGGGGCGAAGACGGTCAGGGTCGAAAGTGTGCCGGCGAACGATGCTGCCCCAACCCGGTCGAGCGCACGCCGAACGATTCCGAGGCTTGCAGCATCGTCGAGGTCGCCGTCGTCACGGTTGGCATCGATCGACTCGCTGATCACGATCGCATCATCGACGAGCAGTCCCAGGGTCAGCACGAGCGCAAAGAAGGTGATCGTGTTCAACGAGTACCCGATCAGCCAGAGCCCGATCATCGTGACGAGCATCACGGTCGCCATGAACACGGCGGTGACCAGGGCAGTACGCCAACCGATCAGCAGGTAGCTGACGATGGCGACGGCGATGAGGCCGACGAGAAGGTTGCTGGTGAGGTTGGTGAGCTGGGCACGAACGTCGCTTGCGAAGTCGGCGCCGATCACCGCCCGGTAGTCGGGGTCGAGATCGAGCCCGGCATCGAGACGGTTCTGGATCTCGTCGGAGAAGTCGAGGACATCGGCATCGGTGTCGATGTTGCGGATCACGCCGACCAGTACCGATTCGGTACCGGCGGCGCTGCCCTGTTCGGCGTAGCGGGTGTACGCCGTTCGGCGAATCACCGGCGCACCCGTCACCGGGTCGATCGACTCGGTCAGGAGTTCGACGACCTCGGTCGCCTCGACGGTGTCGAGCGGGACCAGAGCATCAGCCACGATTGCAGCCTGCGCCTCGAGCGCCTCGGCGGTTGCCGTGGCTGGCCCGATCACCGTGACGACAAGGTCGTAGGTTTCGAGGAACTTCGTGGCGTCGATGGCTTCGATCGACAGTGCGACGCCGCCAGGCAGCGATGGGGGATCGGCGGCTTCGAGGAGTGCGACACCGTCGGCCGACGAAAGCGATGTGTCGAACTCGAACACGGCTGCAAAGCCATCGGGTCGGCTGAACGTCGAAACCGATTCGACCCCGGCGAGATGGCCGTACGCCTCGTAGACGGGAACTGCGAGCTCTTGGTCGACGATTCGTTCGTCGTCGACGAAGTAGGGGGCGTTGACCACGGCGATGGGAAGGTTGACCGGGGGGAAACCCTCTCGAGCGAGGCCCGTCGTGTAGGCGTAGACGCCGGTCGCCAGCAGAAGGAGCCAGACGATCACCGTCATCCGGGGTCGCCGTGTGGCGGCGAGTGCCGGGCGAGTGATCAGGCGAGGGCGATCCACAGAGGCCCCGTCGGAGGAAAAGGAACGGCGCACGCCGATGACGCTACCGGTCGCACGTCGCTGCACGAGCCAACGACCGAGGTCGTCTGTCACGCCCGGTTGCACGTGGGGTGTCAGCCAACCGAGCCGTCCGGTAGCCTCACCTCCTTACGGGCTGTGGCGCAGCTTGGTTAGCGCGTCGGTCTGGGGGACCGAAGGTCGGAGGTTCAAATCCTCTCAGCCCGACCCCTGAGAATCCCTGCTCCGGCAGGGATTCTCGCCGTTTTCACCAGCTTCTGCGATGTCGCAGCTTGGACGGCACGAGACTGTACCGGTTGGCTCTGAGAGAGAACCAACCAGTGCAGTCTGCTCGACCCATGGTCACCGGCCGTCAGGTTCGCTGATCCGCCCTCGATGCGATCGGGGCGGTTGGTTGTGACTCAGCGGTGGCTCAGGGCTTGTGGTGACAGACCCAGGGCGCTCCAGGCTCCGGCTGGTACCACGTGCCGTCAGTTGCGTTGGGATCGTGTGGACAAGGCCGACTGGCGAACTTGGGATCGCCGCTGACACTCTCGGCGGGCCAACGCGGGTCGCCGTCGAGCACCATGATCAAACCGACAGTGCCACTCGAACGCGTGTTGATGCAGTGGTCCGGCGGCAGGTCAGGGTCAGCTTCAGCTTCGCAGGCCCACGTGTTGTTGTTGTCCTCGAAGACATCGTGGGGTGGCGCTGCTGCCGCGGCCGACGACAGGGCGATGAGGGAGACGGCGGTGAGCGCCGCAGTGATGATTGCTTTCTTCACGTGATAGCTCCTTGGGAACGTTGTCATTGTGAGGACCGCTGAGCCGTCTCCAACGCCAGCACGCTGCGTCTCACGACTCCGACCGTGGCAGTCGCTCGCGCTGTCGTCAGGAGACGTACGTGCAGGTCCGCACCGACGCCCGGTATCCGCAGTGGTGCAGGCACACGAAGCCGTCGTGGGTGTGGAGGCCCGACGACGCGGGAGATGGATGCTGACCGGCTGTGGGAAGCTCTGGCGATGGAGTTCGGTATCTGTCTCGCATCTCGTCCCCGCGATCTCGGTCACGTCGTCACTGCCGAGCGACTCGGGTTCACCCATTGCTGGATGGCCGACAGCCAGATGATCTGGTCCGACGTCTACGCCATGCTCGCGCTCGCAGCCGAGCGAACAACCTCGATGCAGATCGGCACCGGTGTGGCGGTGGCGCCGACACGGCCGGCGGTCGTCACCGCAGCCGCCCACGCCACGATCAACGAACTCGCACCCGGCCGGGTCTTCTGTGGGATCGGGACAGGCAACACGGCGATGCGGATCATGGGTCACAAGCCGATGCCGATCGCCGAGTTCGACGACTATCTGGGCACACTGCGGGCGCTGATGGCGGGGGAGGAGGCCGACGTCGTGTTTCGGGGCCGTGCTGCACCGGCGCGTCACGTCATGCCCGACGATGGCTTCGTCCGTTTCGATCCCCCGATTCCGATTCATGTTTCGGCCTTCGGTCCCCGGGCGATGGGATTGGCGGCCAAGCACGGGGATGGGTTGATCACGTCGGCGCCGCCCCAGCCGGCGGCGATCGAACGGGTCAGAGCCGGGCTTGCGGCAGCAGCGGCCGAGGCCGGCCGGTCGATCGACCGCGAGACGTTTCCGGTCTCCACCCTGACGACGACATGCGTGCTCCGGCCGGGAGAGACACTCGAAAGCCCACGAGTCCGAGAGCAGACCGGCGCATTTGCGATTGCCGGGCTGCACTACACCTACGAGCAGGTCACCCAGCTCGGTCGCCCGGTGCCGAAGCATGTTGCCGACATCTGGGACGACTATGCGGCTGCGCTGGAGGAGATACCCGAAGAACGCCGCCACCTGCGCACCCACCTCGGTCACAACTGTTGGGTCACCCCCGAGGAGGAACGGTTCGTGACCCCGGCACTGATCGACGCGTCCTGCATTGTCGGAAGCCCGGACCAGGTGCGCGGCCGCATCGCCGAACTCGACGCCGCCGGACTCGATCAGCTCGTCATCCTCCCACCCATCGAGGAGAAAGAGGCTGTGGTGGCCGACATCGCCCGCCACCTGATGTGACGCGTTCTCATGTGACCCGTTCGGTCAGACCGGCGTGTCGCCCTTGATGGTCACGCGGCGCATGTGTCGCCGCTTCCCGGCGTAGTCGAACATCGCGTAGTGCTGCACGGAGCGGTTGTCCCACATGGCCACCGAGCCAGGCTCCCAGCGAAATCGGCAGGTGAAGGCCTCACGGGTGGTCTGCTCGTGGAGGATGCGAAGCAGCGCGGTCGACTCGTGCGGGTGCAGACCGACGATGCCGGTCGTGAACGCCCGGTTGACGTACAACGCTTTGCGTCCGTTCTCCGGGTGGGTACGGATCACCGGATGGACGACATGCTCGGCAGCCAGCTCGGGGTTCTTGGTGCGCATCTGCTTGGAGCGGGTCGAGTAGCCGCCCTCCTGATACTGCGGCCCCGCAGAGTGGGTGGCGTGGAGACCGTCGAGGAGGCCTTTGAACCCGTCACTCATCGCATCGTAGGCAGCGTGCTGGTTGGCGAAGAGGGTGTCGCCACCGTGTTCGGGAACCTCGACGGCATAGAGGATGGAACCGAGGTCGGGCTCGGGGAGGAAGGTCACGTCGGTGTGCCAACCCCCGCCGAAGTTGACGACATCGTCGGGGTCGGTGACGACGTCGAGGATCTCCGGGTACGCCTCGTTGCCCTCGACAAACGGGTGGGTGTCGAGCTCGCCAAAACGTTGTCCGAACGCGATCTGCTGCTCTGGCGTCCAGTGCTGGCCGCGAAAGAACAGCACGTGATGCTCGTTGAAGGCCGCCCGAATCTGTCCGACCGTCTCGGCAGTCAGGGCGTCGGCAAGGTCGACACCGGTGATTTCGGCTCCGAGCGCGCCGGTCAGGCGATGGATCTCCATGGGGGCATGGCCTACCACGAACTCGAGCACTGGCGGCAGTGCATCCGTTCTCGACGTGCTCTTCGTTGTCACCTTCACACGGTGGCTGCGTCAGTCATGGCGCCGTCACCGGTACGTGTTCCTCCCAGATGAGGCTCGTCCGTACCGCCGCCTCGCGCTGGCGCCCCGCTCGCCGGGAGCAGCACGCCGAGGAGGTGGCCCTGTGGCGGTCGAGCCTGCGGCGGGAACCGTCGTCGGGTCGACCCACTCGGCGACGGGTCCTGCCGGCAACCTGCGTTCGTCGGACTTCGTGACGCCGTTCCGCTGAGCGGCTTCAGTGGCCTTCGACGAGCGGGCCGGCAAGCGTGGGGCGATCGGCCGCAAGGTCGGCCGCAACAAGGCCGACGTCGGCCAGATGGGTTGGCCACGCACTCCCACCGATGTTGGCTGCTGCAGCCCGAGCGAGCGCGTCGGAGGTGTGGATCCCGTATCCGCCCTGGCCGACGAGCCAGTAGAACCCGTCGACGGCCGGATCGAAGCCACTCACCGGAGTCCGGTCGGCGGTGAAGGTTCGCAGCCCGGCCCACGTCGAACGCACGTGATGCACGTCGAGCGTCGTGTACTCGCCCAGATTGTGCAGACCGAGGGCAACATCGATCTCCTCGGGTTTGGCATCGCATGGTTCTGACGGGGTCTCGTCGGCCGGCGAGACCATGAGGCCACCGGGCTCGGGTTTGCAGTAGCCGACCATCGGGCCCTCGTCCGGCTCGAACGATGTGAGCGGCCATCGACTCACGTCGTTCGGATCGTGACGATCAGGGATCGCGGCAATCGCGATGGTGCGCCGGAGCGGATGAAGCCCGAGCGGTTCCGCGCCGGCGAGGACAGCGAGGTGGTCACCCCAGGCTCCTGCTGCGTTGACGACGATGTCCGTTTCGAGGCCGTGCTCACCAGCCTCGATCCGCCAACGGCCACCGGACCGTGTCAGCGCCCCCACTCGTGACGAGGCGAGGATCGTTCCACCGGCGGAGCGAAACCAACGCACGTACTCCTGATGGAGACCAGCGACGTCGATGTCTTGCGAGTCGGGCTCGTACAGGCCTCCGGCGATGTCGGGGGCGAGGAGGGGAAAGATCGCGCGGGCGGTGTCGCCGTCGACGAACTCGGTCGACGGTACGAGTTCGACGGCGTGCTCGACGCGGGCCCGGAGGTCGTCGACGCGGGCTTCGCGACCGATTTGGAGCAAGGGCCGAGGCCCGAGAAACGGTTCGAGGAAGGCGCGGGTGGCGAGCGTGAGTCGCCGGACCGTGTCGTTGCCGTAGTTCTCCAGGTACTGGGCCGCTGATCGGCCGGTCGTGTGGTAGGCGAGCGTCGGCTCGGCTTCGAGAAGCACGACCGATGCGCCGTCGGCAGCCAACCGGGCTGCCGCCGATACGCCGGCGATACCGCCTCCAACGACCACCACGTCACAACTCGTCATGCCCGAACCCTAGAACGGCCACTACGCTCCAAGCATGGCCGTCACCGATGCGAACCCAGCGAGCTTCACCCGAATGGACGAGTCCACCGCCGAGCAGTGGGCCCATATCGGTGAGCGCACCTTTGCCAACCAGGGGCGGGTGGCCGACCGTCTGATCATGCTGCTCGAGTCGCTGGCGGAGATCAGCGACGGATTCATCACCGATCAACTGACCCACTGTCTGCAAACCGCGACCATGGCCGAGAAGGCGGGCGCCGACGACGAGATGATCTTCGGCGCGCTGATGCACGATGTCGGCAAGGCGATCTCGGTTCCGAATCATGGGGCCATCTCGGCCGAGATGATTCAGCCGTACGTTCGCGAGGACGTGTATCTGG
>Ga0181594_10001646_pt1 | contig 20634 bp, 18 predicted proteins | sample 071ome_18_FD_145603 | JGI IMG/M metagenome (GOLD analysis project Ga0181594, IMG submission 145603) | Coastal salt marsh microbial communities from the Groves Creek Marsh, Skidaway Island, Georgia - 071413BT metaG (spades assembly) | ecosystem: Environmental > Aquatic > Marine > Intertidal zone... | reverse complement strand
TTCCGATTATCATTTCCGAGGCCGGACACGCCGCCGGGGACCGGCCGCTGAGGGAAATTTCGATCATTGTCGGTTTTGCCTATGTCGGGCTGATCAGCGGGCCGGCACTGTTCGGTGTCACGGCGCATTTCATCGGGCTGGATGCGACGCTGCTGCTGCTTGGCGGGCTGGCGCTGGTGCTTGGTCTGGCAAGCTTTGCAATGCCGCGTTTTACGATGCCGCGTTTCGCCGGACGGAGCCTCGCCGGCTAGGCAGCGGCAATCACACGCGAGGCAAGGCTGGCATTCTCGAACGCCGCCGCCGCCCCGCGCAGCCCGGCATGCGGGTCAACCGACAGCCAGACCGGCAGATCGGCAAGAAGGTGTCCCATCGTGCCACCATGGCGCAGGCGTGCGGCAAAGGGGCTGTCCGCGACAAGACCGTGAAGCTGCGCGACGATGCCGCCGGCGATGACCGCCCCGCGCCAGCATCCGATCGTCAGGATGGCGTCGGCCATCACCGTTCCCAGAATGCCAAGCATCATATGCACCGCCCGGCGCGCCGTCACATCGCCGGCCAGCGCCGCCGCGCCGATCTCCGGGGCCGGCAGTTCGGCACCGCCGGACAACAGCCGGTACAGCGTCTCGAGCCCGCCGCCGCTGACAAGATGCTCGGCAGAGACATGCGGGATTTCGGCCTGCAAGCGCTGCAACAGGTCAGCCTCCAGATCATCCTGCGGTGCGAACCCGACGTGACCGCCCTCGCCTTCCAGCGGCACCGGACCCAGCGGCGAGGGTACAAGCGCGGCCACCCCGAGGCCGGTCCCGGGGCCGATGACCAGAAGCGGTGCCGCCGCCTGTCCGTCGCCTTCGAGGAGCGGCAGATTGCCATGCGCCGTCGGATCATTCTGCGCCAGCGCCTGTGCCGTGAAATCATTGACGACAAGCAGCCTGTCCAGCCGCAGCGCCTGCATCAGGTCGCGCTTGCCGAAACGCCAGTGATTGTTGGTGACAGTGACATGTTCGGACTGCACCGGCCCGGCCACCGCGATGCTGGCCGCGGTAACCGGCTGTTCGATCCGTTCCTGATAGGCAAGGAAGGCCGCCTCGAGCGTCGGAAAATCGCGACACAGCATGCTGTGATGCGCCGACAGGCCATCCGCGCCGGCCATCGCAAAACGAACATTGGTGCCGCCAACATCAACAGCAACAAGCGACATCATCACCCTCTAGCGGAATATCTGACCGAATTCGTAGATCACATGCGCCAGCTCGGATTCGAGCGGGAAGGACAGCATGCCCATCACATCATAGCCGAGAAGTACCGGCATGATGTAGAAGCGGATCATGAAGATGAACCAGGCGACATAAAGCGGGCGCAGCCTGTCGACAAGAAAGCCCGGCGTCAGTTTGTTCATCGCCCTGATCAGCGGGTCGGTCATCTTCACGAAGGCCTTCATGAAGAAGAAATCCGATTGTTCGGAGACGAACAGGCTCATCCCGAACCGGCCAACCAGCGTCCACATGACCAGCCCCATCGCATAGTCGATGAGGATGACCCAGATTGGAATGCCTTCGAACATCATCGTTCCCCGATAACCTGTAACCGCACAAAGTATGCTGAAAAGAAACGGAGCAGGAAAGCCTCCCTGCTCCGCGACATTTTATCCGTCATCCATGGCCCATCATCCATGGCGGCGCATGGACCCGGCGTCAGGCGTTGGTAACCGTCTCGCCTCTTGGTACCCGGATCGCGTCAACCATTTTCTGGGTTTCCTCGTCCGGCTCCTCGGTCATCAGCGATACGACAACCATCAGCACCAGGCTGACAGGCATGCCGATCATGCCGAAGCGAAGACCGTCAAGACCAAGCCACGGGGCCATGCCACCGAACTGCACCATGTAGAGGTACCAGGCACCGGCAGCAAAGCCGCCAATCATACCTGCCACCGCACCGGCACGGTTGGCCCGCTTCCACCAGACACCAAGGACCAGCGGGAAGAACAGACCGGAGTTCGCGAAACAGAACGCCCAGGCAACCGCACCGAGAATTCCGGTGAGCTTGGCTGACGCCACGAAGGCCGCTGCTGCACCAACCGCGAGAAGCAGGATCCGCGCCACGACAAGACGTGTCTTGGTATCCGCCTTCGGGTCGATGATCTTGTAGTACAGATCGTGCGACAGGGCGTTGGCGATGGCCAGAAGCAGGCCGTCAGCGGTCGACATGGCGGCAGCAAGGCCACCAGCAGCCACAAGGCCCGAGATCACATAGGGCAGACCGGCGATTTCCGGCGTCGCCAGAACCACAATGTCACCCTTCATGAAGAACTCGTTGATCTGCAGAAGACCGTCACCATTGCCATCGATGATTTTCACAAAGCCGACACTGGACCAGTTCTGGACCCAGTCAAGCGCCTGCACCTCGGCAATCGACGAGCCAATGATGCCGGTCGCCAGATTCGGATCCAGGATCGACAGCTTGGTGAAGGTCGCCAGCGCGGGCGCCGTGAAGTACAGAAGGAAGATGAAGATCAGCGACCAGCCGACTGACTGGCGGGCTGCCTTCACCGACGGCGTCGTGAAGTAACGCATCAGAACGTGCGGCAGCGAGGCTGTACCGGCCATCATGCAGAGCACGAGGGTCAGGAACTTCCATTTTGCCATCAGCGTGTCGCTGGCGTCATTGATGCCGACAGTGAGCGCGGCAAGACCCTTCGCCTGGGCGGCCGCCTCGGCGGTCGGTTTCAACTCGCCCACCTTGTGAAGCGCTTCCAGCTCCTGCACGCGCAGGACAGCGTCGAACTGGGCGAATTGCGGAATCAAACCGTAATCCAGCTTGTTCGACATCCAGAAGACCGGCAACAGATAGGCGATGATCAACACGATATATTGCGCCACCTGGGTCCAGGTCACAGCCTTCATACCGCCAAGCATCGAACATACAAGAATGCCGGCAAGGCCGAACCAGACGCCAACCTCGAACGGAATGTCGAGCGCGCGCGAGGCCACGATGCCGGTGCCGGTGATCTGCGCCGTCACATAGGTGAAGGACGCCACCACAAGAATGACAACCGCACAGAAACGCGCCAGGTTGCCACCATAGCGGGTTCCGATGAAGTCAGGCACTGTGTAGCAGCCGAACTTGCGCAGATAGGGCGCCAGAAGGCTTGCCACAAGAACGTAACCGCCGGTCCAGCCGACGAGGAACGCCATATAGGGATAACCCCGCAGATAGATACCACCGGCCATCGCGATGAACGAGGCACCCGACATCCAGTCGGCCGCCGTCGCCATCCCGTTGAAGACGGCTGGCACCTGCCTGCCGGCAACATAATATTCGTTGGACTGCATGGTCCGCGAAAGGATGCCGATCAGCGCGTAGATGAGAATTGTGAAGCCAACGAACATATAGCCGATATAGCGTGGTGCCACGCCGGCCTGTTCGAGAATGGCCATGAGAATGACAAAGCCCAGGAAACCCAGTGTATAGATTCCGTAGACCCGGCCGAGATTCTGAATGAATCCGCCTTCGAGTTTCATCATGGTGAGTTCCCCCTATTCCTCAGAAACACCATGTTCGTCATCAAGCCTGTTCTGGCGCGAAACGAACCAGAAAATCAGAATGACGAAGGCGATCTGCGAGCCCTGGCCAGCCATGAAATAGCCGCCGGGGAATGATCCCTCGGCACCATTCAGGGCAGAACCGAACCAGTGCACGACGAAAGAGAAGAAGGCCCAGATCGCCAGCGTGATGAACAGCAAGCGCTTGGACTTCTCCCAATGGCTGGACGTACCAGCTGCTTCGTTTGACATGGAAATTCCTCCTGTTGAAGCACCCGCCTCGCGGCGAGTAGCACCTTAGCTCCGGAACCAGCTGAGGAATGTCAGCCCCGAAGCCTCCCCTTCCATCACGGTCTGTTATTGTTTTTTACCGCGACTTCGTTGCGCACCGATGGTACTCAGGAGTGCAAAAATGACAACCACTTTTCTGTTTTCGAGAAAAATGCCTCTGCCGGAAACGCTCAAATCGGTCTTTCGAACGCTGGGATTCATTGGCCAGCCACCCATCGAATCCTACCGGCAATTGATTGAGCATACGGCGAAAAACGCCGCCTATGTTTCGCAGGTGACGCTCTATACCTACATCAAGGCGCGCGCCGGCATGCAATATCCGAAGCTGTTCACGAACGAGGATTTCCTGACCTCGCTGCGGATTGCGCGCTGGCATATCTTCGGCGCCGCCGTCGCCGACATGGCGCTGTTCGCGGCGGCGCAGTTCCATGTTCGCGGCACCCTTGACCATCAGCAAAGCGCCGGTTTTGCCGGCGGCATCATGGATGAGGTGCTGACCGATTACGAACAGCAGGATGTCGAAGCGAAAGTGTTCCTCGAGATGCTGGCCGAAGGCCATCGCCGCGCCAGCTTTGCCAACTGGGCCGACATCGCCGACGGGCCAGCCGCCTTTCGGGCCAGTTCTGACGCGGTCTTCCATTGGGCACCGATTGCCGACGAATTGAAGGCACTCGATGAGGAAATTGTCCGCAACTCGATCCATCTGCGCTGGATCGGCGTGCGCCGCGACACCAAGGCGCTGCTTCGCCATGACGCCATTCTAGCCAGCTGGAATGCATCGTCGGCGCCCTCCGCCGAATGACAGGCGCGCACCGCAACCTGCCATGACCGTGTTCACGACAGCAGCATCAGATTCCGGCGCATCATCCTAATTGCAAGATACCGGCCAGTTTAGTGCCGATGCAATGGCAATAGCGCTTGCATTGACTGGCGAATCCTGAATACTTTTTGTCTCATGGTGCAACGACAATCCCAGCTTGAGGCCGGTGTCCGGCAAAGCAGGAGGAGGAAAAAATGACTTTGAACATTTCAAGACGGACCGCATTGAAGACAGCCGCTGCCGCGGGCGCGCTGTCCGTTACCGGCATGCCGGCGATGGCCGCGCCAAAGCATGGCGGCACCTACCGCATCGGCATGTCCGGCGGCAACACGTCGGATACCTGGGACAGCCGTACCCATTCCGACAGTTTCATGATCAATATGGGCGCCGGCTGTGTGTTCGAGACGCTGACCGAAGTATCGTCAGCTGGCGAGCTTGTCGGCGAACTGGCGGAAAGCTGGGAGGCATCGCCCGACGCGAAGATCTGGACCTTCAATCTGCGCAAGGGTGTGACGTTCCACAATGGCAAGCCTTTCGGCGCCGATGACGTCATCGAGTCGATGAACATGCATGTCGAGGAAGGCGCCAAGTCGGCCGCCAAGCCGATCGTCTCTGCGGTCTCCGAGATGAAGAAGCTGTCCGACCATCAGGTACAGTTTGTCCTGAAGTCCGGCAGCGCCGACTTCCCGTATCTGGTGTCCGACTATCATATCTGCATGTTCCCGGCCGGCCAGATCGCCGAGGCGATCGCCGGTGGCATTGGAACCGGCCCCTACAAGGTGGTCTCGTTCGAGCCCGGCGTTCGTGCGCTTGTCACCAAGTTCGAGGATCACTGGGATGCTGACAACCGCGGCTATTTCGCCGAGGTCGAGCAGATCTACATCGCTGATGCCTCGGCCCGTGTCAACGCGCTGATGACAAGCCAGGTCGACGCCATCAACCGGGTTGACTTCAAATCGGTGAAGCTGCTGAACGCCTACATCAACATCGACATCATCGAGGTGACGGGCAACATGCACAACACCTTCCCGATGCTGGTCGGCAACGCGCCCTTCGATGATGTGAATGTGCGCCGGGCGCTGAAATACGCCGTCAACCGCCAGGAGATGGTCGACAAGATCCTGCTTGGTCACGGTGCGGTCGGCAACGACCACCCGATCGGGCCGGCGAACCAGTATTACGCCGCCGATCTCGAGCAGACCGAGTATGACCCTGACAAGGCCAAGTTCTATCTGAAGGAAGCCGGCCTGTCCTCGCTCAACGTTGATCTGAGCGTGTCCGACGGTGCCTTCGCCGGTGCGGTCGATGCCGGTCAGCTCTATCAGAACTCCGGCAATGGCGCGGGAATCAACATCAACATCGTCCAGGAGCCGGCTGACGGCTATTGGTCGAATGTCTGGCTGAAGAAGCCATGGTGTGCGTGCTACTGGTCGGGCCGCGCGACCGAGGACTGGATGTTCTCGACCGCCTATGAGTCCGGCGTTCCGTGGAACGATACCGGCTGGCAGAATGAGCGCTTCCAGAAGCTGCTTCTCGAGGGCCGCGCCCAGCTCGACACCGGGCTTCGTAGTGAAATCTACCGCGAGATGCAGTCCATCTGCCGTGACGAGGGTGCCACCGTCGTGCCGATGTACCAGAATTATGTCGACGCGAAATCGAACCGTGTCGAGCATAGCGGCAAGACCGGCAATCTCTGGATGCTCGACAACCTGCGCAGCTGCAAGCGCTGGTGGACGGCCTGATCCTGAATACATTCCGGCGGGACCTTCGGGTCCCGCCTTTTCCTTTATTTACTGATTCTGACATTTGTCTGTTCGCGATCACCCGTAAAACCGGGGCCATGACCGTGAGCGATGCATGAGGCAGGGATGAACAATGTAATCACCATCATCGGCAAGCGCCTCGGGCTTGGTCTGCTGACCATGTTCATGGTGTCGGTGATCATTTTTCTCGCCGTCAACATGCTGCCGGGCGATTTCGCGCAGGCACTTCTCGGGCAATCGGCAACGCCCGAGGCGGTGGCCGCGATCCGCAAGGATCTCGGCCTCGATAAACCGATCCATATCCGCTATTTCGACTGGCTGCTCGGCGCGGTGCAGTGGGATTTCGGCACCAGTTTCGCGAAAGCCAATTTCTCGTCCTATGCCGGCACCACGGCCGACGCCAATTTCGGCACTGTTGCCGACCAGTTGGCCCCGCGCTTCGCCAACACGCTGTTTCTTGCCGGCGTCACGGCGGCGATCGCCGTGCCATTGTCACTGCTCATCGGCGTTCTGGCGGCGCTGTACCGCTATTCGATCTTCGACCGCATCGCCAATGTCAGCACCCTGACCTCGATCTCCAGCCCGGAATTCTTCGTCGCCTATATCCTGATCCTGCTGCTGGCGGTCCTCAGCCCGGTGTTCCCGTCCCTCTCGAACATTCATGACGGCATGGATTTCGGCCAGAAGCTGGAGAAGACGATGCTGCCGGCCTTGACGCTGACGCTGGTGGTGACGGCGCATATGATGCGGATGACGCGGGCGGCAATCATCAATCTGCTTGCCTCGCCCTATATCGAGATGGCGCGCCTCAAGGGCCTGTCGCCTTTCCGCATCATCGTCGTGCACGCGCTACCGAACGCGCTGGCGCCGATCATCAATGTGATCGCGCTGAATCTTGCCTATCTGATCACCGGCGTGGTCGTGGTCGAGGTGGTGTTCGTCTATCCCGGGGTTGGTCAGCTATTCGTTGATTCGGTGAAAATCCGCGACATACCGGTGGTGCAGGCCTGCTGCCTTGTCTTCGCGGCGGCCTATATCTCGTTGAACCTGATCGCCGACGTCATGTCGATCCTCTCCAACCCGCGGCTGCGGCTGCCGAAATAGGAGACGCGTGATGCCAACCCTGCCACTTTCCTACTGGTCGGCCCTTGTCGTCGCCGGCGCGCTGACGCTGTATTTCGGTGGACGGCAGATTGGTGGCGCCCAATCGATCGAGCGGTTGCGCGATATCACCCCGACAGGCGCCTTCGGTTACAGCCTCCTCCTGGTCACCCTCTATCAGGGCATCGCTCTGTATTTCGGCCCCGGCATGAACCCCGGCGCGACCTTCTTCCGCTGGGCGGTGCATGGTGTCGTCGGTTTCGGCATTGTCGGCTTCCTGTTCCAGCAGCTCGGCCGCCATGTTGGCACCAGGGCCTCGAAAAAACTGTTCCGCTCGATGCCGGTGACAGCGGCGCTTGGGATCCTGCTGATCCTGATCTATGCCATTGTCGCCATCTTCGCCGATTTCATCGCACCCTACGGTCAGGCGGAGATTTTCAAGGACGCCAATGTCCTTCCCGGCGGCAATCCCGAAATGGGCGGCAACCCGGCACATTTCCTCGGCACCGACCAGATCGGACGGGACATTCTCTCGCGCCTCATCTATGGCGCGCAGAACACCGTCGGCATTGCCTTCGTCACAACCCTGCTGGCCTTCTTCATCGGCATCAGCCTCGGATTTCTGGCCGCCACCATCGGCGGCGTCCTTGATCAGGTCCTGTCGCGCATCGTCGATATGCTGATGTCGATCCCGCAGCTGATCTTCGCGCTGTTGCTGATGACCATCGCCACGGCCTGGTTCGGATCACAGAAATCGATGGTCACCCTGTTCATGATCGTCATCATCGCGGTGCTTGATTCCACCCGCGTGTTCAGGCTGGCGCGCGCCGTCGGCATGAACATCGTGGTGATGGATTTCTTCGAGGCGGCGAAACTGCGCGGCGAAAAGCTGTCCTATCTGATCTTCAGCGAGATCACACCGAACGCCTTTGCCCCGCTGCTGGCCGAATTCGGGCTGCGATTCTGCTTTGTCTTCCTGACCATCGCCTCGTTGTCCTTCCTTGGAATCGGCATCCAGCCGCCGCTTGCCGACTGGGGGACGATGGTCCGCGACCTGTCGCAATTCATCAATTTCGCCGTGATCAGCCCGCTGACAGCCTCGCTGCCGCTGATGGCGGCCGGCGCCATCGCGCTGTTGACCGTCGCGGTGAATTTTGTCGTTGACTGGATGCTGCATCGCGCATCCGGCTTGAAGGAGTAGGGCGCATGGCTGCGAAACAGACAGCTGACGGGGACATGCTTGTCCGGATCCGCGATCTGGAGATCGACGGCATCACCGACGAGACGCGGGTGCGGATCATCAACAAGGTCGATCTCGACCTGAAACGGGGCGAGGTTCTGGGGCTGATCGGCGAATCGGGTGCCGGCAAATCCACGCTTGGCCTGGCCGCGATGGGCTTTACACGCGACGGGTGCGAGATTGTCGGCGGGTCGGTCGAATTTGACGGCATTGACCTTGTCGGCGCCACGCCGGACATCAGACGGCAGCTTCTTGGCAAGCGCATCGCCTATGTCGCGCAGTCCGCTGCCGCCAGCTTCAACCCGGCGCACAAGATCATCAACCAGCATTCCGAGGCACCGCTGTTCCATGGCCTGGCGAGCCGGAATGACGCCGAGGCGGATGCCATCGAGCTGTATCGCCGGCTGCGCCTTCCCAACCCGGACGAGATCGGGTTCCGCTATCCGCATCAGGTTTCTGGCGGACAGCTGCAGCGCGCGATGACGGCGATGGCGATGTCCTGCCGTCCCGACCTGATCATCTTCGATGAGCCGACCACGGCGCTTGATGTGACAACCCAGATCGAGGTGCTGGCGGCGATCCGCGAGATTGTCGAGCAATTCCAGACCGCCGCCATCTACATCACGCATGACCTTGCCGTCGTCGCGCAGATGGCGGACCGGGTGAAGGTGCTGCTTCGCGGCGACGAGGTCGAGGAGGCCGATACCCGCACCATGCTGGAGGCACCGCGCGAGGATTACACAAAATCGCTCTGGGCCGTTCGCAGCTTCCAGCGCCCGCCAAAGCCCGCCGTCAAGACGGGGGCCACGCCGGTGATCAGCCTTCGCAACGTCACCGCCGCCTATGGCGATGGCGACCCGGTGGTCCGCGATGTCAGTTTTGACATTCATGAAGGCCGCACTGTCGCCGTCGTCGGCGAGTCCGGATCGGGCAAATCGACCACCGCCCGCTGTATCACCGGCCTGCTGCCGCCGCGCGAGGGCGAGATTGCCTTTGAAAATACCGTGCTGCCGGCCGATTACCGCAAGCGCAGTGTCGATCAGCTGCGCCAGGTGCAGATGATCTACCAGATGGCCGACACCGCGTTGAACCCGCGCAAGCGGATCGGCGAGATTATCGGCCGCCCGGTAGAATTCTATCTGGGGCTGAAGGGAGCCGAAAAGCGCCGCCGCGTCGAACAGCTTCTCGAACAGATCGAGATGGACCCCGGCGAGTATATCGACCGCCTGCCATCCGAGCTTTCAGGCGGCCAGAAACAGCGTATCGGCATCGCGCGGGCGCTGGCGGCGGAACCGAAATTCATTATCTGTGACGAGGTGACCTCGGCCCTTGACCAGCTTGTCGCCGAGGGCATCCTGAAGCTGCTGACACGTCTTCAGGACGAAATGAAGCTGTCCTACATGCTGATCACGCATGATCTGTCGACGGTGCGCGCCATCGCCGACGAGGTGGTGGTGATGAAGGACGGGCTGATTGTCGAGGCCGGCCCGAAGGACGAGATGTTCACCCCGCCGCACCATGCCTATACCGATCTGCTGCTGAGCTCGGTGCCGGAAATGGACCCTGGCTGGCTCGACCAGCTTCTGGAGGAGCGCGGTGCGGAAAATCTCGGGGATGCCGCGACCAGCCGGATGTAAACCGGACCCGATCGCGGGACCCGACACAGCCACGGCTGTGACCACCGGCCGCATCGCGGCTTGCCGGTGCCCGCCATAGGCTGTTAGCCTGACGACAACAATCCTGCGCGACCGAGGTAACAACAGTGGAAGAAAGCTTTTCGACCAGAAAGCTCCTGAGCGGGGCAGAGTTGAAGGAGTTCAACGCCAAGTCCGACCTTGCCGGCGGCCTGCAGATGGCAAGCCATCTTGGCGCCATCGCGGCGCTCGGCTATCTGCATTTCCTCGCCATGGGCACATGGTGGGTGGTGGCGACCGGATTCGCCCTCGGCGTGGTCGTCAATTTCCTCTACGCGGCGCAGCATGAGCTGTCGCACTGGACCGTCTTCCGGACGCGCCGGCTGAACGAGATCTTCGGGCGTCTTGTCGGTTTCGCGATGATCTTTCCGCGTGATTACGATCTGGCCATGCACCAGGCGCATCATCGCTGGACCTCGAACTGGGAACGTGACGGCGAACTGACCCGCGCGCCCTACACGCTGCAAAGCTATCTTGTCTATTTCATCGGCATCACCTACTGGATGAACCGTGTTACCGGCCTGGTCAGACGTGCCCGCGGAATCATCATCGAGCCCTATATCAGCGCCGCGCTGGAGGGCAAGATCATCCGCGAATCCCGCCTTCATATCGCCGGCTATGCGGTCATCGCGGCATTGTCGGTGGTGTTTGAAAGCTGGGCCGCCGTGACCTTCTGGCTGCTGCCGATGGTGCTGACAAAATGGGTCCATCAGCTGCAGAACACGATCGAGCATCTCGGCCTGTCGCATGAGACCGACATTCTTCACAACACCCGCTCGACGCGGACCAACGCCGTCATGCGCTGGCTGTGCTGGCAGATGCCCTACCACACCGCGCATCACAGCTATCCGTCGGTGCCGTTCTGGCAACTCCGCAAGCTGAATGACAAGATCGAATCGGCGGCCGGCCCGGTGCATCGCATGGGCTGGATCGAGTTCCAGATCGAGGTGGTGAAGCGCCTGATGCAGAAGGATGAAAGCCAGTGGCCGATGGATGAGGCCTGGATCGTGCCGGTGGCGGGTGGCCGCACCGCGCGCCTGGAAGCCTGACCGGGCCATGTCGTCGCGAAAGCTCAAGACCTTCACATCGCTCTGGGCGATGATGCCGCATGACGACAGCGGTACCATCCTGCCCTATGACCGGATTTGCGAGATGGTTGCCGCGGCCGGCTATGACGGCATGGCGATCGACCTTGGCGCCGGTGACGTGGCGCAGGCCCGCGAGGTGCGCCCGCATATGGAACGCGCCGGGCTGACGCCGCTGATCGTCGCCTTCCCGAAAAGCGTCGAATCACTTCGCGAGACGCTGATCATGGCAAAGGATTTCGGGGCTCCCTTTGTGGATGTCATCGGCCAGGTGATGCCGCTGAGTGTTGACGGGATGATTCCGGTGATCCGCCGCTGGATCGATATGGCGGACGAGGTCGGCATGCCGATCCAGTTCGAGACGCACCGCAACTGCATCACCAATGATCTCTACGCCACCCTGTGCCTGATCGATGCGGTGCCGGAAATGCGGCTTTGCGCCGACCTGTCACATTTCGTCGTCGACCGCGAATTCAAGCTGCCGCTCGAGGCGCGTGACGCCGGGCTGATCCGTCGGATCATCGAACGGTCGGACAGTTTCCAGGGGCGCGTCGCCAGCCGCCAGCAGATCCAGCTTCAGCTCGATTTCCCGCAGCATGCGAAATGGGTCGAGCTGTTCAGGGGATGGTGGCGTGACGGGCTGGAAAGCTGGCGGGCGCGCAACACGGCCGGCGACTGCATCTTCCTGTGCGAGCTCGGACCGCCGGAATATGCGATGACCGGTGCCGACGGGCGCGAAATGTCGAACCGCTGGGAAGAGGCGTTGCTCATCCGGCAATGGGTGATCGAGATGTGGGCCGAAATGGAAGCCACCGCCACCCAGGGATGACCGGGCCGCGATGATCCAAGCCCGGGATCGCTCCCCAGCTAGCCGGTGCGGCGCGCGACAATGGCCTCGGCCAGCACACACATCAGCTCGAACATGATCGACACCCCGACCCAGGCGGTGCCACCGGCGGCATCGAATGGCGGTGACACCTCGACAAGATCGGCACCGACCAGATTCACCCCGGACAGCTCGCGCACGACCTGCTGCGCCTGAAAGGATGTGACACCGCCGATTTCGGGCGTACCCGTACCAGGGGCGAAACTCGGATCGATGAAATCGATATCGAAGGAACAATAGGTTGGCGCCGCGCCGACAATTTCACGCGCCTCGGCCATCACATCGGCGATACCGCGCTCGAACAGCTCCTCGATCCGGATGATCCGCACCCCCTGTGACAGGCCCCAATCGACATCCTCGGTATTGTAGGCGGTGCCCCGAATGCCGATCTGCACAACCCGCTTCGGATCAAGAAGCCCCTCTTCAATGGCGCGCCGGAACGGCGTTCCATGGGTGTAGCGAAAGCCGCCGAAATAGCTGTCGAACAGGTCGGTATGGGCATCGAAATGGATCATCCCCAGAGCCCCGCCAGCGGCGATGCCGCGCAGCACCGGAAGCGAAACAAGATGATCGCCGCCGGCCGTCATCGGCGTAATCCCGCGCGCGGCCAGTTCGCCATAGAAGCCGGCGATGCGCTGCATGCTGTCATCAAGGTCGATCGGGTTCGGGCCGACATCACCAAGATCGGCGCAGTTCACCATGGTGAAAGGGGCCACACCGGTCACCGGGTTCATCGCCCGGATCATCGTCGACAGATCGCGCAGTTGACGTGGCCCGTGCCTGGGGCCCGGCCGGTTCGTCGTACCGGCATCCCAGGGAACGCCGACCAACGCCATCTCCACCTCGTCGATGCGCGGCGAGTCCAGCGTCAGATGCGGCAACCGCATGAAATTCGGCATGCCGGCGAAGCGCGGCATGTCCAGCGCCGAAACCGGGGTGAAGAAACTGTCATCCGACATGGGACACCTCGTCAGTGGTCAGGGTCTGTGATAGCGCCGATGGTAATGGCGTCAGCGCAAATCTGGATTCGATGCGGGCCGCCAGCGCCGGATCGACAAGCTGGCGCGGCGGTGCGGCAAGAGATTCACGCACCCGTTCATGCGCCCGCCGCCAGATATCGGGCCGGCCAGCATCCTGCCATTCACCGATGCTGCGCCGGTCACCGATGGCAGGATAGAGGAAATCGCTGTTCATCCGCGCCAGCGTGGTCGCCTCGCCAAGGAAATGGCCGGCGCCGGTGGCCGCGTCATGGATCGCGCCCGCATCCAGCGTGTCGTCAGACACCTCGATGGCGGTATGCGCACTGAGGATCGCGCCAAGCATGTCATTGTCGATCACATAGGCCTCAAGCGAGGTTCCCATCAGACTTGCCTGCGTTCCCGCCGCCTGGGTGATGAAATGCGCGCCGGCCTGCACCGCCAGCGTGACTGCCAGGCATTTCTCGTGACCGGCCTGCGCATCCGGCCATTTCGAATCGGTGGCACCGGCGATGGTCGAGCTTGGCAGCCCGTAGAACCGCGCCATCTGGATGGCCGCCGCCGTCAGCTTTGCCTGTTCACCGCCGCCACCCGACATGGCGCCGGTCCGCAGGTCGGTGACCATCGGCCGTGGCCCGAAAATGGCCGGCACATCCGGATCGACAAGAAAGGCAAGCACCATGCCGGCAAGCGTCTCGGCGGTTGTCTGCGCCACACATCCGGCGATCGTGACCGGGCTCGACGCGCCAAGCTGGCCGAAAGTGTTGACCATCACCGGAATACCGCGCGCGACAGCCCGCAACAGGACAGCGGCGGAGTCGGCGTCGAAACGCAGCGGGGGCACGATATGATTGACGTTCAGCGAGAGGAAAGGCGCGGCGCGGAAGGCCGCTTCGGAGCCAGCAAGCATATAGACAAGCTCGGCGATCTCATCCACCGCCTCAACCGAGGACGCGCTGACCATGACATGTTTCGCGGTGCCGGCAAGGCAGGCCCAGGCGGTGTTCACCTCCATCCGCAGCGGCGGCTCGATATCGCGCGCCACCATCGGTCGGCTGAAGAAATGCACATGCTCAAGACCATCGACAAGCCGCGCCGCCAGATGGATATCCGCAAGCATCGAGGGCCGGTACTGCCCGCTGGCAAGGTCGAGAATTTCCGGCGAGGCACCGCCGGTGCCGACATGCACTTCATCACCGCCAAGGACGAGCGGTCCTTCATCACCGCGCCCGTGAAGGCCGATCTGGCGCGGCAGACCGGCAAGCACGCGCTCGACAAGCGATTCCGGAAAGCGCAGCCTGCCATCCTCGCCAAGCGCCGCGCCGGCACCGGTCGCCAGCTCCACCACCGCCGGCGGCGCCTCGGCGATGCCGGTCCGGGCCAGCAGCACAAGCGCGGTCTCATGGATGCGCTGCAGGGCCACCGCATCGAGAAGCTGCAGCCTGCCGCCGACCGGGGCCAGAACCGGCGCGGCCGATGCCGCCGGTTCCGCGCCCCTGGCCCGCCGACCGCGCCGCTGGCGGTTTGCGATATTGCTGTCCGACATTCACGAACGTCCCGGATGGTCTGTCTGTTCATCACCAGCATCGCGGCTTAGCCGCCGCCCGGCAAGAACCAAATATGCCGCGCTATTGCAACAGGCCCGGCTTCGCCGCATGATTTTGCCGGGATAGATTGCCACGCGGGAGGGCTGACTGCATGACGGACAGGAAAACCGAGGGGACCGACCCGCTGCTGCAGCCCTTCAGGCTGGGACATGTGACGCTGCGCAACCGGATCATGAGCACAAGCCATGCCTGCGGACTTGGTGAGGGCGGGATGCCTGCCGACCGCTATCAGGCCTATCATCTTGAAAAGGCACGCGGCGGGATCGGGCTGACGATGTTTGGCGGATCGTCCAATGTCTCGATCGATTCGCCGTCGGTGATGCCGCAGCTCAATCTCGGAGTGGATGAGGTCATCCCGCATCTGACCCGGTTTTCCTCACGCATCCATGAGGCCGGAAGCGCCCTGATGTGCCAGATCACGCATCTTGGACGGCGCGGCGAATTCGACAAGGGCGCGATGTTGCCAACCATCGCCCCGTCGGTGATCCGCGAGACGCTGCACCGCAGCATCCCCAAAGAGATGGGAGATCAGGACATTGCCCGCGTGACAGCCGATTTTGTCGCCGCCGCACGGCGCTGTCAGATTGGCGGGCTGGACGGGATTGAATGCCTGTCAGGCGCGCATCTGATCGGCCAGTTCCTGTCGCCGGCGATGAACCGGCGCACCGATTCCTGGGGCGGCTCACTGGAAAATCGCTGCCGCTTCGGGATCGAGGTCTTCAAGGCCATCCGCAAGGCGGTCGGGCCGGATTTCCTGCTCGGCTTCCGGTTCATCGTCGATGAGGGGCATCAGGACGGGCTGGGATTCGAGGACAGTCTTGCCATCGCGAAGCGTTTTCAGGCGGAAGGTGTTCTCGATTTCTTCAACGCCATCTATGGCCGCATGGACACCTATGCAGGTCTTGCCATCGACAACATGCCGGGCATGGCCTCGCCGACGGCGCCCTGGCTGGCGAAGGCAGCCGCCTTTCGCGAACAGATCGACCTGCCGGTGATGCATGCGGCGCGAATTTCCGATGTGGCGACGGCACGCCACGCCATTGCCGAAGGGCTGATCGATCTTGTCGGGATGACCCGCGCCCATATCGCCGACCCGCATCTTGTCGAGAAGATCGCCGCCGGCGAGGAACACAGGATCCGGCCTTGCGTTGGTGCCACCCATTGCATGTCGCACCGGCGGCCAACCTGTCTTCACAACCCGGCCACCGGCCATGAGGCGGTTCTGAATCACCGTATCGAAACCGCCACATCGCGCCGGCGTGTGGTCATTGTCGGGGCCGGGCCGGCCGGGCTGGAGGCGGCGCGGGTTGCCGCCGCGCGTGGCCATAAGGTAACCCTGTTCGAGGCCGCGCCGCGCGCCGGCGGGCAGGTCCTGCTGGCATCGCGCGCCCACTGGCGACGCGACATGATCGGCATCGTCGACTGGCGCATAGCCGAGATCGAACAGCTTGGTGTCGATCTTCGATGCGGGGTATTCGCCGAGGCCGGGGATGTGCTGGCCTGCAACCCCGATCTTGTGATCGTCGCCACCGGCGGCGTTCCCAATATCGACCGGGTGCCGGGCGGTAATGAACTGACCAGCCCCTGGGATATCATCCAGGGGACGGTGACGCCGGCGGCCGATGTTCTTGTCATCGACGGTACCGGCCGGCATGTGGCGATGAGCGCGGCGGATGTCGCGCATGCCGCCGGCGCACGGGTCAGCCTGGTGACCGTCGACGAGACGCTGGCCATGGAACAGGCCTATGCCGAGCGGGTGATCTGGCGCAAATGGGCCGCCGAGACCGGGATCGAGACAACCACCGAACATGCGCTTGTCGGCGTCAGGCGCGAGGGCAACCGGCTTGTCGCCACACTGCGGAGCGAGTTGACCGGCAGCGATCTGGAAAAAAGCGCGGCACAGGTGATTTTCGATTATGGCACGGTGCCGGCGGATGCGCTGTTTCACGAGCTGGCGCCGCGCTCCCGCAATGGCGGTGTGACCGATCTCGGGATGATGGTGACTGGCAGCGCGCAGCCGCCATCCGCCAATGGCGCTTCGGCGTTCGAGCTTCACCGGATCGGCGATGCCGTGGCCAGCCGCAACGTCAATGCGGCGGTGACCGACGCGCTGCGCCTGTGCCAGAATTGTCAGGTGCCGGAATTGTCAGGTGCCGGAATTGTCAGTCGTCAGACCTGACAGCCCGGGGAACGGCTAGCCGACGCGATCCTCGTTACGCAGCAGCATCGCCAGCGCCACCACCGTGGCGACAAGACCAAGCAGCATCGGCACCGGCGGCAGCGCGTTGCCAAAGCCGATTTCCCACAGCATCACCCATCCCGGCGTCAGATAGGAATAGGCCATGACCTTGGCGCTTGGCAGCCGCAGGGTCGCATATTGCAGCAGAAAGAAGGACGAGGCGGTGGAGAAGATCGTCAGATAGCCAATGGTGATCCAGACCATCGGCGCCAGGGCCATCCAGTCGGTGGCGCGAATTTCATCAAAGCCGATAACGCCAAGCAGGATCGAGCCGGCGACCAGCATGCCGAAGGTGAAGACCGCCGCCCCCTCGCCGGCATTCAGTTTGCGCACCATCGGCGTGTAAAGCGCATGCGCGATACAGCCGATGAAATAGATCATCTCGCCGCGGCCGATATCGAGCGCCGTCAACGCCGCCAGATCGCCGCGGAAAATCACCCACAACGCGCCACCACCGGCAATGGCAAGAGCCGTCGCCATACGCGGCGTCGTGACCTGGCGCAGCAAGACCCAGCCGAAGACAGCTGACATCAACGGCATCAGCGTGAACACCGCCGCCGCCGAGACCGGCGTAGCCGTCTTCAACCCCTCGAACATCAGCACAAAATACAGCGTGAACAGGCCGCCAAGAATGAAATAGCGCCAGGGCCTGCGAAGGTGGGATGGCTTAAGGTCGCGCTGCATGGCGGCGACAAACCCCATGACGACGGTCGCCAGGACAAAGCGCGCCGCGGTGATGGCCTGCGGGTCGATATCATTGGCGACGATAGTGCCAAGGCTGAACGAGCCGGCGACAAGCGCCGAGAAGCCAAGCATGGCAAGATGGCCGCGCGCCTCGTCAGGGCTGAGCCCGAACCACGCCATCAGCCACACCGATCCAGATAATCGCGCGCCAACCGCGCCGAGACAAACGCGAAATGCGGAGCCTGCGAACGGGCCAGTTCGGTGCCGGCATGCGATCCGATCCAGGCCAGCAATGCCATCCGGCGCAACATGATGAAGCTGTCGATTTCCACCTCGTCGGCCGCGCTCAGCGGCCTGACAGCGCGATAGCCCTCAAGCCAGGCGGCGCGCAATGCCGGCACCCGGGGATCGTCCTCCATGAAGCTGATGCCAGCGGCGAAGTCATACATGAACCACCCGAACCCACAATCATCGAAATCAATCAGTCTTGTCCTGCCACCATCGATCAGGAGGTTGGCAAGCCGCATGTCCGCATGGATCAGCCCATAGCTGTCCGTCCCGCGACCATAGGCGGCAAGACGTTCGCGAACAAGCATTTCGGCGGCCTCGAGACGGGCGATGCTTTCAACATCAAGCCCCGGCGCGGCGCGCCAGTCGCCCCAGGTGGCATGCGGGCCGAACACCGTCTCGTCATCCCATACCAGCCTTTCAAAAGGGTGCGGGCGGACCCAGCTGATCGTGTGCAGATGCGTCTTCGCCGCGACGGCGCCAAGCTGCCGGAACGGGGCGACCAGATCCTGGTCAGGGTCGGGTTCCGTCCCGGCAAGAAACTCGAACATCACCATGCGGCGCGGCGCCAGCCCACCACCTCCCCGCTCCTGGATCAAGGCCCCGTCGCGGCCGGGAATCGGCCGCGCTGTCGCGACACCGCCCTCGCTGGCAAGCGCCGCCATCCAGGCAAGTTCGCACTCGATCGCGCGGCGGCTGTGATAGCCATCGCGATGCAGGCGCAGCACCATGCGGAACCCGCCGGGCGATTCCACCAGATAGGTAGCGTTCTCGGACAGGTTGATCAGCCGCACCGTCGCATCCACCGGCACGTCCCAGAGCGTAAGTGAGGCCGCCGCAAGACTGGCCAGCGCATCGATCTGGTCGGTATCGGAAACTGTCACCGGTGGATCTCCATGGCAGGTGGCGACGCCGGACGGCGACGCGCTATCTTGCGGAAGACAGGCTGAAAGGCAAGATCGCATGCGCATGGCAAACGCATTGCGTGCGCAACCTCAGGGCGGCGGCCGGATATGAATGCGCCCGGACAATCATGCAAAAGCTCGCATTTCCCCTCGAATCACAATTGACATCAGTCAGACATGCGCCAAACTACATCTCGGTGAACGTCGCCGTAGACGGTCATCCAGCATACCTCAATGAATATAGTGTTCGTGCCCATGGCACGCGGTTTGGCTTATGGAGGTACATCATGAATATGGGTCTGGCACCCCGTCCCGCGAATGAGGAATTGCGCGCTCAGACCGTTGTGAAGACGGGCCTGATTGACGCGCCCAACCCCGATTTGTTCCAGATCTATTGCGATCTGGCCAAGGACATCACCGGCTTCGAGACAGCCACCTTCAGCCTTTATGACGGCGAGATGAAATGTTCGATTGCCGAGGCAGGGAGTGATGATTTCGTGCCGGGTTCAAAATCCGAACGAAGCGAGCTCAACGTATGTGCCTATGTGCTCCTCGATACCGAGCCGCTGCTTATGGAAGATATGCTCAAGGATCCCACATGGAAGGACCATCCGAATCTGCAAGGTATGGAACAAGGGCCCGGCTATGCCGGCTTTCCGGTGATCAACAGCGAGAATTTCGCGCTTGGCACGCTATGCATGCTGAATCCAAGTGGTCCGAAGGGTTTGAATGACGAGCAGGTCACGCAAATCAAGAAGATTACCGGCAGCATTGCGCATATGCTTGACCTTCAGATCAAGCAGAAGGAGCTGACATCGCAGCGCATGCTTGATGCGCTGGCGCATTTCCAGAAGGTTGACGAGCGTTTCGGCCTCGACGATTTCAAGATGTATGTGTCGCTCTGCTCCGAGCTGAATGTGCCCGCCGACGATGCGGCAGGCATCATCCGGGTCGGTCTTGCCGAAGTTGATGATGCGGGCCGGGTCCAGATGACCGAAGCCGGCCGACGGCTGCAGTTCGACATGAACCTTCAGCAAAAGGCGATGAAGCGGATCAAGATGGATGGTGGTGAGGCCGAAGCCCTGCTGGACGAAATGTTTGCGGAGATTGACTGACCATGTTTGCGAAAATTTTCAATTTCAAATTCAATGGTGTTGCCGAGGCAAAGGTTGCCGCATCCTTCATTTCCGATGCCTTTGGCAAGCTCATCGTCGACAGCAATATGCGCTCGCTGAACATCTCGATCGGCAAGTGCGGCAGCCTGTCAATCCAGACAAAGTTCGAGTCCAGTGACGATTTGAAACGCTTTGAAGGCAAGGCTGCCGAAGTGTTCGCGGACCTCAAACAGACCTTTGTCTACAAGGAAGACAATTACGCTGGCGTCTATATCTTCAATTACGAGGCCGAGGCCATCAAGGCAGAGGTGGCGGCAAGCTGACATTCTACAGTGTCGGCAATCTGCGGCCTCGCCCGGCACTGTAGAGCCTGCTTTTTGCCCGGTTGATTAACGGCCCG
>Ga0181594_10001644_pt1 | contig 20659 bp, 18 predicted proteins | sample 071ome_18_FD_145603 | JGI IMG/M metagenome (GOLD analysis project Ga0181594, IMG submission 145603) | Coastal salt marsh microbial communities from the Groves Creek Marsh, Skidaway Island, Georgia - 071413BT metaG (spades assembly) | ecosystem: Environmental > Aquatic > Marine > Intertidal zone... | reverse complement strand
AACGATCTCGACGAGATCGGACGCACGAAGCGCCATCTCACCTTCTTCGAGATGATGGGCAACTTCAGTTTTGGCGACTACTTCAAGTCCGAGGCGTGTGCCTGGGCGTGGCAGTTCGTCACCGAGGTCCTTGGTCTCGACAAGGATCGCCTCTGGGTCACCGTGCATCTGTCCGACGACGAGGCGGCGGCGATCTGGGAACACGAGGTCGGGGTCCCTGCGGAACGTATTCAGCGGCTTGACGAAGACAACTACTGGAAGATGGGCGACGTCGGTCCGTGCGGGCCGTGCTCGGAGATCTTCTGGGACAAAGGCCCCGAGTTTGGGGCCGACGGCGGCCCCGAGCACGGTGACGAGGACCGCTTCATCGAGATCTGGAATCTCGTGTTCATGCAGTTCGATCAGCAGGCCGACGGATCGAAGACGCCGCTCCCGAAGCCGTCGATCGACACCGGCATGGGGCTTGAGCGCACCGTGTCGGTTTTGCTCGGCGTCGACTCGGTGTGGGACACCGACGAACTGGCACAGCTGCAGGCTGCAGCCGCTGCGCTGACCGGGGTTGATCCCGCCACCGCCGCGTTCGAACAGTTGGTGTCCTTGCGGATCCTCGCCGATCACGCCCGCTCGACCTCGATGCTTGTCAGTGACGGCGTGTTCCCGTCCAACGAGGCCCGCGGCTATGTGCTGCGGCGAATCCTGCGACGCGCCGTTCGTCACGCCTACATCCTTGGTGTCGAGACACCAGTCATGGGTGGCATGGTCGACGCGGTCGTCGAGATCATGGGTCCCGACTACCCGGATCTGGCCGACAACCATGATTTCGTGCGCGACGTCATCGACCGAGAAGAGGTCCGCTTCCGCGAGACCCTCCGCAAGGGCCAGTCGATCCTCGATGAGCAGCTGGGATCGCTGGCTGCGGGCGCGCCGCTGCCCGGCGATATTGCGTTCCTCCTGCACGACACCTACGGCTTCCCCCTCGAGGTCACGCAGGAGATCACCGGCGAGCGCGGTGTCGAGGTCGACGTCGAAGGCTTCCAGGCTGCGATGGCCGAACAGCAGCGGCAGGCCAAGGAAGCTCGAAAGGTTGCGGCGGTTGGTGACACGGCCCACTTGACCGCCCTTGTCGACGAGCACGGCGAAACCGACTTCACCGGCCGCGACCAGATCTCAAGCGAAGCGACGGTGCTTTACGTCGATGACGACACGCTCGTGCTCGACCGCACCCCGTTCTACGCCGAGTCGGGCGGCCAGATCGGGGACACTGGCACCATCACCGCCGCCGGTTCGATCGTGGCGGTCACCGATACCCGTTACGGGGTGCCCGGCCTTCACATCCATGAGATCGACGGTGCCGCCGGCATCGAGTCGGGCCAGACCGTCACGGCCACGATCGATGACGACCGGCGTGCCGCCATTCGTCGCAACCACACCGCCACCCACATCCTGCACTGGGCGCTGCGGCGGGTGCTTGGCGATCACGTCAAGCAGCAGGGGTCCTATGTCGGCCCGGATCGGTTGCGCTTCGACTTCAGCCACTACGAGGGGATGACTCCAGCGCAGATCGCCGAGGTCGAGGATCTCGTCAACGCCGAAGTGCTCGACAACGGCAGCTGCCGTCACTTCGAGACCACGATGGAGACCGCAGAGCAGTTGGGTGCCATCGCCTTCTTCGGCGACAAGTACGGCGACGTGGTCCGTGTGTTGGAGGCAGGCGCCAACTCCGTCGAGCTGTGTGGCGGAACCCATGTACGAGCCCTCGGTGACATCGGCCAGTTCCGAATCGTGAGCGAAGGGTCGATTGGTTCCAACATCCGCCGGGTCGAGGCCCTCACCGGCACGGCGAGTTTGGACCTAGCTCGTGAAGCTGAGCAGGTTGTGGCCGATGCCGCCGACACCCTCGGCATCAAAAACAAGAACGAACTCCTCGAGATGGCTGAGGCCCGAATGGCGGAGATCACCTCGCTCAAGAAGGAGCTCGGTCAGCTCAAGCAACAGATGGCGGTCGGCCAGGCCCCCCAGCTTGCGGCGGCGGCAGTCAACGGGGTCGTTGTGGCTCGCGTCGATGATCTTGAGCGGGACTCCCTGCGAGATCTTGCCGTCTCGATCCGAGACCACGAGGGCGTCCATGCGGTGGTGCTGGCCGGGGCCCTCGCCGGGTCAGGTGTTGGTCTCGTCTCGGCGGTCACGCCCGAGTCGCCTCTGAACGCCGGCGTGTTGATCGATGACGCCAAGAAGACCGTGGGTGGCGGCGGCAAGCCTGCGGACGACCTTGCGGTTGCCGGGGGGAAGCACGTGGAGCAGATCGACGCGGCACTTGATCAGGTGCGTGCGGTCGCCGGCATCGGCTGATGCGAGCGCTTGGCCTCGATCTCGGCCAGAAACGGGTCGGGGTCGCGATCAGCGACAGCGCCGGCACCCTGGCGATGCCGATTGAGGTCGTGGCTCGACGTGGTGATCGACAACGAGAACACCAAGCCATCGCTGAGCTCGTCGAGGAGTGGGAAGCCGAGATCGTCGTGGTCGGGCTTCCGTACAACATGGACGGATCCGTCGGCCCCATGGCGAGGAAGTACGGATCAGAGGCAAAGGCGTTGGGTGACACCCTTTCGGTGCCTGTCGTTCTCTACGATGAGCGGCTGACGACCGTCTCTGCGGAGCGAGCCCTGATGGATCAGAACATGAATGCCCAGGACCGCCGCCAGGTTGTCGACAAGGTCGCCGCTTCCGTCATGTTGCAGTCGTGGCTCGACGCAGGCATGCCGCAGTCCGGCGGTGTGGCATGAGCGATCAGGGTCTTCCGCCCCGGCAGCGTCGCCCACCGGCAAAGCAGGCCGGGAGCAAGCGGTCATGGAGCGCGTTCATCACCGGTGCCGCCGATGAGCCGCCAGCTCCGGAACCAACCCCACCCTCGTCGGTCTCCGACGCCCCGCTGTATCCGCCGCCTCGAACCCGACGTCCGGTCACCCGGGTCGCTCGACCGGTGTCGTCCACCCCGCCTGCGGCCCAGCAGCCTCCGGCGATCACCGGCCAGCAGGGACAGGCCTATGTGCCCCTCGCCCTGCCTGATCATGCGGCGCCGCCCGGCGCCGTGCTGGTGGCGGGTGTCGATGCTGATGGCGTTGAGTACGTGCTGGAGGACGATCCCGATGCGTTGCCGCTGGTCGACCCGCGGTACGACCATGAGGACCGCAACTGGGTGCGGTATCGCACGAGTTGGGGAGGGTTCCTCCGTCTGGTTTTGCTGATCCTTGCCGTCATCTGGCTGGTGACGACCGTGCGGGGCCGGATCTACGGATGGGTCGATGCCCAGATCGAGCCTGATGGTCCCGAAGGCGACCTTGTCGAGTTGACGATCCCTACGGGGGCGTCAACCAACAATGTCGCAACGATCCTCGAAAACGAAGGCATCATTTCCAACGCCACGGTCTTCCGGTACTGGCTGCGATGCGAAGGCGAACTCACCATCACCGGATTTCTTTCCTGTGATGCCGAGCGCGGCTTCCAGGCCGGCGAGTACGAGATCAACCAGAACCTGAGCTTCGAAGCGGCTGTCGCCAAACTCGATGAGGGCCCGATCCCGGAGATCTTTGTCGACTTCACGATCCCTGAGGGACTGAGGATCTCCGAGATCGTTGACCGTCTCGTTGCGGTCAACAGCAACTTCGACCGAGGCGATATCGAGGATGCGTTGCGCAGCCCGAACCTCGTGTCGCAGTACACCCGCACGGACGTCCCCGTCGATCTCCGACTTGAGGGCACGCTGTTCCCGGCGACCTATGACGTGGCCGAGGAAGACGTCGCCGACGAAGCCCGCTTCCTTCAGCGCATGGCTGACACCTTTGATCAGCGGTACGAAGGCCTGCTCGGCGAGGTGGGCCGAGATCCGGCGATCCTCGAGCTCGGCCTGTCGGACTATGACGTCATCATCATTGCCTCGATGATTGAGGAGGAGGCACGGGTCGACGTCGACCGGCCACTGATGGCACGAGCGATCTACAACCGGCTTGCGCAGGGCATTCCGCTTCAGATCGATGCGACCGTGTACTACGCCGTGGGCAAGTCCTTCACCGAGGGCCTCTTCCAGAGTGATCTCGACACTGAGTCGCCCTGGAACACCTACACAACGGCGGGCTTACCGCCGACGCCGATCGCCGCGCCCGGCGAGGCCGCGCTTCGTGCTGCGCTCAATCCGGCTGACGGCGACGTCATCTTCTGGGCTCGCACCGACGCCAACGGCATCGTCGGCGCCCACACCTTCTCGGTGACCCTCGCCGAACACAATGAGGCGGTCGTCGTCTGCCGCGAGCTCGGCTATTGCGGATGATTCCGATCACCGGTCGCACGGTCACCGTCGGGGTGATGGGGTCGCCGGTTCGTCACTCGCTTTCGCCGCAGCTGCACAACGCCGCCTTCGAGGCACTCGGTATCGATGCGCGGTCGCTGGCCTTTCCCGTTGCGCCCTCGTCCGGAGTGGCGGCGGTCGATGCGATGCGCACGCTCGGGATCCGAGGTCTGTCGGTAACGATGCCGCACAAGGAGGCCGTGCTTGCTGGGGTCGATACCCGGTCACCGGTGGTCGATGCGTTGGGCGCCGCGAACTGTCTGGTCAATGATGCTGGTGTCATCACCGCTCACAACACCGATGGCGACGGCTTCGTTCGAAGCTTGCTGGTCGAGCAGGGGATCGATCTGAGCGGGCGGCGGGTTGCGCTCATCGGTGCCGGTGGGGCCGCTCGTTCGGTGGCTGAGGCGGTCGGCCGGGCAGGGGTCGCCGACCTTGCGATCATGAACCGCACACCCGCCCGGGCTGACGCTGCCGTTGCAGTCGGTGGCCCGGCGGCTCGGGTGGCGGGCGCCGATGCGGTCGCGGATGCCGAGATCATCGTGCATGCGACCTCATTGGGAATGGCCGTCGACGATCCGCTCCCCGTCTCGGTCGACCATCTGCATGCTGGGCAACTGGTCGTGGATCTCGTCTACCGTCCGCTGCGCACAGCGCTGCTGACATCGGCTGCAGCCTGCGGAGCGACGACCATCAACGGCGTTGCGATGTTGCTGCATCAGGCTGCGATTCAGCTCGAGCTCTGGACAGGCGAGGACGCCCCGATCGAGGCGATGCGCATGGCTGTCATCGATGAAATGGACGCCGCGGGCTGAGACCGCTCGGTGAAGCCGAGGCGCAACGAATCCCGAGCGACTCCTTACGTCCCGTGTCCGTCGTGCCGATGGACAGGTGTTGTTTGACGATGGAGGACACCGTGGCGCTCTCGGGCACGCTTGACACCTTTGCCTTACCCGACGTTCTGCGCCTGTTGGCGACGACGCAAAAGTCAGGCCGACTCCGTGTCTCGGGAACTCGCGGCTCTGGCAGTGTCTGGGTCAGCGAGGGCGAGATCGTGGCCTCGGAGCTCGCGGCGAACGGCTCGCTTGCGCCATCGGCCGTCGATGTCGTTTTCGGGCTGCTTCGCTTTGATGCTGGATCCTTCACGTTTGAGTCCGAGGCCACACCGGCTGCCGCGGGGCCAGCGATGGCGATGGATCCCATCCTCACCTCAGCGGAACAGATGCTGGTCGAGTGGCGATCGATCGAAGCGGTCGTGCCATCCCTCGACGTCTGGGTCGGGCTGCTCCCTGAACTCGACGCCCCCGATGTGATGATCGATGCCAACCGGTGGCGATGCATCGCCACGGTCGGCGCGGGCTGCCAGGTCGGTCTGATCGCCGAGACGTCAAACCTGACCGAAATCGATGCGTGCCGACTCGTCAAGGAGCTGATTGAGCTTGGGCTGCTAACGGTCCTTGAGGCACCTTCCGAACTCGGGTCAGACACGTCGATCGTTCCTGATGCCGAAGCGGTTGGTCGTCACGATCTGGACGATTCCTCCCAGTACGAGAACGAGTTCGGTGACGCAGAGCGTGCTGGGGTCGCCGACGCTCGCTTCGACTCGCTCGTAGAGTCGGTACCTCGCTTCGGCGACACCGCACCGCTGACAGAGGTTGCCCCGCCAACGGAACTGGACACCCAGGCGGCTGACGGCTCGATCGCAGTCGACACCGGCGCCGACGAATCATCACGGTTCGCCGGCACTGCCGAAGTAGGCGCCGACACGGAAGAGCTCAACCCGGCTGAGATGGCCCGTCAGTTGGCGAATCTCTCCCCGAAGGCGGCGAAGGCGGTGGCGGCGGCTGCGAAGGCAAGCACCGAAGCGGAGCGCGACGCTGCGCTTGCGGCGGTCGAGGCCGAGGACAGCAGTGTTAACCGCAGCCTGCTCCTGAAATTCTTGGGTTCGGTCGACTCCTGACTCGCCGGTGGGTATCGCCCACCGAGATAGCGGGACGTGCTGAGGTGAACGCTCGATGAGCCAGACCGTTCTCGTCCTGCTTGCGGTCCCGGCCGGGCTGTTGGCGGGTGGGCTCGCCACCATGCTGGTCGACCGGATCCCTGACGCAACCCCGCTGCGTACCCGCTCGCGGTGTCCTCACTGCGAGCATCGACTTGCGTGGCTCGACACGGTCCCGCTCATCGGGTGGGTGGTGGTGCGAGGCCGGTGCCGTCACTGTGCTGCGCCGGTCACACCCGCCTATCTAGCGGTCGAGATCGTCACGGCCGCCCTGTTCGTTCTTGTCGCTGTCCGCTACGACCAGACCGACTGGCTGATTGTGGTACCGCTCATCTTGGTGGTTGCGCTCGTGGCGTTGTCCACCATCGATCTCTACGTGTACCGGCTTCCCGATCGACTGGTGTTCCCGTCCTTCGCGCTCTCGCTCGTGGCGATGGGTGTGCTGGCTGTCCTTGAACTCGACCGACCCGAGGCACTTGGCCGAGCGGTCGCAGCCGCAATCGGATACTGCCTCCTGTTACTGATCCTGCATCTCGTCAACCCGAAGGGCATGGGGTTCGGGGATGTGAAACTCGCGCTGCTGCTCGGCCTCCACACCGGATGGGTGGGGAGCGTGTTCTTCACCGGTTGGGTTGCGGTCGTCCGGCTGACGTTCTGGGCGATGTTCCTCGGTGTGCTCAGTGGCACGGCGCTCGGGTTGGTTCTCATGGCCGTTCGCCGCTTCGTCGACCGCAATGCGCTGCCCGACCCAGAAGCAGAACTCGATGCTGACGGCATGCCGAGCAAGTCGCTCCGAACGATGGCGGTACCGTTCGGGCCCGGGCTCGCCGTGGGAGCGCTGATCGTCGTGCTGTTCCCCGATCTTGTGCTCTGAATCCGAACCGTTCCGACCCGGCCGCTTGACGCCGGTAGCCTGAGAACGTGTCCGACCTCACCCCGGCGCCCTCTTCTGGTTCGGGCGCGACCACGATCACCGTTGACCTTGCGGAGCGCAGCTATCCCGTGGTGGTCGGCCACGGTGCTCGACACGAACTCGCAGCGCTGATCCCTGACGGAGTGAAGCGGGCGGCGATCATCACCCAGGCGGGAATTCCTTGGGATGTTGACCCAGGCGTGCCGAGTGTGCAGATTGATGTTCCCGATGGCGAGGCCGCCAAGTCGCTCGCCGTGGTGGAGGACATCTGCCGACGGCTCGCGCAGGAAGGTTTCACCCGGGCCGACGCAATCGTTGCCGTTGGTGGCGGTGTCGTCACCGATCTCGGTGGTTTTGTCGCTTCGGTGTACCACCGCGGTATCCGGTTCGTGTCCGTCGCCACCACTCTGCTGGGCATGGTCGACGCCGCGATCGGTGGCAAGACGGGCGTCAACCTTCCCGAGGGTAAGAACCTGGTCGGTGCGTTCTGGCAGCCGTCAGCGGTTATCTGTGACACCGAGACGCTTGAGACGCTGCCCCGCCGAGAGTTCCAGTGCGGGGTGGGAGAAATTGCCAAGTACCACTTCTTGGGCGGCGGCCGACTCGATCAGTTGCCGATCGATGAGCGGGTCGCGGCCTGTGTGCGGATCAAAGCCGACGTTGTGAAGGCCGACGAGCGCGAGGGTGGCCAGCGCGCCATCTTGAACTATGGGCACACGCTCGCCCACGCCATCGAGACCGCAGGTGTCTACGACCTTCGTCACGGCGAGTGCGTCGCCATCGGCATTGCGTATGCCGCCGAGGTCGCCCGGCGACTCGGTCGTATCGACGAGCAACGGGTCGCTGAGCATCATCGGGTGCTCGCCGCCTACGAACTGCCGGTCAAGGTGCCCGACCATCTCACGAACGAGGAGCTGATGGCGTTGTTCTCTCGGGACAAGAAAGCAATCGATGGGGTGACCTTTGTGCTCGACGGACCTGACGGTGTGGAGAGCGTTGTCGGCATCGATCAGACAGTGTTGGCCGCATCGTTCGAGGCGGTCCGATGACCTCGGCGGAGGTGCTGGCCTCGCTCCCGCCGCTCCAAGTGAGCGGTCGGGTGGACAAGGTGCGCTCGGTCATGGCGGAGCAGGGTCTCGACGCCTTCGTCGTGTCCGGGCTTTCCAGTGTTCGGTGGCTCACCGGGTTCACCGGTTCGAACGGGTGTGTCGTCGTCACTGCGGAGGGGTTCACCCTGGTGACCGATGGCCGCTACGCAAGCCAAGCCCCGACCCAACTGGCCGAGGCAGGGTGCGAGGCGTCGATCGTGTTGGATCGCTGGCTCGTCACTGGCGCAGTCGAAACACTCGGTGATGCTCGACGGGTTGCGCTCGAGGCCGATGTCGTCACCTGGTCGGTGCTGCAGCGATGGGAGGCCGAAACGGCGGACGGCGTCGAGCTCGTGCCTACGACACGGGCGCTGCCCGAACTTCGCAGCGTGAAAGACGACGCCGAGTTGGCCCGCATCGCCCGGGCCGCCACGATTGTCGACGGTGTCTTGTCCGGGGTGAAAGAGCTCCTCGTGCCGGGCGTGACCGAACGCGAGATCGGGCAGGCCCTCGATGACGGCATCCGAGCCTCCGGCGCCTCGGGACCCGGCTACGAGACCATCGTTGGCTCCGGCCCGAACGCTGCGCTCCCACACGCTCGCCCGACCGACCGGGTCATGGAGACCGGCGATCTCGTCGTGATCGATGTCGGCGGCTTGGTCGACGGCTACCGCAGCGACATGACGAGAACGTTTGTCGTCGGCGGCCCCGACGCCGCTGACGAGACAGCGGTCGAGATTCACCGACTCGTCACCGAGGCTCAGGCTGCCGGCGTCGCGACCGTGCGTCCCGGCATCGAGGCTCGAGCCGTGGACGAGGCCTGCCGATCGATCATCCGGGATGCCGGCCATGGTGAGCACTTCGGCCACGGAACCGGCCACGGCGTGGGCCTCGACATTCACGAACTTCCCTCGGTGCATGCCACCGACACGGCTATCCTCCAGCCCGGCCACGTGATCACCGTCGAGCCTGGCGTGTACCTCCCCGGTATCGGTGGGGTCCGGGTCGAGGACCTCGTCGTCGTCACCGAGACGGGCTGTCGCCCCCTCACTACCTCGCCCAAACTCGCCCTCTGACACCTGACTGCCCGTCATCTGGAGAACCCCATGCCGACCATCACCACGAACGATCTCAAGAACGGGATGACGCTCGAACTCGACGACGGGTTGTTCCAAGTCGTCGATTTCCAGCACGTCAAGCCGGGGAAAGGCCACGCGTTCGTCCGCACCAACCTGCGCAACGTCCGTGCTGGCGGCACCGTCGAACGGACCTTCCGGGCCGGTGAGAAGGTCGAGCGGGCCACGATCGACAAGCGCGACTTCAACTTCCTCTACCGCGACGGCGACGACTACGTCTTCATGGATAACGAGACGTACGACCAGATCAATGTGTCGCCCGAAGCGCTCGGTGATGCGGGCAACTACATCATTGATGGCAGTTCGGTCGTGCTCGAGATGTTCGGCTCCGAGATCGTGGGCACCGATCTTCCTGCCGCTGTCGAACTCACGATCGAGTTCACCGAACCGGGTCTGCAGGGCGACCGCTCCTCGGGTGGCACAAAGCCCGCCACCCTTGAGACCGGTCTCGTGATCCAGGTTCCGCTGTTCATCGACCAGGGCGAGAAGGTCAAGGTTGACACCCGCAGCGGCGACTACCTCAGCCGGGCCTAGGCACCGCACATGAGCAGTGAGATCCCGGGCCTGAACCGGCGTCGGGAAGCCCGCGAGGAGGCACTCGCCGTCCTCTACCAGGCTGAGCTCAGCGGCGAATCGGTCGAGGAGGCGCTTGCCTCCCGTGAGGTTCCGCCCGATGCCTTCGCGATGGAGATCGCCGAGGGGGTTGACGACCTCCGTGACGACTTGGACGCCCTGATCGGCCGCCATCTGACCAACTGGCGGGTTGAGCGGATGCCGATCGTCGATCGCACGATTGCTCGCATCGCTGCATGGGAACTCGACGCGCAGCCCGACACGCCGACAGGTGTGGTGCTCTCGGAAGCGGTGGAGCTTGCCTCGCAGTACTGCGGCGAGAAGTCAGCTCCGTTCCTCAACGGCGTGCTGAGCAGTGTCGCTGATGAGGTCCGTGACTGACGAGGTCTTGCTGCGGGGCTGGCGCGTGGCCGACGCTCCAACGCTCGTCGCCGCTTGGCACGATCCCGCGATCATCGCTGGCTCCTCGCCGCCCGATGATCGGTCGATCACGTCGGCCACCCGGTGGATCGAAGGTGTCGGCGTCCGTGAGCAGCGGCTCCTTGCCGTCGATCGGGTTATCGATGTGGCAGGGGAGTGTGTCGGCGAGGTGGGTCTGTCCGAGATCGATCAACACCGCGGTGCCGCCATGGTCGGTTGGTGGGTTGCAGATAGGCATCGCGGTCGGGGCTATGCGGTCGCCGGTCTTCGAGCCATGGTCGATCTGGCACCTTCGTTCGGCGTGGACGTGCTTGTCGCCCAGATCGCCATTGCCAACCTTGCGTCGGTTGCCGTCGCCGAACGAGCCGGCTTTGGAGTCCTGCGCGCCGGGTCGGCGGAGCAACCCCACGTGTACGTCCATCGCTGATCGGACTCGGGAGCAGGGTCGCTGACCTCGGTCGCGATCTGGGTTCGATGTGACCGCTTGACGATTTCCACAGTGCCGCGCGCCGCGCTGAGCGGCGCGCGCCGTGTATGTTCAGGTCTCGACCGTGAAACGGGTCCCGTGAGGCTCGAACGGACGAAAGTTGAGACAACGTGGCAGAACGCGAACGCCTCCTCGCAGGTCAACCTGCGAAGGGCGATTTTGAGGCACGAACGCGGGTGATGTCGGCCGACGACGTCGCCCGAGCGATTCGTCGCATGGCCCACGAGATCCTTGAGCGCAACCATGGCGCCGACGACCTGATGATCATCGGTATGCAAACCGGCGGGGTTGGCCTTGCCGCGGAGATTGCCGGCGCCGTCGCTGCTATCGAGGGGTCGGTCATCCCCACCGGGACGCTCGACGCAACGATGCACCGGGATGACTTTGGGCTGCGACCGGTCATGCCGGAAGCGGCAACGGAGATTCCCGGAGATCCGACCGGAAAAACGATCGTGCTCGTCGACGACGTGCTGTTTACCGGCCGGACCGTTCGCGCCGCCCTTGATGCCATCCACTCCTATGGCCGCCCGACCGCAATCCAACTCGCGGTGATGGTCGATCGCGGCCACCGGGAACTGCCGATCCGGCCCGACTATGTCGGGAAAAACCTGCCGACCCGACGCGATGAGATGGTCGACGTGCACGACGACGGTGTCGACCTCGGCGAGGTCATCGCGGCGAGCGGAGGCGAGGCATGAGGCGGTCGGGAACACGTCACCTGCTGTCGATGGCCGATCTCGATCGCGACGACATCGAGCAGATCTTGAACCTCACCGAGTCCTTCGCCGAGGTGGGGGAGCGCAGCATCCCCAAGGTGCCGGCCCTTCGAGGAAAGACGATTGCGTGGGTCTTCTACGAAGACTCAACCCGGACCCGACTCAGCTTCGAGACAGCAGCCAAGCGACTGTCGGCCGACACGATGAACTTCAGCGTGAGCAGTTCGTCGGTCAATAAGGGCGAGTCCCTGCGCGACACCATCGAGACGATCACCGCCATGGGCATCGATGGCGTGGTCGTGCGGCATCGGGCGGCTGGAGCGCCGCATCAGGTTGCGCAGTGGACCGATGCTTCGGTGATCAACGCCGGCGACGGCTGGCATCAACACCCGACCCAGGCACTGCTCGACCTCTACAGCGCGACCCGACACCTCGGTGAACTCGACGGGAAGCATGTGGCGATCGTTGGCGATATCAACCACTCGCGAGTCGCCCGCTCCAACGCCATCGGGTTCGCAGCGATGGGGGCGCAGGTCACCCTCGTCGGCCCGCCGACCCTGCTGCCGCCGAGTCTTGCCGGCTGGCCGGTCGAGGCCACCCATGATCTTGACTCGGTGATCGATGATCTCGACATCTGCTACCTGCTTCGCATGCAGCTCGAGCGTCAAGGGCAAGCGACGGTTCCGACACTGCGTGAATACCACCAGGAATTTGGATTGACTTCGGCTCGGGCTGATCGGCTCGGCTCCGATGCGCTGATCATGCATCCCGGACCCATGAACCGGGGGGTCGAGATCGCTGGCGAAGTCGCCGACCGCCCCAACGCGATCATCACCGAACAGGTCGCCAACGGGGTCTCGGTTCGCATGGCGGTGCTGTTCTTGCTGTTAGGGGCCGGGCTCGAACCGGTCGACCACAATCTGGCGGTGGCGTGATGCCGGATCTCGTTCTGACCAACGGCACGCTGGTCGACGGTGATGGCACCCGGCGCGCCGATCTGCGGATCTCCGACGGTCTCATCACGGACATCGGCGACCACCTTGACGGCGCCACCGTGATCGACGCGGATGGTCTCATCGTCGCTCCCGGATTTGTCGATCTCCACGCAGACCTGGGCGAGCCTGGTGGCGAAGAGGCCGAGACGATCCAGACCGGATCCCGCAGTGCAGCGCTCGGCGGCTACACGGCGGTGGTGGCCATGCCTGCGACCGAACCTCCTGCCGACTCACTCGCGGTCATCAACCAGATCCACGACCTCGCACGAGATGCCCTGTGCGAGATCGTCCCGAGCGGGACGGTCACGGTTGGCCGCCACGGCGAGATGTTGAGCCCGATGGCCGAGCTCGTTCGGGCTGGGGTCCGAATGTTCACGGATGCCATCAGCGGTGTGCAGAACGATCGCCTCATGCGGACCGCACTGGAGTACGCCTCGGGGCTTACCCACCTCGCCGACGGGCTCGACGTCGTCGTGGCCCAACCCGGCGCAGTCGAGAGCCTGGCTGCTGGCGGGGTGATGCATGAGGGCGAGTGGTCAAGCCGACTCGGTATGCCCGGCCAGCCGGCCGAGGCCGAGGAGCTGATGGTGATGCGCGATATCGCGTTGGCCCGCCTCACCGGTGGACGAGTGCACTTCCAACACGTGACGACCGCCGGCAGTGTCGACATGATCCGCGCCGCAAAGGCAGCTGGCCTCGCGGTGACCGCCGAGGCCACCCCTCACCATCTGTGCCTCGATCACTCGGCCTGCAGTTCGTTCGACCCCGTGTTCAAGGTCATGCCCCCACTGCGAACGATTACTGACACCGCAGCGGTGCGAGCGGGGCTTCTCGACGGGACGATCGATGCGATCGCCACCGATCATTCGCCCCGCACCCGCCAGGACAAAGAACGCCCCTTCCTGGATGCTCCGCCCGGTGTGATCGGGCTCGAAACGGCCTTCGCCGTGGCCAACACCGAACTCGGGGCCGACATTGAGACACTCGTGCAGCTTCTGTCGACCAACCCAGCTCGAATCGCTGGTATCGGTGACCGTCACGGCGGGGTGATTGCCGTCGGTCGTCCCGCGAACCTGGCGATCATCGACCTTGATCACGAGTGGACGATCACGGCGGCGGCGATGGCGAGTCGCAGCGCGAACACCCCCTTCGAGGGGCGCACGGTGCGCGGCAAAGTACGACACACGATCTGGAACGGAGACCACGTGGTCAACATGGGAGAAGCAACCCGGTGAGCGGTATTCGTGAGTATCAACTCGTCCTCGCCGACGGCGAGACCTTTGAGGGGGAAGGCATCGGTGCCGATCTGCCCGTCGATGGCGTTGCCGCCGGCGAGGTTGTCTTCAACACCGTGCTGTCGGGATACCAGGAGGTGATCACCGACCCCAGCTACGCCGGCCAGATCATCACGTTCACCTACCCCCACATCGGGAACTATGGCGTGAACGCAACCGATGACGAAGCGGCAAAGCCATTCTGTCGGGGCGTGATCATCCGTGACCTGGCCCGTCGCCAGAGCAACTGGCGGAGCGAAGAGCACCTCGACGATTTCCTCCGCCGACACGGTCTTGCCGGGATCGCCGGCATCGACACGCGACGCCTCACCCGCCACATCCGAGACACCGGCGCCATGCCGGGCGCGTTCGGCCCCGGCGACCATGCCACCTTGTTGGCTGCGGCTCAGGCCGAATCCGGCACCGCTGGTGTTGATCTCGTCAGCCTGGTGACAACCAAGGAGCCCTACACCGTAGGGAGTGGGCCGCGGACGATCGTCGCGTACGACTTTGGGGTCAAGACCACGATGCTGCGGCATCTGGGTGACATTGGCACGGTCACGGTCGTGCCCGCCCACACCACCGCCGAGGAGGTGTTGGCGATGAACCCCGACGGCGTCTTCCTCTCCAACGGCCCCGGCGACCCCGAGGAAGCAGGGCCGATCGTCGGCGAGTTGCCGAAGTTGCTCGGCAAGGTCCCGATCTTCGGGATCTGTCTCGGTCACCAGGTCCTGTCGCTGGCTCTCGGCGGGCGCACCTACAAAATGAAGTTCGGCCACCACGGCGGCAATGTGCCGGTGCAGGACGCTCGAACCGGCAAGGTGGAGATCACGGCCCAGAACCACAACTTCGCGGTGGAGGCTGGGTCGGTCCCGAACGTGACCGAGACCCACGTGTGCCTCAACGACGATGCGCTTGAGGGTCTCGTCCATAACGAGTACCCGGCCTTCAGCGTGCAGTACCACCCCGAGGCGGGCCCCGGCCCGCACGACTCCACCTACCTGTTCGACGAGTTCGCCGAACTCATGGACACCTTCCACGGAAAGGTCGCCTGACGTGCCGCGCCGCGACGACATCCATTCGATTCTGATCATCGGGTCGGGCCCGATCGTGATCGGCCAGGCCTGCGAATTCGACTATTCGGGAACCCAAGCGTGCCGGGTCCTGAAAGAAGAGGGCTACCGGGTCATTCTCGCCAACTCGAACCCGGCGACGATCATGACCGACCCGAGCTTCGCTGATGCCACCTATGTCGAACCGCTCGACCTGCGCATCCTGGAGAAGATCATCGAGAAGGAGCAGCCCGACGCCGTGTTGCCAACCCTCGGTGGCCAGACCGGCCTGAACCTTGCGATGGAACTCCAGCAAGCCGGCGTGCTTGACCGGCACGGGGTCGAGTTGATCGGCGCGGACGCTGAGGCGATCGAAACGGCGGAGGACCGCGAGAAGTTCAAGGTCGCGATGATGGAAATCGGGCTCGATGTTGCCCGCTCCGCGATCGCCCACACCATGGATGAGGCTCGCGCCGCGATCGAGGACGTCGGTCTCCCCGTCATCATCCGTCCGGCGTACATCCTTGGCGGTCGGGGCACCGGCATCGCCGAGACGATGGAAGAGTACGAACGCATGGCGTCGTATGGCCTCGATGCCAGCCCGATCTCGGAGATCCTGATCGAGGAGTCGATCAAGGGTTGGAAGGAATATGAGCTCGAGGTCATGCGTGACCGAGCGGACAACTGCGTCATCATCTGCTCGATCGAGAACCTCGATCCGATGGGGGTGCACACCGGCGACTCGATCACCGTGGCGCCAGCCCAAACCCTGACCGACGTCGAGTACCAGCAGATGCGGGATGGTTCCTTCGCCTGCATTCGGCGGGTTGGGGTGGAGACCGGCGGCTCGAACGTGCAGTGGGCGGTCGATCCCGAAACCGGTCGGCAGATTGTTATCGAGATGAACCCGCGGGTGAGTCGCAGCTCGGCGTTGGCATCCAAAGCAACGGGGTTCCCGATCGCGAAGATCGCCGCGAAGCTCGCGATCGGCTACACCCTCGACGAAATCCCCAACGACATCACCGAGAAGACCCCGGCGAGCTTTGAGCCATCGATCGACTATGTCGTCACCAAGATCCCGCGCTGGGCGTTCGAGAAGTTCCCGGGCACGAGCGGCGTGCTCGGAACCTCGATGCAGTCGGTTGGTGAGGTCATGGCGATCGGCCGAACCTTCCCCGAATCGATGCAGAAGGCGCTCCGCTCGCTCGAGCAGGGACGGTTCGGTCTCAACGCCGACCCCGGCGAGGCAGCCCTCGACGAGGTCCCGACCGAAGAACTCATGAAGATGGCGGCAGTCGGCACGCCAGATCGGCCGTTCCAACTGGAGACGCTGCTGCGTCGCGGGGTGAGTATTGACGACGTGTTCGAGGCGACGGCGGTCGACCCGTGGTTCCTCGATCAGATGTCGATGATCACTGAGGAACGAGCCCACCTGGAGACCCTGTCGCTCGACACGATCACGCCACGAGGGTGGAAGCGGGCAAAGCAGCTTGGGTTCTCGGATCCGCAGTTGGCGTACCTCTGGGGCGTAACCGAGGCCGAGGTTCGTGCTGCCCGCCTTGCGGCCGGGGTGCGCACCACCTTCAAGACGGTCGACACCTGCGCGGCAGAGTTCGAAGCCACAACGCCCTACCACTACTCGACCTACGAAGACACCGACGAGGTGCGTGACGGCGACCGGGAGAAGGTGATCATCCTGGGCTCGGGACCCAACCGCATCGGTCAAGGCATCGAGTTCGACTACTGCTGTGTCCATGCCAGCTTCTCGCTGCGCGATGCGGGGTACGAGACGATCATGGTCAACTGCAATCCCGAGACCGTCTCGACCGACTACGACACGTCGGACCGCCTCTACTTCGAGCCGCTCACGTACGAAGATGTCATGGACATCATCGAGCGGGAACAACCCAAGGGCGTGATTGTCAGCCTCGGAGGACAAACCCCACTGAAGCTCGCCGATCGTCTCCCGCCCGAACTGGTCCTCGGTACCTCGCCCGCATCGATCGATCTGGCCGAGGACCGCGAGCAGTGGAATGCCCTCTGTGCCCGCCTTGAGATCCCCCAGCCAGCCGGTGGCACCGCCGTTGACATCGACGAGGCACTCGCCATTACGAACAAGATCGGTTACCCGGCGCTTGTCCGGCCCAGCTATGTCCTCGGGGGTCGAGCCATGGAGATCGTCTACGACGACGATCACCTCCGCCGGGCCATGGCCGAACTCGCCGGGTTCGGCAGTCTTGGCAAGGAGGGCGGCCTTTCTGCTGAACGCCCCGTCCTCGTCGATCGATTCCTCGAGGATGCGACCGAGGTCGATGTCGATGCGCTTCGCGACCACACCGGTGACTCGGTCGTCGGCGCCGTCATGGAGCATGTCGAGGAGGCGGGCGTGCACTCCGGTGACTCCGCCTGCGCCATTCCGCCGACCCGTCTTTCCGACGAGACGATCGCCGTCATCGAGGACTACACGCTCCAGATCGCCGAGGCCCTCGACGTCCGAGGTTTGATCAATGTGCAGTACGCCGTGAAGGGCAACCAGGTGTTCGTCATCGAGGCCAACCCGCGTGCCAGCCGAACGGTGCCGTTCGTTGCCAAAGCTACCGGCGTTCCGCTCGCCAAGGTCGCAAGCCGCATCATGGTCGGCGCAACCCTCGCCGAGCTGCGGACCGAAGGCCTGATGCGTGAACGGGTCGTCGGTGATCATGTCGCGATCAAGGAAGCGGTGATGCCGTTCAACCGCTTCCCGGAAGCCGACGCCGTCCTTGGGCCCGAGATGCGGTCCACCGGCGAGGTGATGGGGATCGATCTCACGCCGGGGCTCGCCTTTGTGAAGTCCCAGTTGTCGGCCGGCACCCGGCTGCCCGAGGACGGGATGGTCTTCCTGTCGCTCGCTGACCGGGACAAGGCAGTCGGGATCGAGGCGGCCGCACTCTTCACCGAGATGGGATTCACCATCGCCGCCACGAGCGGAACCGCTGCATCGCTGCGAGCGGCCGGTGTTGAGGTCGAACTCGATGTTGCGAAGCTCGGCGATGAGACAGGTGAAAACGCCGTCGATCTGATCAACGCCGGAGATGTGAAGCTCGTGGTCAACTCGCCGCGAGGGCGCGGACCCCGGGCCGATGGCGATCACATCCGCTCGGCGGCCGGTCGCGCCGAGGTACCGCTCCTCACGACTGGCGCCGCCGCACTCGCCGCCGCTCGCGGGATGCAGGACTGGAAGGCGCACGAACTCGCCGTCCGCAGTCTGCAGGAGTACCACGAGGGTGTTTCCGTGAGTGCGCTGCAGCCGATCGGCGCAGCGCCGACCACCCGTCCGGAAGGCAACATCTGATGGACCTCTCGACGACCGTCGGATCGGTGTCGCTTCGCGCGCCGGTGATGACGGCGTCGGGCACGGCAGGCCACGGCGCAGAATTCGCGAACTACCTCGACCCGGCCTCGCTCGGTGCGGTCGTCGTCAAGTCGATGAAGGCCGAGGAGTGGGCGGGCAACCCGGCCCCTCGCGTGCACCCGACCGCAGCCGGCATGATCAACAGCGTCGGCCTACAAGGCAAGGGCGTGGCCCACTGGCTCGAGCACGACCTCCCGCCGCTTCTCGCCACCGGAGCGACTGTCGTGGCCTCGATCTGGGGAAGCTCGGTCGATGACTACGCACAGGCCGCAGCCGCGCTGGCTGCCGCTCCCGACGGTGTCGTTGCCGTTGAGGTGAATGTGTCCTGTCCCAACCTCGAGGACCGTGGCGCGATGTTCGCCCACAGTGCCGCATCGACCGCCGCCGTCATCGAGGTGTCGAAGTCGGCCGGACTCCCGATGTGGGCGAAGCTAAGTCCCAACGCCGCCGACCTCCCCGAGATCGCGATCGCCGCCCACGCTGCTGGCGCAGAGGCCGTGGTGTTGACCAACACCCTGCTCGGCATGGTGATCGATGTCGAGACCCGCCGGCCCGTGCTCGGGGCCAAGAAGGGCGGGCTCTCCGGTGCAGGGATGCATCCGGTGGCGGTGCGGGCGGTGTACGACGTCCGCGAGGCGGCTCCCGATCTGCCGATTGTGGGCGTGGGTGGTGCCTCGAGTGGGATCGATGTCGTAGAGTTCATGCTTGCCGGCGCTTCGGCGGTCGAAGTGGGTACGGCAACGTTCGCGGATCCCCGGGCCCCCCGGCGGATCCTGGCGGAGTTCGAACAGTGGTGTGATCGGCACGGTGTGAGCACCGTGGCGGAATTGATCGGAGGAGCACATGAGTGACAGTGGAACCGACTTCGAGGTCGACCCAGCGATCCGGGACCGGCTTGCCCTGGCACTCGATGTCGACGATCTCGTTGCCGCGATCCGGCTGGGCCGGGGCCTGAAGGACTACTTCGGCGTCGCCAAGATCGGGCTTGAGTTGTACTCGGCAGCCGGTCCTGAAGCGATCGGTGCGATCGCCGACCTCGGCTACAAGATCTTTCTCGACCTCAAACTCCACGACATCCCGACCACCGTTGGGAAGGCGGCTCGTGTGCTCGGTGCGGTTGGGGTCAACTACCTGACCATGCACGCCCATGGTGGAGTCGACATGCTCCAGGCTGGGGTGCAGGGCCTGGAGGAAGGGGCTCGCAACGCGGGCCTCGAACAACCCCAGTCTCTTGCCATCACCGTCTTGACCAGCGACGGCGACGCGCCTCCGCACATCATGCCGAAGCGGGTCATGCTTGCGGCCGAGGCGGGATGCAGCGGAATCGTGTGTGCGGTCGGTGATCTCGAAGAGGCCCATCACTACGCCCCCCGTCTTACCCGGGTGACCCCGGGGATCCGGCTGCCCGGCGACACCGTGGACGATCAGGCCCGTGCCGCTGCCCCGGCCGACGCTCTTGCGGGCGGTGCCGATCTCCTCGTGATCGGCCGAGCCGTGACCCGAGCCGATGATCCGATTGCTGCCGCCCAGCGCGTGCACGAGTCGGCGGCGTCCGCAGGCTGAGGTTCGTCGGGTAGGGTCGGCCGATGGCCACTCCGCCCCCGCTCTCTGCTGAAGCCCGCGAGGCTGCGCTGGCCAAAGCGGCCGAGGCCCGCCGGGTGCGAGCCGACCTGAAGCAGCAACTCAAGGCCGGCGAGATCCGTCTCGCTGATGTTCTGGAGCTCGCGGCGAGCAACGAGCTCGTCGCCAAGACCAAGGTGCTTACGATCCTCGAATCCCTTCCTGCGGTGGGGAAGGTGAAATCCCGGCGCACGATGGAACGAATCGGTATTGCGGAGAGCCGCCGCATTCAGGGTTTGGGTGAGAACCAGCGCCGGGAACTCCTGGCTGCGTTTGGTGGCGACACCGTCATCGATGCGGATGCCTGAGCCTTCGGTGGACGAACACCGGGATCCCGTCATCATGGTGATCTCTGGGCCCGGAGGTGTAGGGAAGGGCACGATCGTTGCTCGACTGCTCGACCAGGATCCTGCGTTGTGGCTGTCTCGGAGTTGGACGACCCGGGACCGCCGCCCTGGTGAGGCGATGGAGGCGTATCACTTCACCGACGCAGATCGGTTTTTGGCTCATGTGGCCAGCGGTGGCTTTCTCGAGTGGGTCGAGTTCCTTGACTACTACCAGGGCACGCCGCTGCCGGACCCGCCACCGGGACATGACGTCGTGTTCGAGATCGACGTGCATGGGGCTCGTCAGATCGCCCAGTACTATCCGAG
>Ga0181594_10001632_pt1 | contig 20758 bp, 11 predicted proteins | sample 071ome_18_FD_145603 | JGI IMG/M metagenome (GOLD analysis project Ga0181594, IMG submission 145603) | Coastal salt marsh microbial communities from the Groves Creek Marsh, Skidaway Island, Georgia - 071413BT metaG (spades assembly) | ecosystem: Environmental > Aquatic > Marine > Intertidal zone... | reverse complement strand
CCTCCACCGACTGAGCCTCCCATCATCTCACCAGCGCTCATCACCCCGGCGTCGCTTGAGCCACCGGTCATCACCCCACCGGTCATCACCCCACCGGTCATCACCCCGCCGGTCATCACCCCGCTGGTCATCACTCCGCCGGTGCCCCCTCCACTCACTCCACCCCCTTCAGGGGTCACCTTACCTTCATCATCACAGCCTACCCCCACCGAGAGGGTAACGCACAGCGCACACTTTAAGGCGCTCTTAATAAACTTGGACATACGCTCACCTTGATCGTTCATGAAGAGGCGCCCCGATTCGTGGCGCCTCATGAATCATGGCATCATACGAGCGCCTCAAGCAACCGCCCTCGCCCTGACCAGAGCCCTTTGTAGCGGGCGACCTCCTCTGGCATCTGCGTCAGGGCCTCTCGGAGCGTCGAGCGCTCCTCAGCGCTGAGCGCTGTCAGCGGGTACAGGTAGGTGCGGATTAAGAATAAGGCCCCTAGGCCCTCAAGGGGGACCGTGAGCTGGCGCTCGACACGGAACCACAGCGCGCTAGCCTCCTCCCATGGGGTCCGGCGGTGCTTCGGGTGGTGATCGAGCTGGTCATCGGTGGCGACCGTCCACACAAAGCGGACGAGCGGGCCTCGCTCAGCGATCATCTTCCCTAAGCGCTCAGAGACGCGCTCATCTCGCGGGAAGCCTGGTACTGGGCTGTGGATCTCCCAAAAGCTCACCTCTTTAATTCGCTGAGGCGCCCAGTGGCTCGGCATCGAGATCTCACCCATCACCAGCGAGGAGGTCGGTCGCTCAGCGAGGAGCGCGAGGTCCTCTTGAGCGTGAAGCGAGAGCTCATGGTAGGCCGATGAGAGGGCTTGATGAGGAGGGGTCTGGCCTCCCGCGAGCCCCTCGATCAGCGCGCTCACCTCTGCGCTCGGTGACTCACCAAGCTCATGGGCTTGTGTCTCCGTAAGCCAGCGCAGGGCCTTAAGATGAAGCTCGAGGTGCTCAGGCGCTCGGCTCACGGCCCAGTGACGCTCAGGCTCAACCGCCACCTTAGTCTCCCGATAACGACGCCACTCTCGGTCCCGCTGAAAGTACAGCTGATCTCGAGCCCCATTACCAAAATCAGCGCTCAGCGGGCTGAAGCCTGCCTCCATCACAAGTGGCTTAGGGCTGACAGGGAAGTAGTGAGCGGGCGCGCGCTCACGGCTGTTCAACGTGCTCGATAGGGTGTCTAGGCTCATCATGCTCTCGGGGGCGCGTATGTTGGGGCCTCAGGGGATATGAGATGCTCAACTAGAGGCTTAATGAAGGCAAGCCCTATCGGCGATAAGCCCTTCAAATCATGCTTGAACAGCGCTCAGTCATGGCGCAGTATCCAAGCCTAAACCTACGGGTCTCCTTGGGCTTTCTCGAAGACGAGACGGCGCTCAAGGCGACACCTTACACCTGCGAGCATGTGATGAGAACACTGTTAAAACGCTATGGTAGCTACGCGATGATATACGCGCTCGCCCTTTGGGTGATTGGTTGCGCAGAGCCCGTCAAGGACATCAACCGCGTCCAACCAAACCTGATCGCCAAGAGCGACCTCGAGGGGGAGTGGTACATGCTCCAGACCGTCGTGGACATCCCCTCGACGACCTACTTCACCTTCGTTGGAGAGACCTCGGCGCTTGAGCGCGTCCGCTGGGAGCTTCAAGAGGACCTGCTGGTCGCCTACAGGAGCTATGAGCGCCTGCGTGGGTCGAGCGCCACGAGCACCCAGGTCCCCTTTGATGGGCAAGAGGCCCCAGTCGCGGCGTACCGGGTCATCAGCCACGTCGATGTTCAACGAGAGTACAACAGCGCTACAGGTGAGCAGAGCAACGTCATCTCCGAGAACACCTCAGACCGCCCTTGGTATGAGCGAAAGTATGTGCGCGTCGACTGGTCGAGCAGCGTCGTGCCGAACTTTGAGATGATCGCGCCGATCAATTTTATGACCCCTGTGTACTTCGAGCAAAAAGAGCTCGGGGACGTCGACTCGCTCTACACCGAGGCCGATGAGGCGGGCGTGATGCGCTACTTCGATGTCACCTCTAAGTACTTTGTCGAGCCCGATGAGTATGGGTGTATCTACGCGCTTTATTATCTCGGGGTCGGTGACTGCGCCTCAGCGGAGGTCAAGGTCAGGGCGTCCTTCTCTCGGGTCCCTGAGCAGAGTCGCTATGAGGCCTTCCAGTATGACGACCCGCTGATGAGCCGCTTTGGCTACTTCAGGACCGAGTACTATGAGTATGATGAGCAACGTGGGGTGGTCGACGCAGGTCGCCGTAACCTCATCAACCGCCATAACATCTGGGAGCGCTCCTACGATGATGAGGGTCGCCTCATCCCTGTCGAGGAGCGCGTCGCCAAGACCGTCCCTTACTACCTCAACGAGGGCTTCCCCGAGGATTTAGAGGAGGCGGCGACCGTCACGATGCGCCAGTGGAATGAGGCGGCGGTCAAGGGACTGGGCGCCCTCAGCGACACCGCGCTGAGCGCAGTAGAGCGACGTGATGGGGTCCCACAGGTCTTTACCCTCTGTCATAACCCGGTCGTGGAGGGTGACCCGGCTGTCTGTGGGGAGGAGGGGACCGTGAGGCGCCTCGGAGATCTACGCTACTCCACCTTACATTGGGTCGACATCGAGACCATGGAGGGCCTCCTCGGCTATGGCCCGTCGGCTACGGACCCGATCACCGGTGAGATCATCTCGGGTCGCGCCTATGTCTATGGCTCAGCGGTCAACACCTACGCGAGCTACGCGCTAGATGTTATCCGCTACTTCAGCGAGCAGGTGTCGCTCTCCGAGCTCGCCAACGGTGACAACTTCACCGAGCAGGTCATGGCTCGTCTAGCGGGTCGCCCGCTCGACAGCGGTCGCCTACGCCACCCAATCTCCTCTACCCAGACCGTGAGCCTCAAGCAGGCGCGCGCCCAAGCGAGGCCCAGAATGGACGCGCGCCCTCGGACACGCGAGCTCAGGCCCCATGACAGCCACGCGATCCAGAGCAGGATCGAGCAGGCCCCCCAGCGCCCGAGCGCCCTCGCGACAGAGATGAAGCGCGCGCTCGAGGCCCGCGCTAAGATGAGCTATGATGAGCTCCCTGAGGAGCTCAAGCGCTTCGCTAAAAACCTGAGCCCCGAGACGCTCAAGCGCATTCAAGCTCACCGAAAGGCGGCCATCGCCCGCTCCGCTGACCTCGTGGATATGATCGCGCCAGACGTTGAGGGGATCGTCCGTCGCTACGCTGAGCAGTATGAGCCTGGGCAAGATGACGCGCTGTGGCGCATCCTCCGAGAGGAGGTGTTCGCTGCGGTCGCAGAGCACGAGGTCGGGCACACCCTAGGCCTCCGCCACAACTTCCAAGGGAGCTACGACAGCGTGAACTACCCTGACGAGTTCTGGGAGCTGAGGGCAGAGAACCTTAAACCTGTCGAGGACATTCAAGGGCTCTTTGAGCTCAACCGGCTGACCGAGAACCAGAGCGCCAACGCCATGCGCCAGCTCCAGTACTCCTCGATCATGGACTACGGCTTCAGCTGGCAGAGCGACCTCAACGGGGTTGGGCGCTATGATGTCGCCGCGCTGATCTTTGGCTACACATCTCACCTCAAGCCGGTCGAGGGCTGCACTCCGCCAGAGGCTGGGGAGCATGGCCCTGTCGCGGACCCATGTGTGGAGCCTGTCCGAGGCCTGGTTGAGGTGTTCAGTAAGACCCGCGGTGAGCTTGGCTGTGCGGGGCACTTGTTGGACCCGCCTACCCCTGAGGAGCAAGCGAGCGGCGCGCCCGTCTTCGAGTGCGACCTCCCTGGGCTCAGCGCGCCTAAACGTGAGTATGTCCGCGACCGCCTAGACGCGAGCGGGCCGAGCGTCTCCTTTAACGGCTTCAGCTATGATGACCCTGGCCTGCCGTCGGTCACCCTCCTCGAGCGCTACCACTACACCTCATTCGCTCAGGCGCTCCCGAGCCTCGAGGACCTCACAGAGAAGGGCCGTAGCCTCATGCTCTATGAGGACTACCTCGCCCAGCGTGAGCGCCCTGAGTTCGATGAGCGCGTCCTGCGCGTCCCATACCTCTTTTGCTCAGATGAGTGGGAGTCTGCGCTCCTAAGCTGTCACGCCTTCGATCACGGCGCTGACCCCTATGAGCTCATGCAGAACAAGCAGTACAGCTATGAGGCCTACTACCCCTTCGTAAACTTCAGGAGAGACCGCCCAGAGTTTGAGGTCTGGATGCCCCTCTTCACCTATTTTTTCAGGGACTTCCTCCCGCTCAGCGACATCTTCCAGAGCTGGTATGTAGCCCCTTACGGCTATGATGACCTCTTCGATACGAGCTATGAGGCGGCGATCATCGGTGGGCTCAACCTCTTGATGAACGTCATGACCACCCCACCTCATGGGACTTTCTGTGAAAATGACAAAGGTCAGCTCGTCTATCTCGGTGACAGCCCGAACCTACAGAGCGAGGACCGCGCCGACCCAGACTGTGTTCCTGGTGGTCGCTTTATCTATCTCCCACCCGGTCAAGGGCGTCGTCATTTTTCTACCTACGACCCCGAGGCGGGCTACCAGTTTGAGCTTAAGCCAGAGGAGGCGGGCCACTATTGGGCGACGCTCGCCGCGGCGTGGGCGCTCTTTGACACCGAGGCTTACCTGATCGGTGTCGATGGGGACGCTGGCGTCTACTCGATCGGCTTCTTTGATTGGTTTGAAGACGAGTTCTACTCAGTCTTTGGTGACATGCTCACCGACAGCTTTGAGCGCTTCGCGCCACGCGCCTTGCCCGTAGACGAAGCACAGCAGGGAGACACCCCACGGCTCGCGCGCTCCCGCTACCTCAGCTCAGGCTCCTTCTATGGCTATGACCCGCTCACAGGGCTCGTCGCCGAGGACCCCGCCGCGCCCCCCTCCGCTGGCCCGGTTGGGCTCTGCCAAGCCTGTGAGGCCAACACCGACTGCGCAGGCTTCACCGGCTTCATTGGCGGGACGTTTTGTGGTGGCCTTGATGACGGGAGCTATGTCTGCCTTCAGGACTGCACAGAGGACGACAGCGTCTGCCCCGAGGGGACAGCCTGTGATGAGTTTAAGAACTGCGTCCCGGGTGGGACCGAGCAGTCTTGTGCTCCGCTGGTTGGCGCCTGCTCGCCTGAGCGCCCGCTCGGCTACTGCGATGAGGGCTCCACCTGCCGTGAGGGCGCCTGCTACACGCCCCCCGAGGCGCTCATCATCGAGAGTGACCCGACCTTTATGCTGAAGACTGACATTTTCTGGTTCGGCTTCATCTACACCACCTCCTCCTTTAGCACCCGCTTTAATGACCAGTTCAACGTCTTTAGGCCGGGGAGCCCAGGGCAGGTGATCCAGTCGGGTGATGCAGACATCCAGACCCACACCTTCACCGATCCAGAGTCAGGGATCTCCTATGCCTCGACTCAGCCACGCTGTGAGCTTGGCGCCGCTGGTGGCTCGGTTGGGCTCTGCGGGCGCTGTGAGGCGAGCGAGGACTGCGCGGGCTTCGTCAATGGCTTCTATGGAGAGGTGTTCTGTGTAGACGTCAACGGCGCGGGGACCTGTGTTCAAGACTGCACCTATGATGAGAGCCTCTGTGGGCCGGGCTTCAGCTGTGACGCGGGCACCGGTAACTGCCTCTCGTCCTTTGGTGAGTGTAGCGAGCAGAGCTGTGGCCCGAACACCCCGAACGGGGGCTGTGAGGAGGGCTACACCTGTTATGAGGGCGCCTGTACGGAGCTGGACGTCCTCTCACCCCAGTGCGCGATCTCTGGTGGGGTCGACACCGTTGGGGTGAGGATGGTGAAGCATGGCCAAGCGCTCGCGACTGAGTACCTCGAGGCGAGCGACGCGCTCGTGAACTTTGATGGGGATGACGCCGCGTATGACGAGGCGATCACGCGTTTCTATCGCTCACGCTTCTATATGAGGAGCCACGTCGAGCTCCTCGAGACCCTCAGGGCGACCTACTCGATCTTTGGTCAGGTCTACTGAGCGCGTGTCTCTCCGCTCAAGTCCTCACTTGAGATGAGGGAGCGACCTTGACGTCTCATCGCTGATCAGCGATCATCGGTGGGTCTAGTCAAAAGTAGCATGCTGATTTTTATTATGATTAGGAGCCTCGCTGTGCGCCTTAGCTGTCTTATTTCTCTCATCACGCTCACGGTCTGTTTAAGCTGTGAGGCGCCGATCTACTACCCCCCTGACCAAGGTTTAAAGTTTGCTGATTCGCTGGGAGGCAAGCCCTCTAGCGCCGGAGAGGAGGGCGGGGTGAGCGCGGGGGCGCAGGGAGGAGGCGGGTCTAGCGCAGGCATGGGCGTAGGGGGTCTCTCCATTGGAGGCGCGTCCTTAGGAGGCACGCTCGCGGGTGCTCCGATTGGGGGGCAGTCTATTGGGGGTGTAGAGACGAGCCTGGGGGACTGGGGGGTGAGCGGGACCGAGCCTGCGCTCGACCCAAGCGCGTGTGGCCGAGCCTCATGCGGTGAGGACGCCCGCTGCGCTTTAGACGCTAATGGTGAAGCCCGCTGTATCTGTGATCCACGCTATGAGGGGGATGGGCAGAGCTGTGAGCCACAGCCCTGCCCCCCTAACGCCTCGGGCGCGCCGACCTGCGCGTGTGACGAGGGCTTCGAGGGTGAGCTTTATTATGAGCTCTCTAGTCGCTCATGGATGGGTAGCTGTCTCCCCGTCGACCGCGTCTGTCATGAGGGCAGGCGCGTCTCAACCTCGTGCGGGGTTGGGGTCTGTAGAGCTGACGGCTACCTGCTCTGTGAGGGCGGTGAGTGGGTTGAGTATTGCGAGCCTGAGCCCGCCTCGGAGGGGCTTGACCTCTGTGATCAGCTCGACAGCGACTGTGATGGGGCCCTCGATGAGGACTTTATCGCCGAAGACACGAGCTGTGGCCTTGGGGTCTGTAGCTCAAGCGGGGTGACCAGCTGTGAGCAGGGGCGGGTCTTTGACTCGTGCCAAACGGGCGCGAGCCAGGGGCGTGACGCGAGCTGTGATGGGCTGGATCAAGACTGCGACGGGAGCGTTGATGAGTCCTTTAGTCCTCGCGCTGTGCGCTGTGGAGTTGGGACCTGTGAGGCAGACGGGCAGGTCGTGTGTGAGGCGGGCGAGGAGCGTAGCCTGTGTAACCCTGAGCCCCCATCGGGTAACGACTCGAGCTGTGACGGCCTTGACCAAGACTGTGACGGCCTCATAGATGAGGGCTACGCAGGCCTCCCCGTCACCTGTGGGGTGGGCGCGTGCTTCTATAATGGGCTCACCCGTTGCGTGAACGGCCAAGCTGAGGAGGTCTGTGTCCCGCTCCCTCCTGCCGAAGATGACGTGAGCTGTGACGGGGTCGACGATGACTGCGATGAGCGGGTAGACGAAGACTTCAGCTCCACAGTGACGAGCTGTGGGGTTGGCGTATGTCAACGTCAAGGGCTCAACCGCTGTGAGGAGGGCGTCGAGTACAATGACTGCGCTGTTGGCCTGCCCGAGGGAGATGACTCGAGCTGTAACGCGATCGACGAGGACTGTGATGGGACCGTAGACGAGGCCTTTGAGAGCTACCTCACCGCTTGCGAGGGCGAGGGTAGCTACGCCTGCCCCGCTCAGGCCTCTGTCAGCTGTGTAGAGGGCGCGGAGCGCTTTGACTGCGACGCGACCCTCTCAGCGCTGAGTGATGAGACCTGTGATGGGGTGGATGATGACTGTGACGGGACGCTCGATGAAGACTATGAGCCTGTGGAGGTGAGCTGTGGCCAAGGGGTCTGTCATGACACCTCTGTCACGAGCTGTGTGGAGGGGGTCGTGACCGACCGCTGCGTCACCCGCGCCCCCTCTGGAGATGACAGCGACTGTGACGGCCGTGATGATGACTGTGATGGCGTCGTGGATGAGTCCTTCACCCCTCATGAGGTCAGCTGTGGCTCAGGGCTCTGTAGCTCGGTCGGTGAGGCCCGCTGTGAGGGGGGCGTCTACGTCACCGACTGCACGCCCGCGGAGATCACGAACGCCGACGAGAGCGCCTGTGATGGGGTCGATAACGACTGTGATGGTCGCGTAGACGAGGCTTACCTCTCTACCCGCACCTCATGTGGTGACGGCGTCTGCGTCGCGGTCGGGAGCAGCAGCTGCTCAAGCGGGACGATCTCGGAGAACTGCACCCCGCTCTTACCCACAGGGGACGACGCGGACTGTGACGGGGTCGATCAAGACTGTGACGCGTCCACCGACGAGAGCTACCCGCCGGTGATCGATGAGTGTGGGACCGGCGTCTGCTATAACACCGCCGCCTCCTCCTGTGTGGAGGGCATAGTACAGAACAACTGTGTTGAGCTCCCTCAGCAGGGTGATGACAGCCTCTGTGATGGGATCGACCAAGACTGTGACGGCCTGATCGACGAGGCCTATCAGCCTGTCCCTACCACCTGCCTGTTCGGCTCCGTGTGTGTCCAGCCTGGGCTCACCCAGTGCGTCAACGGCTCCGTCCGAGACGTCTGTGACCCCCCCTCGTTCTACACAGGCTCCGACAACAGCTGTAACAACCAAGACAATGACTGTGACGGCCGGATGGATGAGGCCTTCGTGGGCGGGATCTTCTACTGTGGCAACGGCGTCTGTCAGGGGAGTGGCTTCAAGTCATGCATCAACGGCGTCGAGGGAGGTGGGAGCTGTACGACCTCTGACCCCACGGGTGGAGACGGCGAGTGTAATGGGATCGATGAGGACTGTGATGGCCGTACAGATGAGCACTACGGCACACGCTCAACGAGCTGTGGGCAAGGGGTCTGCGAACGCACAGGCACAAAGAGCTGCTCCAATGGGAGCATCGTCAGGAACTGTTCCCCAGGGGATCGCACCGGTGATGACTCAACGCTCAACGGCCTAGACGACGACTGTGATGGTCGCACAGATGAGCACGCGATCCCACCTGAGACGAACTGTGATGGGCAAGACAATGATCTGGATGGGAGCGTCGATGAGGGCTACGGGGTCCGCCCATCCACATGTGGCAACGGGGCCTGCGCGAGCACCGGGACGAAGACCTGCGTCAATGGGAGCGTTCAGGACACCTGCGTCGCTAACACCGGTAACGACAACGACTGCGACAACCAAGACGAGGACTGTGACGGGAGCTTTGACGAGCACTACAATGGGGGCTCAACGAGCTGTGGGACGGGCGCCTGTGCTCGGACAGGCTCGTGGGTATGCTCAGGGGGTAGCCCCACCAACACCTGTCAAGATGGCAACCCAGGCACCGAGGTGCTTGGGAACGGGGTCGACGATGACTGTGATGGGAGCACCGATGAGGGAGCGCCTGCTCCAGTGCGGATCGGGACGATCATCGTCCGCTGCGACTTCACGGGCGGGCTGTGGTACACACACCGTGATGGGTTCAACTCAGGGGACATCTTCTTCAGCTCCGGACAAGAGTGCTATCGCGTAAGTGGTCCGCTCTATGACACGAATTCCGCAGGTTACGTCCAGATCGACGGGACGAAGGATGAGATGGGGGCCTGCGCGAACATCTGCTTTTGAGGTCACCCTCAAAGGGGCGTGGGCCGCGCCTAGGGTAAAAGCACCATCAGCTCACGGCTCACGCAGCCCTCACCATGAGCGCCACACGCGGTGAGCTGAGCCCGCCCTGAGCTGACCGCGCGGAGCTGTGCCCCCACGCGCTCAAACTGAGGACCATGGACGGTGAGCGACCCAAGCTCAACCTCAGCGCCCGCCTCCCCGATCAAGGCCACGCCCACTCGCTCACCGAGCTCAAACACCGACCGCTCTGGGCTCAAGCGTATGGTGAGCCTCTCGGAGGTTGGGCGCGCTGTAGTGGGCGCTGTAGTGGGCGCTGTAGTGGGCGCTGTAGTGGGCGCTGTAGTGGGCGTCTCTTGAGCTGTTGAGCGCTCATCACCTGGGCGACTGCAGATAAAGACCCAAGCGACGCCTAAGGTCAAGCTGAGGGCTAAGGTCACCCTGATCGCAGGAGAGGCGCTCCGCTGATGCCTCTCCCCTACGTGACCTCGCTCGACCTCTTGGGTCGCCCACTTCGCTCCCTGAGTGCCCCCCCCATACCCCTCTTCAAAGTGTCGCGCCCACCTCGCTTGACGGGCAACCTCAAGTGAAGGAGGTGAGCGGAGCACGTCGAGCGCGTAGCCCTCGTGGCTCCAGAGCCACTCGATGAGCGCTCCGCTCGCCGCGCAGGCCGCCCGAGCGCTCGAGGCGCTCGGCTCCATGTCATCCCCCTGGTCATGGGCGCCAAGGTTCCCAAGTGGCTGGAGGGCGATCAATGAAGCGGAGGCGGAGGCGGGGAGCTCTCCTCGCTTCTCCAGCAAGTGCGCTGTGCGCTGAAGGCTTAAAGCTTGAGGCTCACTCGCCCCACGGAGGCGCTCTGAGCGCGTGAGGAGGGCCTTCGCTACGAGCTCACCGAGCTTCCTGCACTCTACGAGCGAGGCCTCATATCGGCCCTCCTCACAGAGCAGGTGGGCCTCAGCGAACCGAAGCGCGAGGCGCTCGACGCTCTGCTCGCTGAGCAGAGGCAGTCCCCGCTCAGCCTGCCGTCCATCGCCCCTCATTACAGGTCCATCGCGCTTAACAGGTAGAACGCGAGCGCGCCGAGCACGACCCCCTTCAGGCCTGTGTCAGCCCACAGCGTCACCCTCAGCTCACCGTTCAGCTGGTCGAGCCTAGGGATATAGGAGCGCGCCCCATCAAGTGGACCGGCAGGGTTCGCCTCGCTCAGCTCCTCCGCCGTAGTCTGCTCGAGCCCAAAGCCCTTGAGATATTGAAGGCTGAGACCGAAGCCGAGCCACCCTGGGACGCGCACGTAGCGGAGCCCAAGCTCACCGACCATATAATGTGCGCCAGCGACCTGCATATAGCCAAGCGAGGCGCTCGGCGCCCACCTCGTCCAGTTCCAGTGCTGATAGCCCAAGGCCACCCCGAGCTCATCATCGAGGACGCCTCCGATCTCATCAGGTGCTTGGCTCAGCACCGCAAAGGCGTCGAGGAACAGTGACCTCTCGAGCGCGTCCTCGAGCTGGACTCTCGTCTTCAGATGATAAGAAAGCCCCTCCGCCTTCACCCCGTGGCTGACCCCAACCCACAGCTCAAGGGGAGACAGCTCCTCCACTCGCTCCTTGGTCTCTTTCTCACGCTTCAATCTCAGCGCCTCAGCCTTCTCCTCGGCCTGCTCCTGCTCACGCTTCGCCTTACGCTCCGCGCGTCGACGCTCGCGCTCCTCTTCCTCCTCTGCCTCTTCTTTCGCCCTTCGCGCTCGCTCTTTCTCACGCTTCGCCTTACGCTCCGCGCGGAGACGCTCGCGCTCCTCTTCCTCCTTTGCCTCTTCTTTAGCTCTCCGCGCTCGCTCTTTCTCACGTCGAACCTCAGCCTCTCGCTCGAGTTGAGCTCGGAGCGTAGGGTGCTTGACGTGTGGGTTCTCGCGTGGGTCTCGACCACACTCATTTAAAAATTCAACCGCGGTCTGCTCTCGATCCGCCTCACTGACCGCCCGTGAGAGCTCCATGACGGGCCTGAGCTCTCGCCAGGTCTTATCGCAGGCGATCCTGCGTAGGTAACGCTTTCTCCAGTAGCTCGCTCGCCCCTTCGCCTGCTGAGCGAGCCGCTCATATTGGGTATACACAGCGAGCCTAGACCACAGCAGGATCTTCCGCTCAACGGTCTCATCCTCATCTTCATCTACCCTGAGCGCCTCATCATATTGCACCATAAGCGCCGTCGGGATCCCAAAGCGGCTGACCACGGTCAGCTCCTTAAAAGCGGGGAGCGGGTCCTCTTTGAGCTGAGCGCTCGCGACGACCCCCTCACCTCCATCCCCTGTCGAGCTTGAGAGCTGGAGTAAGAGCAGCCCTGTCGCCTTCTTGAGCGCCTCTGCGAGCTCGTCCTCATCGCTGGCGGTGGCGGCCTCAACCCCCATCGACCGGTCATCACGTACCCTGTGGAGCCTCAAGCTCGCCTTCAGCACCCCCTCAACCGACCTCACCGAGCCTGAGAGCACATAGTGCGCCTGAATGGCCCGACCTACCTTCAGCTCACAGTTGCTGGTGCAGGCCTCGCTGACCTCAGGGTCCTCGAGGAGCACGCTGATGTTCTCGCGAGACATAATGATAAAGTCATCCCCCAAGGTCCGCTGAGCTTCCGCTCTCAGCTGATCGCTCAATGACATCAGCTGAGCGACCTCAAGCGCGTTAAAGCTCTTAAGCTCTAAGACCGCGATCCGCTGTTGTGTAGCCCGTTGGGCCTCGGCTGGGCTCCCAAACCAGAGCTGGCACACCCACATCAGCGCCACGAAGCGACAGACGTGAACGAACCGAGCGCGCAGTGTACTCTTCACCCGTCGCTCTCCACACGCGCCTAATGAGCGCCCTCATCATGCGCTCCATCTTCATCTCGCTCAGGCGGGAGCGGGTCGGTGTACGCCTTCCCTGCGCCATAGCGATAGACGAGCTCCCCTCCCTCCTCTCCCGCCTCGATCGCGAGCGCGCCACAGACGAAGGCCGTGAGCACGGTCGCGCCCGCTAAGGCCAGCGCCTTGCGCTCAGACTCAGACACCGCCGCGCCGATCGCGAGCAGGAGCGCCACGACGCTCGCCCACAAGAAGCGCTCCGCCGCCTCCTCATGCTCATGGATGTGGTCATGGCTCAAGACTCGCTCTACGCGCTCCTCCTCTGCCTCACCCGTCTGCATCGCGACGAGCGCGCTGAAGGTCATCACGGCGTGGAGCCCCGCGGCGATCAGCCAGGTCCTCCGCGCAAGCCACCCACGCCACCAGCAGAGGGCGATGACCCCCGAAAGCAAGGGCATCAAGACCGCGAGCCCGAGCGGGATGTGCACAAACAGTGGGTGAAGTGGGATAGACTCCATGGGTAAACTCCTCATCTAGAGCGCGATAAGCTGAACACAAAAGGTTGGGATGTTCTACCTATATTCAGCGCTACTTTCATCGAAATTGCTTGATTTTTAAACCTCTGATCCCCAAGCACTCTCGTGGATAGACCACAGAGCAATCTCAGCACACAGGAGCAGGCTATGTTTACAGGGCTCATCGAGGCAACCGGGAGCTTGACCCGCGTGGAGCGAAGAGGGCCAGGGGTGACGCTCACGCTCCGCGCTCCACACACGATGGTGTCCGAGCTGACCTTAGGTGAGAGCGTCGCGGTGGACGGCGCCTGCCTCACCGTGACCCGCTATGGTGGAGACGCCTTCACTGTAGACGCCTCCTCAGAGACGATGGACAGGACCACCCTCGGCCTACGAAAGGTTGGCGATGAGGTCCACCTAGAGCGCGCGCTCCGCCTCGGAGATCGGCTCGGGGGACATTGGGTATCGGGCCACATCGATGACACCGGCGCGCTCCGCTCAGTCAAGCCCTTAGGTGAGGCGCGTGAGCTGTGGTTTGACGCTCCGCCAAGCGTGCTTCGCTACGTGGTCGAGAAGGGGTCTATCGCGATCGATGGCGCGAGCCTCACGGTCAACCAGCTCGACGCCACAGGCTTCTCTGTGGTGCTGATCCCTCACTCTCAAGGGCTCTTACACCTCAGCGAGCGATCACCTGGGGCGCGTGTGAACCTCGAGGCTGACATCATTGGTAAGTATGTTGAGCGCCTCCTAGGGCTCGCTCAAGGAGCGCACGCTGACCACTCTGTAGGCTCCTCAACTCACGGGAGCGCTCGCTCACTTGACCTCTCAACCCTCGCTAAGGCGGGTTTTTTACGGTAGTGGGGTCGCTTTTCTCCGCTCGAGATTGACGGGCGGTGCTCCGAAGCCTATTAGTCGGTGTCGAGTCGCGTCACGCGCGCAGACAGTTCTTTACACGCACAGGGGAGCTTGACGGATGAACAGGACGACAGAGCGAGAGATCATCGAGCGCGTCGAGCGAGCGCTCGCGGAGATCAAGGCTGGCAAGATGGTGATCCTCGTCGATGATGAGGACCGTGAGAACGAGGGAGACCTCGTCATGGCCGCCGACAAGGTGAGCCCCGAGGCGATTAACTTCATGGCTAAATTTGGCCGAGGCCTCATCTGCCTGTCGCTGAGCGCCGAGCGCTGTAAGCTCCTCAACCTCGACCTGATGGTGCGTGAGAACAAGAGTGGCTTCGGGACCGCCTTCACGGTCAGCATTGAGGCGGCTGAGGGGGTCACGACGGGCATCAGCGCCGCAGACCGCGCGCGCACCGTCCAGGCCGCCGTCGCTCCCGACGCTCAGGCCTCCGACCTCGTGCGCCCTGGGCACATCTTCCCGCTCCGCGCCGCCCCTGGTGGCGTGCTCGTCCGCACTGGCCAAACCGAGGGCTCTGTAGACCTCGCGCGCCTCGCGGGCTGTGACCCCTCAGGGGTGATCTGTGAGATCATGAATGATGACGGGAGCATGGCGCGACGCCCTGAGCTTGAGATCTTCGCCGAAGAGCATGGGCTGATGATCCTCTCGGTCGCGGACATTATCCAGTATCGCCTGCGTCGTGAGAGCCTTGTTCAGCGCAGGAGTGAGGCCGAGGTAGAGGTCTCTGACATCGGCGTCTTTAAAGCCTACAGCTACACCACCATCGTCGATGACCTTGAGCACCTCGTGTTCGTGAAGGGGAACCCAAGCCCAGACCGACCGATCTTAGGGCGAGTCCACCAAGAGAACATCATGGGCGACATCTTCAGGAGCGATAAGAGCGAGAGCCGTTGGCGTCTGGAGTTTGCGCTCCGCGAGATTGAAGCGGAGGGCTGTGGGGTGCTCGTGTATTTACAAAAGAGCGCGCCTCGCGTGAGCGCAGAGCTTGACCGCCTGAGTGGCACCGTGTCTGATGTAGCTCAGCCTCAGCTCGACCGTGGCGCGATCGGCCTCCCTCCTGACCTGAGAGAGTTTGGGATCGGAGCGCAGCTCCTGCTCGACCAAGGGGTCCGCCAGCTCAAGGTGATCACCAGCACCCCGTCCCGGATCCGTGGCCTAGAGGGGTACGGGATCACCGTCGTAGACGAGCTCCTCATCCCAAACCGCCACGCGCGCTGAGCGCCCTCGACAGACCTGACAGCATAAAGGACAGCTAAGATGAGCACACAGCCGAACCAACCGACCCTTATCGAAGGTACAATGAACGCCACTGGGATGCGCTTCGCGATCATCTCCGCGCGCTTCAACAGCTTCATCGTCGAGCAACTTGAGGCGGGCGCGCTAGACGCGATCCGCCGTCACGGTGGTGACCTGTCTCTCGTAGACGTCTTAAAGACCCCTGGCGCCTATGAGCTCCCGATGATCGCCGATAAGGTCGCTAAGACAGAAAAGTATGACGCGATCATCGCGCTCGGCGCGGTGATACGTGGCGCGACCCCTCACTTTGACTTCGTGGCAAATGAGTGCGTCAAGGGCCTCTCGCAGGTCTCGCTGTCTTACGGCCTCCCTGTGATCTTTGGGGTCCTCACCGTAGACACGATTGAGCAGGCGATCGAGCGCGCAGGCACGAAGGCAGGCAACAAGGGCGCTGAGGCGGCGCTCGCGGCGGTAGAGATGGTCGACCTGATGCGTCAGGTGACCGTATGAGCGACCAGCCCTCTGAGCAGGAGCCACGTGAGCGCTTAGGCACGCCGGTAAGGTCGCCGAGCAAGGGCGCTCCTAAGGGGTCAAACCGGGTGAACCTCAAGATGAGGCTCACCCGTGAGGTGGCGCTGTGGGGGCTCTTTGCACAAGACGCGAACCGTGATCACCGCGTGAGCCCATTTGAGCTCACGAGCGCTCAGCTCGAGCTCTGGCGCTCAGACCGTGACATGTGGCGCCTCTATTTTGGTCAGGTGAAGCCAAAGGAGCGCGTCACGAGCCTCTGGAAGGGTGAGGTCATCTGGCATCAGAGCCAAGCGCTGATCGAAGGGGTGCTCCGTTACAAAGGGGCGATCGACGCCTTGATCGCCCGTAGCTCGCATCACTGGCAGCTCCACCGCATGGGTGACATCGACCGCAACCTGCTCCGGATCGCCACATATGAGCTCTGCTTTGAGCCGGAGATCCCTGCCCGCGCGGTCCTCAACGAGGCCATCGAGCTCGGTAAGCGTTATGGGTCAGCGGACAGCGGTCGCTTCATTAATGGGGTCCTCGACCGCGTCGCCCAGGAGCTCGGGCGCGTCGCGTCTCGAGGAGGCAAATCACGCGTACCTCAGGTTGAGGTCGTAACCCGCAGGAGCCACGCCTCCGCGAGCGAGGAGCCTTGAGCCGTGGCGCCCTCGCGCGAGGGGCTCCCTGAGCGGTACCTCAAGGCGCTCGCTAGGCTCACAGAGGGGAGGCAGGGGGTGCTCGATGAGCGCGCTGAGCAACAGGCTGAGCGCCTAAGAGCGCGCTTTGCGGTGAGCGAGCCGGAGCACTTAGCCCTGCTCGCCGAGCTCCTCGGGGTCAGCCCTGAGCTTGAGGAGCCCGCTGAGCCCCCCCCCCTTGAGCTCGCGCTCAAGCTCACCGAGGAGCCCACAGGGGGGCTCACCCTCTCCTGCGCGCTGATCCACCGCGGAGACTTCAGCTTTGAGCGCCTTGAGGTCAGCCTGTATGGGGTCTTATCTGGGGGCGCACGGAGGCTCTTAATCGAGGGCCTTGAGCCCGATGAGCGCTCGGTCATCTCCGCTCCTCTGATCGCGCACAGCGGAGCTGATGGAGACACGAGGTGGGCGGGGGCTCAGCTCCAGATCAAGGCCACCGACATCGCGGATGAGGTCAGCTATTATCGCGCGGTCGCGATCGCTTGGGAGCTGACAGCGCAGGAGGCTGAAGAGGTGGCAGAGCCCACCTCTGGTGACCTCTCTCTCGCCCGCGCGGCGCACCCTCAGTTTGAGCGCTGGGGCTTTAAACCCGAGGGCCCGCTCTGCGCTCAAGAGGAGCGGAGCGCCTGGGAGGCCTGCGCAGGGAAGCGACTCTATTACAGCCTGCTTGGGCCTGGTGACTGGCGAGAGGTCCCGCTGTTTGAGGTGAAGGAGGCCCCCTATTATGTGTGGGAGGTCGCCTCTGCTCAACCCACAGATCAGCGTGAAGGCGCGCGCGCTCACCGGGTGGGAGATCGCCTGAGCGTCAACCTGAGCGAGCTCAGTTATCATGAGCGCCTCTGCCCCTCAGGGCGCGCGTGGGTAGGCGCCCCGCTCGGGGTAGGGAACGACTGGGAGACCCCGCTCCACCTCATCGAGCTCAGTGAACAGCTCTGGTGCCATGAGACCCCCATCACCCAGGCGCTCTGGAGAGAGGTGATGGGCCAAAATCCAAGCGCGATGATAGAGGAGGAGGCCCCTGTTGACTCAGTGAGCTGGTGGGAGGCGCTCCTCTTCTGTAACCGGCTCAGCGAGCGGGTGGGGCTCGCCCCCGTCTATGACTTAGCGCGTGATGAAGAGGGAGCGCAGCGGGTCAAGCGCCTCGACCTCAGCCCAGACCTGCTCACTCAGGCCTCAGATGAGCGTGTACACTGGGGGTATCGCCTCCCTACCGAGGCCGAGTGGGAGCACCTCGCCCGGGCGGGACAAGACCGGCCCTTCGCGGGCGCCCACTACCCAGATGAGGTCGCGTGGACCTTAGAGTCAAGGCGACAAGCGCCGGCCCCTGTCGCCCAAAAGAAAGCCAACGAGTGGGGGCTCTATGACCTCTGTGGCAACGTCTGGGAGTGGTGTGAGGACCGCTTTGAGGAGTTCATCTACCGGAGACGCGTGAGTGGCGCTCTGAACCCGCGCCAGTGGGATGAGGGCGAGGCGTCTAGGGTCCGTAGAGGTGGGAGCTGGGCGACTCGAGACGAGGGCTGTCGTGTCTTTAGCCGAGCCCAAGGGGAGCCCTCATGGAGGAGTCACTTTGTGGGGCTACGGGTCGTGCGAGTGGAGCGAGGTGGCCCACCCCCTCAGGATCAAGCGCCCGTCACCCAGCCGAGCTGGGGCGACCTAAGCTCAGGTCCCGTCGCCCTGATCGGCGCAAAGGGGACCGACCGTCGAGGGTGGATCCTGCGCCTTGAGGCGCTCGGGGTGCCTGTGACCTTAGACCTAGACGAGGCGCTGAGCGTGGTCTGGGTGTGGTGCCCACGAAAGACGCTACGGAACACACAGCTCCGAGGTCTCGAGCGTCACCCCATGGTGCGTGACCGGAGCGTAGAGGCCTCCCTCAAGAGCCGACCTCGACAGCCAACGACCCAGGTCGCCCTGACCCTCGAGCGCATGAGGGGGCGTGGGCGGTGGACTTTAGAGGAACCAGAGCTCTTAGCGCTCTTACTCGAGCGTGAACATGAGCTCGCGCCCACCGTCGAGCCGGTCATCGAGCTCCCAAGCGCTCCGGAGCCTACCCCGCCCGATCCCCCCCCGAAGCCGGCCCGCTTGAGGGTGGGGGTGATCGGTCGCTTCGCGCTCACCCAATCCGAGCTGAAGCGTCGCTTAAGAGCGCACAGCATGATCCCAGTCATGGTGAACGCGCACACCGCGATCGAGCGACTCGACCTACTAGTCTGTGGTGGGGGGAATGAAGCTCAGCGACAGGCGCGACGCGCGAGAGGCCTCAAGGTGAAGGTGGTCAGCGAGGTGGAGGGTTTACAATTGCTTGAGTCACGCCAGAAAAGGTCAGAAACATAGACATTTGGTACATGTTGGCTCTTTCCCAGAGGGGAGTAATCAAGTACAATAATAAGCGCAATTCAGATTAATCTCACTCAAAGCACTACGCTCAGCTCACGCCTTGTCCTAAAACTAGACTGTTTAGCCTTATGATCTCGATCCATAACAACTTTGAGTCGGTGCGCCTCAGCAGGCACATCTCGAACCGCCTAGGTTCACTCAAGATGACCTATGGGCGGATCTCGACAGGGCTTAGGGTCAACAGGTCGGGGGATGACGCGGCAGGCTTACAGATCAGCACCCGCCTCACGAAGCAGATCATCGACGCGCAGGCTGAGATCAAGAACATCACCGATGAGACCTCCCTCTTGCAGGTCGCCAACGGGGCGCTCGGGGAGAGCTTAGACGCGCTTCACAGGATGCGAGAGCTGGCGGTTTCTGCGGCGAATGAGACCCTCTCGCTAGAGGACCGCAACGCGCTCCAAGCTGAGTTTAAAGCCCTGATGACCCACATCGATGAGATCTCAGAGAACACGACCTTTAATGGCAAAAAGATCCTCACCTCAGAGGCCTCACAGCTCCGGCTGTCGTTAATGGGCGATGATGACAGCGCTGATAACGCGCTCTCCACCGCGCTCCTCCCCACGATGAACACACGCTCCTTGGGCACCCAAGCGCGTTATCAGAGCGCGCGTCGTGGGGTCTTTGTGAGCCCTCTTGAGACTGGAGACCTCGTGATCAATGGGGTTGAGGTCAGAGGCACAACTCGCTTTGATGATCAGAGCTCGTATTGTTACGCGTCAGGCTCAGCGCTCGCCAAGGCGAAGGCGATCAACGCGGTGACCGAGCACACGGGGGTGAGGGCGCGCGTTGATGAGAACGTGGTCGAGGGTCGTGAGGCGATCCGAGCGCTCGAGCTTGACGAACAGCACTGGCTTAAGATCAACGGGGTCTATTTCTCAGGCTTTAAGGTTGAAGACAACGACGCGAGCGGTGAGCTCAGAAAGCACCTGAACGCGGCGTTCTCACAGACAGGTGTTAAGACCTCAGTGACCCAAGAGGGTCACCTGCTCCTCAGCGCAGAAGATGGTAGAAATATCACGGTCGAGTACGGCGATGGGGATGTACGTGACGCCCTGCGCATCGTGGATCTTTTTGGGGATCCCGTGAACCTCTCCGACACACTTGAGCCCGCAGAGTACACGTATGATGGCGACGCTCAGCTGATCAGCAGTGACGTCAGCGCAGCGGGCTTCAGCGCAGTGTTCAAAGGAGACCCAAACATTACCGGGGACACGAGCGGTCAGTATGGGGGACACCGTGACCTCGTCGACTACATCATCGAGGTCGTGGACCCTGGGCCGCTCGGGACCGCGACCTATCGAATTAAGCAAGAGAGCGCGTCCTTTGTCGCGGTGGGCACCAAAGACACAGATGACAGCGATCACCTCTTTAATGCCCCAGGGGTGATTCAACAGCATGACCCTAGCAAGCTCGCAAACCTCACCTCAGTCTATGACAGCGCGAGCACGCGGGAGCTACGGATTGAGGTGAAAACAGAGGGCAACCCTTACGCGACGACAGAAACTGATCGGCCCCTCGTTGACCTCGTCCTCTACAACACCTCAAGCGGGATCGAAGAGGAGCGAGTTGAGCGATATATCTCTATTCTTGACGGCCAGATCGATGAATTTCTCGCTGACTATGGGGTCTCTTTTAAGCCCTTACAGAACAGCGCAAAGGGATACTCAAACGCAAACGGCTATCGGTCAGTGAACCATCAACTAAACCTTGAGCAGGTCTCTGTGGGCTCAGGTCATGACTATAGCCCTAGCCCTAAACCAGTGTTTGTTGGTCGCTGGGACAACGGGTGGCTCACGGTTCGATTTGATGTAGAGGTCATCAGCGCAGGTCACGGAATTGGGACAAAAGACCTTGCAGGGACCGCTGAAGAGCCAGCGAAGATCAAGGTCACCGCGAACGTGTTTCGAGATGGGAGTGACACCGTCACTTCACAAGAAGTTAAGACCTTCAGCCTTGACTCAAACAGCGAGCGTTATGATGTCGACTTTTCAACGCTAGACCCTGGGATTGGTCGGATCTCTCTCTTCTTCCCTCAGCCCCTCTCTCAGCTTGAGGCGGGGGTCTCTACACCCGAGTGGACAACCTCAAGCGGGTA
>Ga0181594_10001624_pt1 | contig 20797 bp, 34 predicted proteins | sample 071ome_18_FD_145603 | JGI IMG/M metagenome (GOLD analysis project Ga0181594, IMG submission 145603) | Coastal salt marsh microbial communities from the Groves Creek Marsh, Skidaway Island, Georgia - 071413BT metaG (spades assembly) | ecosystem: Environmental > Aquatic > Marine > Intertidal zone... | reverse complement strand
CGAAGGGCTGAATTCTCCAGACAGCATCTGGGTGATGAACGACCCAATGGGTTCGCCAGATATCGAAAGAGGTGGTCATTACAGCCGATATGGCGGCAAAGGAATCAAGATTCCTCGGGCTGCTTTCAGGCAGCGGTGGCAGGTCGAAGGCCGTCCCAGTGGATGGGTCATCCTTGTTGATGACGAGTAGGCTGACTTTTTGACCCGTTTATGGCTGTCCTGAGCGATTGGGAAATCCGCGCGCGTTGCGAGGGCAGTCAGATGGTCACTCCTTTTGAGCCAGACCTGGTCAATCCTGCGAGCCTTGATGTCCGTCTAGGTAATCACCTGATGATGGAGGTGATCGAGACGCCAGAGCTCATGCGAATCGACATCTCCACCAAGACGGCAGATGATCCCTACTTTCTCCTGCCCGGCGAGATTTGCTTGGCTGAGACTATTGAGCTCTTCAATCTTCCAGAAGACATCAGCGCGCAATTTGTACTCAAATCAAGCCGTGCCCGTGATTTTTACGGTCACATGCTTGCTGGCTGGTGCGATCCAGGCTGGCATGGAAGCCGACTGACACTTGAATTAAAAAATGAGCGCAGGCTTCATCCCATCCCGCTTTACCCTGGCTTGAAGATTGGGCAGATGGTTTTTCATCTCATGAGTTCAACCCCTGCCAAGAGTTATGCGCTGACTGGTCATTACAACAATCATCTAACCGTGATGCCGGCGGTTGCCTAGCAAAATGCAGTCTCTGTACCAGATCTGGTCGTATCTAGGCGCTTTCTGGTCAACTGTAGTGATCGGCTGCCTTCAGCCGGTCAATTGGGAATACTGTCTTCCAGTTCATGAATGGCTTTTTCCGGCCGTGCATGATTACATGCGCATAAGGTCGAATCCTCCCTATAAAGAGGAACGTGACATCTTGAAGTCTTTGGAGCAAGCAAATGGGGTGGACCGACTGGATGTGCGTCACCCTCAGCCTCCCGGAGGAGCTGGAGCTAGAAAAGATGATCAGGGCCATTGGAAGGGCTGATGATCTTCAAAAGCTTCAAGAGCTGGCTGTTAGCTTGACTCGTCAGAACTGGCATCAGACGAAGCTTCTGAAGCAGGCTGTTGCTCGGATTGCAGAACAAGACTTAATGCTTGACGATAAATAGAGGTCGCAAGCCAGTCTTTTGACTCAGGAAAATACCGAGTCATCCCTGAGTAGGTGACCGCCCAGTACCAGCGGCCGTTACGTTTCACCTTTGTGAGCGTTGGCAGCGGCATCTTTCATCTGGTGAATGTAGATCTCAGCCTGCCAAAGATCATTGGCGAACCGCTGGTGACCATCAGGACTGCAAGCGCAATATCTTGGCTCGCCTATTGGTTCAAGGCCTTGGGTGATGAAGTAGCCGTCTCCGCAATCAAATGCGTTAGTCGGTATGGCCCCAGAAATAGGCGCATTCCTTGGCGAAGCTTCCACCCGTCATCCTCCCTTCTGGGCAGCCGACATTGCAGTCAGCCTTTACCGTTTCCCAGTGTATGCAGTCCATGCATCGGGGCTGACCATTGTTAATGCACCTTGCATCGGCATACAGCTGTTCGGCCTCTAAGACAGCCTGCTCAACCTCTGTGGCAGACAGCAGATAGGTAACCCGAGAAGTTTTAGTTTTTATCTTGACGCGCCAAGTCCCATCCTCTTGGCTGAGGACCATGCGACCGGCGTGATAACGCAGAGAGGCCACAGATTAATGGTGTGTAGCCCTTAGTATCTCAGCCTGTTCAAGTGCTGCAGATTCTGTGTCTTGAAGTTGCCCCCAGTAGACAACTCCACCATCAAAAAACCACGGCTTGAACAGGGAAACCGCGCCAATAAAAACTAGCTGGCAGCCGCAGCTCATAGCGGCAAGGTGCGGTTGATAGCTCACTCCTCTACGGTAATTTCACGAGCAGCCAGTGCCTTCAACTCTTCAATTAGCTTGGGCTTGACGCCAAACTGGCCACCGCTCCTGGGGCTTCGGCTGTAGGAGTGGCAACCGTTAGAGCGGTGAACTGGGATTTCAGCCGTGTACCAGACGTGCTCGCAATGGCCGCAAGTCCTAATTCTGGAGATTGAAGAACCAGTGGTTTGACGTGTTTCGCGAACCTTGTGCCAAGAAGAGTCGCAATTCGGGCATCTCATGTTTGATCAGGTGATGTAAGGCCAGCAAAGCTCTTCAGACTTCTCCCAATCTGTGCGCTCGAAGGGCACTTGTGAGACGTAAGCCCTAAACCTTTCTTGAAGTTCGGCGGTGGACATACCGAGGTTCTTGGCCTGTTTCGCCACGTTTGCGCGACCCCTGTACAGGAGACCAAGAGCCTCTTCAAGTCTCATGGAGCGAGCTTTGCTTTGCCTAGGCGCTTGTCAACGTAGTAGGCCATGACCTCAGGTGACCAGCCCTTGAGGTGAGGCAACATCAAATCGCACATTTGAATGATCTCCGGCTGGGCATCCGCCTTGGCCCGGAGGTCCAAGAAGTGGAGCGCACTCCTTAAGTTGAAACTGACAACAAAGTTTTGCCGAAAATCGAAGGGAAGCAGCCCTCTTGCCTGTTCTTCAGCAACGCCTTCTTTGACATGAGCCAGGTAAAGCTGAGATGCAATGTGGCATTGATCTAAGCCAAGGTTCCTGAGGTCTTCGGTGTAGACGTACTTTTTCCCTTGCCGATTTGTGTAGGCTCCGGGAGGCCTCAAGTAAAAAACTTCCTCTACGTCGCATTTACCCAAAGCCACGTCGCAAACTCGTGCGCCCGTATAGCGCATCGACTGAACATCAAAGCTGACGCCAACACGATGTGTTCGAGCTTGTTGCATCACTGAATGCGGAAAGCCAGTCATGCAAAAAGTAATTTGCGGGTGCTCTAGTGGGCCATAATGGCCACGACCGCCATGAAGCAGATGCTTCACAACAAGTTCACCTGCTTGCTTCTCAGGTGGGGCTTGTACATCAGCCACCGAACCCTCGTAATAGTCTTGATGCATTGCCAGCCAAATAAGCCTTTGCGGCTCAAAGCTGGCCTTTAAGACCTTGACGTAAAAGCGATCATCCATCATTTGATTTTTTCAATAGTGCATTGAGGCCAACGAGCCCTGGCGTAACGGAGAGCACGCGGAAAAGTTTCCGCTCTCATCTGGATGCGCATGCTTGGGAAGTTTGGTCCTGTAACCTTCAACATGTAAAGGCGCGTTCGAGCACCCTTAACAGGCCTGCTGATTCCTTCGCCATGAGAAGATCCCGGCGTATCGATGTAGTCACTCATGACTTGATGGACTTGATGCGGCTCATCGCCAGCTGACGCGACTCAGTAAATATACGGTCTGTTTCTTGAAAACCAAGCAATGACTGGAGTTTATTGCGCAAAAATGCAAGCGTCACTTTGTCAATCTGAGAGAAGTCAAGAGACTCAAGGCTCTCAATTTCATCCATAAATGCTGTGCAAATTCCAACCTTGTGGCTCACAGCCTTAAACCATTTATCTTCTTCATTGATCCTATATCTTTCTTCGTACATTTCTTGGCGCATGCCTTGAATCGCGTCCTTAAGATCATCCTTAAGGATTTGACGTTCAGTGTCTGTTAGGCCAGGGATCTGATCGAGCCGGTAAGTTTTCTTTGTGGCGCGGCTCTTGTAGGTGTAATCCATCAAAGTGCAGAGTGCAGTTCTTGTGGTTATGGGGCTTTGCCGGCTTACGGCAAAGTAATCTTAATGATTCCGGTCGTGTGCTGGACGTTGGCAAGCGGGTTTGACTTTTCAATCATCCAAATGCCGAATCTGCTAAGAACCGGGACATTGCTTTGAGGCTTGGTCTTGGCAATTGGCTCCAAGTGCTGGATAGTCCAGCTGGGAGGCTGCAGAACCCAAACGGGCTGCTTTGAAGTAAGTCTGACGATCTTCAGGCCGACCGTCTCAAAAGTCCGTGCAATGCTGTTCAATGACTTTCTCCATGCGAGAGATCAGATCAAGGCATTCGTGGTAAGCAGTTACTAAGACCCTTAACTGCTCGGCAGAGATTTGAATGGTCGAGCCCTCCGGGAGTGATTCAAGGCGCTCCAATAGGCACACCCTCAAAAATTCCATGGGAGAGCTCGGAGTGTTCATCAGAAGATGTCAACCTCAAAGGAGCCGCTGCTGACTTCTCCGCCAGTCGCTGCAGCAAGGCTAGCTGCGGCAGAATCGATGGTCTGCGGTGCTGCTGGCTTGCTCACGCGCGCTTGGTGACGCTCCTTGGCTTCTTGTGCAGCCTGAAGCGTCTGATAGTGAGGTGACAAGGTCAAGCCCAGGTACTTGTTGTCCGGGTTGGCCTTCTCGGAGCTGGCGTAGCCAGAGAGGTCAAGGCGGATCACAGGCTGACCGTGATACTCGCTGTACTCCAGCTCAGTTTGCTGAGCAAAGATCAGGTACTCGGCCAGCATCTTGGCTTGATCCAAGGGGATGTCGATCGGACCCTTAGGGCCGTGGGTCGGGTACTTCTTGCTGGGGTCGTAGCCGTCCTTGTAACGGCGCTTGTGGTCCTCAGCTGTCTTTTTGTAGACGTTGGCGCGGATCTTGAAGTCCATAGTCACTCCTCTAAAACGTTGGTGACACGCCGCAACATTGCGGACATGTTGGGATTGAGCTCTTCGTACGCCTCAACGTCCGAGAGCTTGTACAAAATCCGAGTCGGGTGCTCGAACTTGGAAAACTCGGGGCCCTTATTGGTGCGCCGCCAGCGCGCAAGCGTCTGATGATGCAGGCCCCATCGATCGGCAAGCTCCAGTGCGTCTAGATAAACGCAATCAGAGTAAGGATGTCGTTCCATGGGTCGGCTCCTAGAAGATGTCGTCGGAGTCGTCGGGAGCCGATTCTGGCGGCACCTCGGTTCTTGCGGCCATGCCGTTTACGACGCCTAAGGGGTTTTTAGGCGTTTCGATCTCGACATTGACGGTTTCAATCTCCATGCCAGACATGTCCTCCACCTTCTCCAAGCCCAAGAGCAGGTCAGAGATGTAAAAGCGGCCAAAAGCAGATGCAGCGCGATAACGCAGCATCACCTCAGGCATTGTCTGGTACTTCTTGTTGGACCTGGCCCAGCCTTCAGACTTCGCAGTCTCAAGGGAAACCACAGGGCCCACGACCTCAAGCCCGCTGCTGGCGTCGGTGGCGCTGCAGCTAACTGCAAGCGAGTCACCGCTGCCGGAGACGTTGTACTTGAAGTCTTTGAAACGGCCGCAGCTTTGGATCGTCGCGATGATGAACGATGCGCTCCAAGACGGCTTGCCCCGGACGATGGTCAGGTTCTGCATGACCTGCAAAGGACTGAGTCCCATGCGGTTGGCCATCTCGATGGCGATCATGCAATTGAAGTGACCGTTTTGGCCTTGGTAAGCCTCAGGCACCAACGCACTTGAAGCCAGCTGCGACGCCATAGCTTGCGCTTGGTTGTTCAGCTTGCTGTCAAGAAAGATCGATGACTGCTGAGGCTGCTGCGGTACTAGCGCCGACTCATCACTCATTCACAGGCTCCGCAACACTGGCTAGGGCGCCTTCCATGCGCAGACGGAGGTCGCCAAGCTTGGTGGACTGAGGTTCGCGCTCACCAGAAAGGATCTGCACGGTGTTTTGAACCAGCCAGCAAGTGAAGCTGTCGTCCGACTCAAAACCTGAGTCTTTGCGGAGCTCGCGAACCTTATCCCGATACCAAGAAGAAAGTTCAACGTTGACCCGGAACTTGTTCGGGGTGCCTGCAGCGCGTGCCATAAGCAAAAGAAAGTGAGTGGGTGGTGAATCTGGGGCTTACAACCAGCCGATCTCCTGAGGAACAGTGGCTGCTTTGCAGCTTGTTTGCAGGCTCTAGCGGATGCCCAGGGTGGTCAGAATTCTTGCGCTGCTCTGTAGCCCCAAGAGTCCAAAACCTTGATCATCGCATCGGCGATTTCATTAAATTCTTCAAGATCAGCCATCATTTTTTTGATTGCCTCTTGATTTTTTGTTGGATCTAATTTTTCAAGGATGTGGAGATCAGCAAGAGTGCGCTTTTTGACATCCTCGAATGAATCTTGAATGTCAAATCCAATGTTTCGTATACGCCTTCTGTGATAAGCAACGTCGGTGAGGTGATCCCGCCAAGCATCGCTGTGATCATTGGTTGTTGTCATGAGTGGCTTGAGCTCAAAGGATCTTGAAAGTGAGGTGCTTTCCAAATAGGCATTGCCAGCCCTTGGCCAGCGACTGTCGAATTGAAGGCGGCGGTGGAGGTGGGAGAGGCTCAGTCCCGAAACAGTGAGTTACGAACCACTCGCCATCCTTGGCCTCATAGATGCAGTTAGTGATCTGGTCAAGCCACAAGGTGCCGTCAGGTTGGTTAGTGAACATGCGGGTCACTTGTCAGGCACCTCCACAGGACGCGGGTCCCAGCCGATATAAGTCTGGCCTTGATGTTGATGGATCCACAGGCGCGAAAGCTCTGCACATGCCTTGCAGAACATCACGATCGAAACGGACTGGATGGCAGGCTGCTCGATGCGCAATGGAGTGACGAAGTCTTCCCCGCAAGCAGGGCAGGTCATCACAGTCTTTGGAAAGTCGCTAGAGAAAGAGAAGTCCAGCTGGCATCCAAAGGGGCCTAGTGCAATTGGATCAGGGGCTGTCGTAATCATTCGGGCACAGGTGTCCAGGTAACTTCGTGACTCAAGACTTCTGATGGCTTGGTCTTGCTCAGCATCCACGGCGGCAATGTCATCAATTCGGCGCGATCCGAGTAACCAGGCCAGAAATCCTTTTCCTTCCATGTGGCGATCTTTGCAAGGTCTTCTTTGGCCTCCTGCATGCCGATCTCAATCGAGTCAGCATCAGCGACGTAGACGCCCACGCCATAAGGGCGCTGCTTCTCTACGGCAACGAAACAGAAGGCATCGGGCCGTTTGCCAGTAGCTAACTCCACCACCCATAAGTACCAAGCAGCTTGGACGTGGTAGCGATAAGTGGCAAAACTTTTCTGAAAGCCCTTAAACGATGCATCCATCGTTGTTTTGATGTCAATGATGACTGAGTGGTCATCAAGGATGAAGTCAGGGCGAGCCTTGATCTCAAGACCGGTTTCGGCGTCAACAGCAAAGAAGCTTTGCTCTGACTTTCCCTTTAAGTCGCCATTCAGTAAGCCACCTGCGAATGGATGCTTCCGCACGTTGGCCAACATTTGATCAATGGCATGACCGTCCTTGGCGTTAAGGATCAACTTCCTTTCTTCGCGGACCCGTTTGTTGAATTCCTTGCCGGCCTTGGTGCGGCCGTCATAGTCATCAGGGGTGCGAATCGCAATGTCCTCAAGGTTTTCGCCAGGGAGGACCGCAGCGTGAAACATCGTCCCGAAATCGAACGTCGGAGTGCTTTCACGAGGAGGACCGAACAGCTTGTCGTACAAGTGCTGGGCGCTCTTGTGGGCAAGGTCGAGATCGCTTTTTGAGGTTGCTGGATGACTGTGGTATTCAGCGTTCGAGATGCCCTCTGTCATAGGCCCCTTGCGGTGTGCTTGCGCATCCTATAGCGTGCGCGAGCGAGGCGCAAGTGTTTTGATCCAACTTCGTCGATATCAACTCAACGCCGTCAACGGCCTCCGCTGCGCCTTCTACAAGGGCCACCACTCCGCACTTCTCGTCATGCCGACCGGTGCTGGCAAGACCGCTTGCTTCACCGCCATCGCAGCCAGCGCAACCGAAAAGGGCAAGCACACCCTGATCCTTGTTCACCGCCGTGAACTGATCAAGCAGGCCTCAAGCAAGCTCATTGGCCTTGGCGTCGAGCACGGAATCATCGCCGCAGGCTTCGAGCCCTCAGATCACAAGGTTCAAGTCGCCTCAGTTCAGACACTCGTTAGGCGACTCAACAAAACCACCTTCGCCCCAGACCTGCTGATCATCGACGAGGCCCACCACGCAGTCGCCGGATCGTGGGACACCATCATTCAGTACTTCAAGGACGCCTTGGTCATCGGGGTCACTGCCACCCCTGAGCGTCTTGATGGTCGTGGCCTCGGCACTCACTTCAACACAATCGTGCTAGGTCCTTATGTCGACGAACTGGTAGACGATGGCTACCTGAGCCCTCACAAGGTCTACGCACCACCCATCGGCATCGACCTCAGCAAGGTCAAGATGCGCGGCGGTGACTACGCCAAAGACGAGCTCGGAGAAATCATGGATCGCCCTGCCATCACAGGCTGCGCGGTCACTCACTACCGACGCCTTGCAGATGGCCAGCCCGCCATCGCCTTCTGCGTCAACGTCGCCCACGCAAAATCCGTTTGCGCTTCCTTTGTCGACGCTGGCTACAGAGCCCGGCTCGTAACCGGCGACATGAAGATGGAAGAACGCGACGACGCCATCTCAGGCCTGGCCGATGGCCGCACCCAGATCCTCTGCTCCGTTGATGTCGTCAGCGAGGGCACTGATGTCCCCGCAGTCAGCTGCGCGATCCTGCTGAGACCCACCGCCTCCACATCCTTATATATGCAGCAAGTTGGCCGGGTGCTCAGGCCCCAGCCCGGCAAAGTCGCCACGATCATCGATCACGTCAACAGCACCAGGAAGCACGGCTTCGTTGACGATCGCCGCCGGTGGTCGCTCGATGCCAAGCCAAAGCGGCAACGCAAAGACGAGCCAGCCCCCTCAGTCCGTCAATGCCCAGAATGCTTTGCTGCCTTCAAGCCGCAGCCCATCTGCCCTTGCTGCGGCCACGTCTTCAAGACCAAAGAAGGCGGCATTCTCAACCTCAAAGGCGACCTGCAGGAGCTCCGCAAGGAAAAAGCCCGCGAACGCCAAGAGTTCAGAAGGGAGCAAGCTAAAGCTCGCACCTTGCAGGAACTCCTCGCCCTGGCTGCCAAGAAGGGCTACAAGCCCGGATGGGCTTACAAGATCTACAACGGACGGAGGCGTTGACAGATAGGCCCATGAAGACGCATGATCTGCGGGCAAGAGGGAGACCTCACCACAACCAAGAAGATGACCCAAGAGTTCCAAGAGACCTCGGTGCTTGAGCTTGCGCAGGCTCTGCTTCACCTAAGTTCCTACTTGGGTATGTCTGTGACAAAGAAAGAAAAAGACAGAATTCAGGGCAAAGTCGGAGAGCTGACTTATTTTTATGTCTCGCAAGCCCTTAAAGAAGGTGATTACTTCTGGCAGGGCGACATCTTTGAAGAGCCAACCGACTGAGGCACAGCCGGGGAGCCTGCAATACAAGACCCGCGAGGGAAATACAGGGCGCGTGTGGCGCGATCCGTACCCCGGCAACCCCTTTCAGACACAAGAAAACCCCGCCTGGCTTAGACGGGGTTCTCAAGTGCCTCGCGCCCTACGAACGAAGGGCTTCTGCGATTTACTTCTGGCGGTGAAGGGCGATCAACTCTTCATCGACAGATAGCGATGCCTCGCGCGTGGGAACAAGCCCAAGACCTGCGATTTAAGGCAACCAGTGCGGAGCAGCGGTTGCCAGCAGGGGTTTTATAGCACGAGACACCCCCGTAACATGTCAGCGGGCATGATCCTGCTTGCGTGGCCAACGTCGAGACGAATATCCAGCAGCGGATTCGCCTCGCACTTGGCACTCGCGACGACCTGCGCCTCTTCCGTAATCAAGTCGGTCAGCTGCCTGACCCCCGCACTGGCCGCCCCGTGCAGTTCGGCCTCGCTCGTGGCTCCGCTGACCTGATCGGCTTCAAGACCGTCACCATCACACCCGACATGGTCGGGCAGAACGTCGCTGTCTTCACGTCAATCGAGGTCAAGACGCCTACTGGCCGGTTGACGAAGCCCCAAGAAGCCTGGCTCAACTGCGTCGATAAAGCCGGCGGCATTGCAGGTGTTGCAAGAAGTGTCGAAGACGCTTTGCGGATCGCTTCGTAGCCATTACCCTCTCCCCAGCGAAAACCCAGCGCTTTCCATGCAGCCCGATCGGCAACGCCGCCGGACCATCACGCTCGACATCCCCCAAGACCAGATCGAGTGGCTTGACCAGCAAGCAGGCCTCAACCACATCACGCGCTCCGCTTTCGTCAGACAGTTCGTCGCCGCTGCCATGAAGCAGGAGCAGGCAGCGTGATCGACTTCCAAGAAAGAGTCCGCGACCGCTTTCGCGCTGACCTCAACAAGTGGCTCGACTTCCAAATGACCTACTACGCCCTGACCGGCGACTGGCTAGAAGACGAGTTCTGCAAAAAAATGGACGCCTCTGATAAGGCCCTCCTGCTCAAGCGAGCCGAAAGCGAGTGGCCCGCTCGACTCGCAGAGCTTGACTTCCGCAGAAGGAAGAAAAAACACGAAAACAAAAAAGCCGTCAAACAGTTCGTCCTGTTCAGCAAATGAAGAAGGTCACAGAGCACGCTCAAGGCCAATGGCCTCGGATCCTTAGCGCCCTCGCCGGCCTCTCACTGGATCAACTCACCGACAAGCACCAGCCCTGTCCCCTTTGCGGTGGCAAAGACCGTTACCGCTTCGACGACATCGACGGCAACGGCTCTTGGTTCTGCAATAAGTGCGGCGGCAAGAACGAAAGCGGCGGTGCCGGCAACGGCATGGAGCTCCTCATGCGCCGCAAGAGCTGGGACTACCAGACCGCAGCAACAGAAGTCGAACGGTTCCTCGGCGTGTCCATCGAAAAGCCAAAGTCACAAGCCAAGCCCAAACCGCCCATCTCCAGGGCAGAGCTGCATTGGTGGTACTCCGAGAACTTCGTCGTTGCTCGCTTCCCCGGCAAGCAATATCGCCCCTTCGTCTTTGATGGCACCCGCTGGACTGCTGGCGTTCCCAACCCGCCAAGGCCGCTCCTCAACCTCAAAGAAATCAAGGCCTGCACCCGTACCGTCATCGTCGTTGAAGGCGAAAAAGCCTGCGACGCTGCCACCAAGCTCTTCCCCGGCATGGTGGCCACAACGTGGTCATCGGGCTGCAAAGCCCACGGCAAAACCAGCTTCAACGCCCTAGTCGGACGCAAGGTCATCCTCTGGCCCGATGCCGATGAACCCGGCCGCGATGCCATGGAGCAGATCGCCAAGAAGCTGCTCAACCTTGGCTCCCACATCGACAAAATCCGCATCGCCAAGCCACCCGAAGGTGTACCCAAGGGCTGGGATCTCGCTGATGCCGAGTGGTCAACCGAAGAAGCAACCGCCTACCTCAAAGCCAACCTTGAAGTTCCCAGTTTTTCGCACGAAGAACTCGCACTCCCGGAGCCCAAGCCTGAGCCAGAACTGGAGCGCATCGAGCCCGGCTCCTACTTCACCTGCCTTGGCTTCGATGCCGACTGCTACTTCTATCAACCGCACGGCACCGGCCAGGTCATCAAGCTGAGCCGTTCGGCTCACACCTCAACAAACCTCGTCTGCCTAGCGCCACTTGAGTTCTGGGAGATCTACTCCCCAGGCTCCAAAGGCGGCGTCGACTGGATCAAAGCAGCATCGATGCTTTTCGAGGACGCAGCAAAGTGCGGCGTCTACACCCCACTGCGCATCAGAGGTCGCGGTGCCTGGTGGGACAACAACCGCACCGTGCTGCACCTCGGCGATCGGATCATCGCTGACGGCAACACCCTGCCGATCCTCAAGCCATTCGAGTCCAGCTACATCTACCAGCGCCTGTCGCACCTTGATGGCTTCGGTAAATACCAGCCGCTCTCCGATCAAGAAGCAATGGAGGCACTTGACTTGGCCTGCCGGTTCTTGTGGGAAATGCCAGCCTCTGGCCTGCTGCTCGCAGGTTGGACTGTCTTGGCCCCGGTCTGTGGTGCCCTCGATTGGAGGCCACACATCTGGTTGACCGCAGCAGCAGGTTCCGGCAAGTCCGCCATCCTTGATCGCTACGTCACGCCCCTGCTCTCGGACATGGCGCTGACCGTGGCCGGCAACACCACCGAGGCCGGCATCCGCCAATCCCTTCGTTCAGACGCGCTGCCAATCGTCTTTGACGAGGCCGAATCCAACGAGAAGGTCGACCAGATCCGAATGCAGAACGTCCTCGCCTTGGCCAGGGTCGCCTCCTCGGAATCCAAAGCCACCACCGTCAAAGGCAGCGCTCACGGTGAAGCAACGCGCTACCACATCCGATCGATGTTCATGATGTCCTCGATCGCCACCCATCTCAAGCAAGGCGCTGATCAGACCCGCTTCGCTCAGCTCACCCTCAAGAGCCCGAACGAGATCGCGAAAGAGGAGCGCGCCAAGCACTGGGATGGCCTCGATCGTGACCTGGATCGGGTCATCACCAAGGAGTACAGCAAGTCGCTGATCCACCGGACCATCACCCTGATCCCGATGATCCGCGAGTCCGTCAAGGTCTTCGTCCGCGTCGCCGCTGACCACTTCGGCAGCCAGCGCCTCGGCGATCAGTACGGCACCCTCTTAGCCGGCGCTTGGTCGCTGCAGAGCTCTCAGGTCGCCACTGAGGAGCAAGCCAAGTCGGTGATCCTCAGCAATGACTGGACCGTCTACAGCCAAGCAACCGAGATCCCCGACGAGCGCAAATGCCTCGATCACATGCTTCAGCACCAGATCAGAGTTGAGGCTGATGGGAAGACAGTAAGCCGCACGATTGGTGAGCTGATTGAAATAGCGGCACTCATCAAAAGTGACTTCGATATTTCACCTTCAGCAGCGCAATCTGTCCTTGGTCGTCACGGGTTCAAGGTGCCGGACAAGGAGCGGGTCGTGCTGATCAGCAACACCGCCAAGGCCATCAAGGGCATCCTTCAGGACACCTCATGGGGCAACAGCTGGCACACGATGCTCAAGAGGCTTCCCGGAGCGTCGGCAGCCGGACCAACTCGATTTGGGGGTGTTGGGGGCCAATCCAGGGCCGTAGCGGTACGTTTTGATGAGTTGTAACGGTCGGTGGTACGCCTTTTGTACCGGGCAGATCGCTTGCGCCGCAAGGGATCTGCGGGAAGCGTGACGGTGGTACGTTTTTAAAGACAGATATATATATACACACACAGTGCGTGAGAGAACTAGGGATAGGGGTAGCCCCCTCTATATATATATATATATCTTTAAAAGCGTAACACTGTAACAGTAAGGGTCTGAGCCCTTCTCCTGGAAAGGGTTTGAGGTGGTACAGGCACCGTACCAAGGGCGTAACGGGCGTACCACCGTTAATTTGGACGTATCGGGGCCCTCCTCATGGCAAGCGTTGAAACCAACGTCAGTTCAGTTATCAATAATTTGACCCTGCTCCAGCGGCGTCATATTCCGAGCGCCGCGAAGGCCGCCGTCAAGCGTGCTGGCTTTCAGCTGGCGAAGCGTCGCTTCCCGGAGCACATGCGAAATACTTTCGCCAACCCCGTTCCGTTAACAACAAACAAGATCTTCTACAACTATTCAGAGAACAAATCCGCTGGCGAGTACTCCGTTGCCATCGGCTTCATTAAGCAGACTGCCAAGGGCAACGCCCCGGCCTCTTACCTGTACTCGACCATTCCAGGCAACAGTCGCGCCGCTTACGCCACCAAGTTCACCCGCTTCGTTCACCGGGCTGGCATCGTCCCAAGCAACTACTGGCCCATCGCCATGGCTGGCAATGAAGGGGTCCCAACAAATCGCTACGGCAACGTCCGACAGAGCGTTTATGCAAACGCGCGCACTGGCCTGATAAGCAGCAATCTCAAGGGGAGCCGCGCTTACCGCTACTTCTCCATCCCGGATGGCAGGGCTAGAGGTCCGGCCAGTCGCCAAGGCTCTCTCTTTGACCTGCCCGAGGGCATTTACCGGGTCAAGGGCAAGGTCGGCCAAAGCGGCTTCAGCCTCAACATGATCTTTGCCTACGCCAAGAGCAGGCCGCAGGCCAAGACTCAGAAATTCGACTGGGAGATGATCGCTCGCACCTACGTCAAGCAGGAGCTCAACAAGAATTTCGGACGTGAGCTCGGCTACAGGCTTGCGCGTTTTGGCTGAGTGCCATACACTCCCGGGTGCGCAGCACTCTGCGCACTGCACCCTGCACCAGAGACATGCCCTTTGCTGCTCTCCGCGCCATCGTGCGCAACGCCGAGACTTCTTACCGACTTGGCGAGCCGACTGGACTGACCGATGAAGAGTTCGATTGGCATGTTCGCCGGCTTCGTAAGGTCATGCCTGATGCTCCAGAGCTTCAGGTGCAAGACGGCGGCAATGCTCTACTGAGCCTCGACAACGGAACCTTCATGGCGTGGTACGAGAGCCTTCCTGCTCGCACGTCGTTGATCGTTCAGCCCAAGATCGATGGCTGCTCTGTTGGGCTCACCTACGTCGATGGGGAGCTTCGCGGCGCGATCACCCGCTCTGGCCGTGACGTGCTGACGCGGATGAAGATGATCCCTTCGGTGCCGCTGTCAATCGTTGAGCAAGGAGTTGTACAGGTCAACGGCGAGCTGTACAACCCAGACTTCGTCGACAAGCCGTCGAAGTCTCAGCAGCACTCGGCTGCGCACCTGAATAAGAAGCCCAAGCCTGAGGGCTTGCGCTTTTGCGCCTACACGTTGGTTGGCGCTAGCGGCAACGAGACTCAGTCCATGTCGCTGCTGCGCAAGTGGCGCTTTGAGACTCCTGACTCAATGGCTTGCACCGATCCTGAGCACGTCAGGCACTTGCACGAGGAGTGGCTCGGTCAGCGGATATTTCGCTCATGGCCGACTGACGGCATCGTGGTCAAGGTGCATGACCACGCGCTGCAGCGAAAGCTTGGCGCCACGAAGACGGCTCCAAGGTGGGCGCTAGCCATGAAGCAGTACACCTGCTTTGACGAGAGTGACTACGACTGAGCAGCTTGGTGAGCAGAAGTTTCTGCCTGGCACCAAGGTGGATCTGTATGACACCGGCATGCAGCGCTGGCGTGGGGTCTACACAGTGGTCCGATACAGCAAGGAGCTGGTTGTGATCGAGAACGTGAAGACTCGCTCGAAGCAGCACGTCAAGCCGAAGAACTTGAGGGCCAACCGACTCCCGGAGTTCTGGGTCAAAGTCTGACTGTTGACGCGCGCGCATGCATGCGCAACAATGCCATCACCACTAAGGGCGCTGCACTCTGCACCTTCAGCCATGACTTTCATCCAGGTCACGAAAAACACTCGCTGCGGCTCTCAAGGCCGCCTGATTCGCTGTCCTCATTGCCGCTCGGTCACCCGGGTCTATCACTTGGGCTGGTCGGCTCTTCAGTGCCAAGGCTGCGGTAGCACTGTCGACAAGCTTGACTTCTCGATAGGCCCTTTGGTCACTCGTCGACAGCTCAGGCCCTCAGGTCGCTGGTGCGTCCAATTAGGCAGACAGCGCATCTATGCATCGACCAGGGCCGAGGCATTGAGTCGCGCCAAGTCCAGCATCCAGAAGGCGAAGCAGACCGGAGAGTCTTGGTCTATTTCGCAAGAGGTGCTTCCAGGCTGGACGGTGCCGCCGATGGTTCTGGTCTTTGACCGCAACCATGAGGCCGCCATCCAAGAGTTCAACGAGCTCATGCTTTACAGGGATCAATTGCTTGACGGAGTGGACTGGTGCGGCAACCGGGTGGTCTACAGGTTCCTAGAAGACGGGCAGCAAGTCGACCTCCCCTTCGACGTCTACGAAGAGCTGCTTCTGGCCTTGAAGTCTTGGCATATCGAGCCTGATTTGTGCATGCGCCGTGAGGATCCTGGCTTGGGGATTTATCTTCCCGAGATCGATGATGACCGCATGGAAGCCCTTGGGCGCGCCAAGGCAGAAGACACGCCGACGATCGACTGATGGCCAGCCGTCGTGACGCTCGTTTCCCAAGGTCTTGGAAAGAGCTCTTGAATTCACCTTGGCTAGAGCGACTCGTCTACGAAGAAGCCAGGCCAGAGGATCCGCCAGGCAAGGCTTGGTACGCCTACATCAGTGACGAATGGTTGAGCTCTCAGTTCAACCACGCCGAAAACGTCTATCAACACAACGGCTTTCATTACGCCTATGGCCGCGGCACCATCGATCTCCTGACATGCCTGAGAGACAACTACTGGGACTTCATCGAGCTAAGGGGCGGCGAGGTGAAACCACGCCGAAAGCGCTCGTTTGGCTCAACAACGGCATCACCTTGGCTGTAGCCATTGCAGTGTTCGCCATGATTGGCTTGGAGCTTTCGCTTCAAGAGCACCAACACACTCCGGGAGTCACTAGGCATGCACCCAACATGTGAATCCTGCGCTTACTGGGAGGGCTTTGGCTCTCAGCTGGCTGGCTGCGATGGCCAGGGGCGTTGCCGCCGCAATGCGCCTGGTATGCAGAAAGGGCGTGAAATGCTGTTTGCTCTGTGGCCCATCACTCACGCTGATGACTGGTGCGGTGAGTGGCTCGAGAAGTAGTGGTGGCAGGTGAGGGGCTTGCCGGAGCAGTCCCCCTCTCACCGCAGCCTGCCCGCTACGGACGCTTCGAGATTCCTCAAAAGAATTTCGAGCGCCCACACTACCCTGTGACCGAGAGTTGCGCCACATCTTGATGGACGAGCCTCGGATGCCAGATCCCCGTAACGAAGACGACTTCGATACTTGGGAGTACGGAACAGAGCCCTTGCCTGGCGACAAGACTTGGGGCAAGAGAATTGATCAGCTCAAGAGCGAGCTTGCGGACCTTGAATTTGAGTAAGTTCTTGCAAGGGTTCGGTTATGGGGGATCGTCGGTTTAGGCCCTGGGAGCTCAGTTCTTGCAAGGGTTCGGTTATAGGCGATCTTCGGTTTAGGGCCTGTCTGCCAGTAGTGTGCAAATACAAATGTACTACCGCACTGAAAGTGTGCTCGGCTGAGAATGAGAACCATTCTTATTCGTAGTCTATTTTTTACGATTACGATTTCACACACAAGGTGTCACAAACTCACCGCGTCGATGTAAAGAATCAATCGCGATCCTGAATCGACGATATAAAAAATTAATCTCAGATTGTCGAGGTTCGTTATGCTCACACGCTGTTTTAGTTTGTGTCACAAACTCAGCCAGCGCGCGGCGCCCTCGCCGCGCAGCGCGCAGCGGGCGCCCTGCCGGCGGCCCTGTGGGCCCGCCTGACAGCGGCCGAGCGGCGCCCGCAGGCCCGCCCGTCGGTGATCGCCCCGCAGCGTCGCCCCGGCCCCGCCGCCCGCGCTCGCCCATCGGGGTCAATTCAGGAACCGTCCACCAATTGTTAAGATTTGTTGCAATACTCGCGCATGCGCGCGCAATCGCCTATACTGAATGCACGGGCGCGCACCCGCGCGCGCGTTTCTGTACCCTGCACCTAGACAAATGGGAATCCTCTCCGACGCCTTCAAGGCCCAGCTGGACCACATGGCCGAACTGGACCGACGGACCGCCGACCTGCTGGCCGACATGTCCGCCCGCACCCGGGCGACGCTGGCCGAGCTGGACGCCCCCAGCTACTCCGACGCCGACCACTTGGCCGACGCTCGCGAGCTACTGGAGGCTCACGGCTGGACGGTGACGCCGCCCGCCGGCTGACCCCTCGCCCCCGGTGACCCCGGGGGCTTTTTCATGCCTGCCCGTTGGTGGACAATTGACTAACTGTCCCAATGCGCTCGCCTGTGCGCGCGCAGCGGCAACAATGGGGCAGCGACGCACCCGCGCCGCCCTGCACCCTGCACCCGCAACCATGCCCCGCTTCTTTTTCACTGCGGCCTGCCTTGCCGGCGCCGTCGCCCTCGGCGCATGCGCCGGCAAGCAAGCCCAGCTGATCAGCGACGCCCCTAGCGCCCGCGCTGCCTCGCCTGCATCGGCCGCCGCCTTTGTTTTCTTTGCTGGCCAGTCGGCCGCGCTGCTGGCCATCGGGGCCGCTGCCGCCACTGACCGCCTGACCCTTACCGACTGACCCCCCGATGATCACAACGACCCTGGCCGTGCTCGCGGCCCTTCTCACCCTGCCCCTGCTGCTGCTGCTGTGGGCCTCTGAATCACCCCAGCAACGCGCCCGCCGGTGGCGCCGCGCTGGGCTCTCGTATCGCCTCATCGCTGACCGCCTCGGCGTCAGCCACACCACCGCCCGCCGCTATTGCCTCGCATGATCACCACCGCCCGCCCTGCCCCTGAGGCCCTATGGCGCGCCGGCGCCGACCTGACCGCCGCCGAGCTCTCCGCCCTGCTGGATGAGTGCACCGGCTGGACGGTTGAAAGCACCACCGACGAGGGGGCGCCCGCGTTCTACCTGGTCGACCCGTGCGGCGATCGCGACGGTGACGGCTGCCCCTGGTATGACCTCGCCGACCTCGCCGACTATGTCGCCGGCGCCATTGATGAGGCCCTGGCCGATGCCTGACCGTCGCCCCGTCCTGCCCGGCGAGGCCCTGCCCCCGCCGCCCCCTGCCCGCCGTGGCCCCGCCCCCGTCCTGCCCGCCCTGCCCCGCCGCTCCCATGGCTGACCGCCTCACCCCGCCCGTCCTGCGGGCCCGCCTCGCCGAGACTGCCCGCGCCCTCGGCTGCCCTGAAGACAGCCGCGAGCTCAGCGCCCCCGGCTACGTGCCGGGCTCCCTGCGCCTGCGCCGCTCTGACCTCGGCTACAGGGTCGACCTGCTGGCCAATGAGGGGGGCGGCGCCTGGGCCCTAGGCGACGCCCTGACCGCTAAAGAGGCCGACGCCCTCATGCGCGGCCTGCGCGCCGGCGTCACCGTGGCCGCCTTCTTGCGCGAGCTGGGGGGCGAGGCATGACAACCCAGACCCCCGCCGAGAGGCTGGCCATTGTGCGGGCCGAGCTCGCGCGCCTTGACGCCCTGCTGGCCACCCTGTGGCACGTCCACACCCGCGCCGAGGTGGGCCACCGCCGCGCCCAGGTCCTGCACTTGGGCCACCTCATCGCCGCCGAGGCCGGCGAGCAGTTCACCTGGCCGCACGGTCCGCCGCACCCGCAGCGCCCCGATCTCACCCCCTGACCCCCTGCACCCTGAACCATGCCCGCCACCCTGTCCCGCGTCGCTGGCGTCGCCTTTGCTGATACCCGCGCCCTGCGCGCCCGCTTCGACCTGCCCGCCGACCTGCTGACCGCCGACCGGGCCAACGCCAAGCTTGCCAAGGGCGCCGCCCTCGGCCGGGCCGTGATCCTGCACCACCTGCCCGCCCGTGCGCTGGCCCAGGCGATCACCCCCGCCGAGCTCCTTGGGGCCACCTGCCGGGGCCACCTGCCGGCCGTGCTGGACCTCGCCGAGCGGACCGGCACAAGCGCCGCAGCGCTGGCCCACAACGGTTGCCCCTGGGCGACGGCCGGGTGTGCTGAGGCCTGCCTCGCCTGGGCCGGCCGCGCCGGGATGGGGGCCACTATCCCGGCCGCTCGAGCCCGCCGGACCCTCGCGATGCTGGCCGACCCCCAGGCCTACGCTCGGGCCGTCCTGCTGGACGCGCTGCGCCACTGGCGCCGGGCCCAGGCCGAGGGCCTGCCGCTCGCCGTGCGCCTGCGCGGGACCGATGAGGGCCCCGCCGTCGGCTGGCATCGGCTGCCCTGCCCGATCACCCGCGCCGAGGCCGAGGCCGTCGCCGATGCCTACGGGGCCGAGCTGACCCCCGGCGCCCTGCCCCTGCCGCAGCGCCTCGCCGCCCTGCCCGGCTGCCGGCCGTATGACTACAGCGCCGCGCCCGTCGGTGGCCCCCTCGGGCTGGACGCGCAGCGCGCCGCTGGGGTCGATCTCACCTCTTCTTTCAAGGCCGACGCGCGCGACGCCGTGGCCCGTGGCCTCTCGGCGCTCGGCGCAGGGTTCCGCCTCGCCGTGCCGGTCGACCTGCCCCGGGGCGCTGCGATCCCCTCGGCCCTGATTCTCGTGCGGGGTGGCGGCAGCGCCCGGGTCGCCACGGTCGACGGCGACGCCACCGACCACCGGTGGGCCGACCCCCAGGGGGTGGCCGTCATCCTGCGGACCAAGCGCAGCGCCGGCGCCCGCGCCGAGCTCGCCGACCCGTTCAGCCTCGCCCCGCATGATCGACCGCAGCCCCTCGCCGACGGATCCGCCCGCCTGGTCTGGTGAGGCCCGCCCCACACCCCGCCGCGCTGGCCCCTCGCCCCTCACCGGGCGGGGGGCCTTTGCTATGGGGCCCAGTTCTGGCGCCCTATTGGTAATGGCCCCAGAAGAGCACTCACGGCGGGCCGCCGGTTAAGGGGGCCCCTCAGTCTCACTTGTTGAGAATGATTCTCATTCTCAGAATCCCCCTGCCCCCCTGCCGGCCCCTCGGCCCCTCGCCCCCAGCTGGGCCCACCGCCGCCCCCAGGGCCCGCCCGCCCCGCCCTGCCCCCTCGGGCCGCCCCTGGCCGCCCCTGCCCCCCAGCGCCCCGCCCTCGGCCGCCCTGCGCCCTGCGCCGCCCTGCGGGCGCCCCTGAGGCCCTGCGCGCCGCCTGCGGGGCCTGCGAGCGCCCTGAGGGCCCCTGCGTCCCCTGCTGCGCCCTGAGGGCCTGCCCAAGGGGTGAGGCCCCCTGCTGCGCGCCCTAGCGCCCTGCCGCGCGCGCCTGCGCCCTGCTGCGCCCGATCGCCGCCCCCTGTGGGCGCCCTGAGAGCCCCTGCCGGCCCCTCGGCCCCTGCTGCCCCGCCCCGCTGGGCCCACCGCCGCGCGCCCCCGCGCACCCCGCAGCGCGCCGCCCCGGCCTGAGAATATTGACGTTGCAAAATATAATTATATTCAGCGCCGGCGCTATGCATCGCTTATATCGAAAAAGTGCAGCCTAGCGTTGTTGTTTGTATCTACAATTGCCGTTTAGTTTGTATTAATAATAAATAGCAATCACTATGTACAAGCTTATATCGACACTTGCAATCGTTGTTTATATTTATATGCCTACTAGGGGGTCCTTCTGAGCCGCATGGGCGAGGTTACTTTCGGAT
>Ga0181594_10001619_pt1 | contig 20809 bp, 28 predicted proteins | sample 071ome_18_FD_145603 | JGI IMG/M metagenome (GOLD analysis project Ga0181594, IMG submission 145603) | Coastal salt marsh microbial communities from the Groves Creek Marsh, Skidaway Island, Georgia - 071413BT metaG (spades assembly) | ecosystem: Environmental > Aquatic > Marine > Intertidal zone... | reverse complement strand
GGGTGGCGGCGAAACTTCTGCTGAATAACTCTCGCTAGCTTTGCTGGCTTAACAGATAAAAGCCCCGCTGGAAGTACGCTTCCAGCGGGGTTTTCTTTGCCTCACCACCTCTATAAATGCTATTGCGAACCAGTTGCAATTAAGCTAGCCATGTCTCCATCAGATTGAGGATGGGCAGCGATGAAGGACAGACATGGCGGGGAGACCAGGGGTGCCGCGGGCTGGATTGCGAGGTTGCATGTGCCAGCCACGGTCAACGACCTTTCTCCGATTGCCCAGCGCTTCATCTTCAGACTGCGTGTGGTCGCAGTATATCGCAAGGCTGGCCGTGAGCCGCTCGCTGAACTGACAAGCCGGCTGGGGAGTATCACTGTCGCTGTAAAATCGCTGCAGCTGGTTGAATCGATGGCGCACGTCGTGCATGTGCAGCGATGCTGCTGCCAGATTTTGAGCCATCACGAACTCACAATAGCCCGCGCCCTTGAGGCAATCGCTGAGAACAATGTTGACGGCTTCGATGCCCAACTTGCTGATCTAATGCCGTCCGACACTCGCAAGACCATTGCCAATGCGGCTGGTGAATTGATTGTGGCAGAATTCGGCTAGACATTCGCACTGACACGTCAGCAAACACTTCTCACTCCAGCGTAGGCCGCCTATAGGGGCGCGCATGACCACTACCCGTTTCGCACCTTCTCCGACCGGCCGCCTGCATGTCGGCAATATCCGCACCGCGCTGCATAATTGGATGCTCGCCAAGAAGAGCGGCGGTAAATTCGTATTGCGGATCGATGATACCGACGCTGCGCGTAGCAAAGAGGAATATGTCGATGCAATCCGCGCTGATCTGGTGTGGCTCGGGATCGAGGCGGACAGCGAAGAACGGCAATCGCAACGGCTGGATCGCTATGACGCTGCATTTGAAAAGCTGAAACAAGCGGGTCGCGTGTATCCGGCTTACGAGACTGCGCAGGAGCTGGAGCTGAAGCGCAAGGTGCAGCTGGGGCGCGGGTTGCCGCCAATCTACGATCGCGGTGCATTGGAGCTCAAAGAAGAGGAGCGCGCGGCAAAGGAAGCCGAAGGCATTGCGCCGCATTGGCGATTCAAACTTGACCACGACGAAGCACTTGCATGGGATGACGGTGTTCGTGGCGCTTCCAAATTCGATCCCAAACTTCTGTCCGACCCGGTAATCCGCCGCGCGGACGGCAGCTGGCTGTATATGCTTCCAAGCACTGTTGACGATATCGACATGGGCATCACCCATGTGCTGCGCGGCGAAGATCATGTTTCGAACACGGCGGTCCAAATCCAGATGTTCACTGCCATGGGCTCCGCCGCTCCGGAATTCGCGCATGAGGCGCTGCTGGTAGGCAAAGAGGGTAAGCTCTCCAAACGTCTTGGTTCGCTTGGCTGCGATGCGTTCCGCGAACGCGGGATCGAACCGGAAGCATTGATTGCCATGCTGGCGCGGCTCGGAACTTCCCTGCCGGTTGAGCCGATCTCTGATCGATCAGCTCTGCTCAGCACTTTCCATCTATCTACCTTTGGCCGTGCGCCTGCGAAATTCGATGATGCTGAGCTGGATCGGATCAATACCGAGATCGTCCATGCGATGCCGTTCGAAGCGGTCCGGCACCGCCTGCCCGAAGGGATGGATGAAGCTGGCTGGCACGCCGTACAACCCAACATTACAACGATTGGCGAAGTTGCCGATTGGTGGCGTCTGGTCACCGGCCCCATCGACCGGATCGAATTCGAGGCGGAAGACCGCGCCTATCTGGCGCAGGCTGCCGAAATGCTCGCTTGGTCAGATGATTCCTGGCATTCCCTGACCAACGCCTTGAAAGATGCCACGGGCCGAAAGGGAAAGGCGCTTTTCTTGCCGCTGCGCCAGGCGCTGACCGGCATGGATCACGGCCCTGATATGGGTGAGCTATTGCCGCTGATCGGTGAAGCTGAAGTGCGGGCGAGGCTGCAACGCGCCGCCCATTCGGGGTAGCTCCCAGGCCACGTCAACCCCGCCTTAACCAACCTGCTTTACCAGATATCCGCCATGGTTGGTGGCGGAAATACAAGTCTGCTGCGTTATTCAAGAGCAAGCAAGAAACCACAATAACGGGATCAAATATGGAGCGCAGGCAGAATAACCGCCACACCGCCGCATATGAGGCGGAAGTGCGCTATCACTCGGGCCGCAAACTGAAGCTGCCAGTGCTCGATATCAGCCTGGGCGGCTGCATGGTCGATGCACGTTCCTGGTCAATCCGAGAGGGCGAGATGATTTCTGTCAAGCTACCCAGCCTTAGCTGGGCTGCCGCCGAACTGGTCTGGATCGAAGATGGCAAGGCAGGCATCGCGTTTGAAGAAATGCTTTATGAGCCGACACTGGAGCACCTCAATTCGTTGAGCCGGATGGCGGCGTAGCCTCTGCATTCGGCAACATTTCCGCTGCCAAGAACGTTCACTCTTGCGCAGTCAAAATCCCTATCACCGCATCAAAATCTTCGTGGACATTGACCTGTGTTCCACCTGCGAAGTTCAGGACCGCTCCACGTTCACCTCTGCCGATGAAGAGGATTGCGGAGGTCCGGCATGCGACTTCTGATCCATCAGTGCGGTGAAATATGGTGAATCCTGCAATTTCGGCCATGGCCGCTTCTCCAAACATAGCTAGCTAGGGGTCAAGCGATCCGAAGATTGACTGCTTGTTGTTCGCCGCAAACGGTTTCTTCGACTTCGTAGCTCAAACGTTGAGACTTGAAGATTTCTGCATCGTTGTCTCGCAGAACATCGACCCTTCGGAATGGAATGAGTAGCCCTCCGATCTCAGGGCCCAGAAAACCGGTGCCCGCTACACAATCGAAACCTCTGACGGTGCCGAATACTCTCATTTGAACTCCCCTTGCTGGCGAGCAGCCGAAATCGACCGCGACAGCGCAGCCAAGTGGCGGAAAAGATGGGAGTGGCTCGTTGGTCTTGAACCGAAACCGTCAATCGCGACAGATGACGATCAACTCATGCGCGCAATCTCGCCTATAGGCAAGCTATCCCGTTGGATTTCCGAAAAGATGATGAACCGAAGTCAAATGATCGGCAAGCGGTCCTGCTATACCTCGCGCTTGTTCAGCTCGTCACCGGTAAGCGTCACGACATGCAGCAAGTTGGTCGCTCCGGGCGTGCCGAAGGGAACACCGGCCAGCGCGATCAGCTTGCTGCCTGCCTTGCCGAAACCATGGCGCAGCGCCATGCGCTTGCCCTTGGCGATCATCTCTTCAAAGCTGCCAATGTCTTTTGTCGCGACAGAATGCGCACCCCAAAGCAAAGCAACCCGCCGTGCGGTCTTGATCGACGGGGTCAACACCAGCATCGGCGTGTCAGGGCGTTCGCGCGCCACGCGCCGGGCGGTCGAGCCGGACGATGTGAAGACATTGATCGCGCTGATCGCAACCGTGTCTGCGATGGTCATACAAGCATGGGCCAATGCGTCCGAAGTCGTGGCATCAGGCGGCGTATCGAGAAAACGCACGCGGGCGCGATAATCTTCGCTGCGTTCAACCTGCTCGGCGATCTTGTCCATCATAGTGACCGCTTCTTCGGGCCATTCGCCCGCTGCGGTTTCAGCAGACAGCATCACGGCATCGGCACCGTCGTAAACCGCGTTGGCAACATCGGAAACTTCCGCGCGCGTCGGGGTTGGGCTCTCGATCATGCTTTCCAGCATTTGCGTCGCGACGATCACCGGCTTACCCGCTGTGCGTGCAGCATTGACGATCTTCTTCTGCAGCGGCGGCACTTCCTGGGGTTCAAGCTCGACACCCAGATCGCCGCGCGCAACCATGATCCCGTCAGACATCTCGATGATTTCGCTCAGGCGGCGCACGGCCATCTGCTTTTCAATCTTTGCGCACAATGCACCATGTCCGCCCATCAGCTTGCGCGCTTCGGCCAGATCTTCAGGGCGCTGTACGAAGGAAAGGCCGATCCAATCTGCACCCTGTTCCATCGCAAAGGCCAGGTCTCTACGGTCCTTCTCGGTCAATGCCGGGATCGGAACTTCGGCGTCAGGAACATTCACGCCCTTGCGATCCGAAATCACACCGCCGACCTCAGCCGAGCAGAGGATCTCGTCTTCACTGGCCTTGATGACCCGCAATCGGATTTTGCCGTCATTGATCAGCAGTCGCTGACCCTTCTCGAGCACACCAAACAGTTCGGGATGCGGCAAGCAAACGCGAGTCTCATCACCCGGCTCGGGATTGCGATCGAGCGTGAAGTGGCCTGAATGCCGGATGACAGCCTGGCCATCCTTGAATTGACCCACCCGCAGTTTGGGCCCTTGCAAGTCCGCAAGGATCGCGATCGGGCGGTTGAATTCCTTTTCCAGCGCACGAATGCCCGCGATTGTTGCGGCATGGTCTTTGTGCTCGCCGTGGCTCATGTTGACACGAAACGCATCTGCACCTGCCTTCAACAAACGGCGCAGCACATCCGGCGATCGGCTAGCCGGACCGATGGTTGCCAAAATCTTGACTTTGCGGCTGCGTGGATCAAGCCGATTGAGTGCAGTGCGTGACATGCGTTGATGCTATGACACAGTTGTGTTGCAACTCAAGGAATAGTCACAAGGGATACTATGTGATGGATACGAATTCACCAGACGCGCTTGATCATCTGGATGACGCAATAGCGGCTGCGGCGTTTCGCCGGCTGGTGCGCCACCTACAGCATCGCCATGACGCGCAGAATATCGAGCTGATGGGATTGGCGGGATTCTGCCGTAATTGCCTGGCCGACTGGATCCGCGATGCGGGCTTCGATGGTGACAAAGCAGCGGCGCGCGAACTGATCCACGGCATGCCACAAGATGAGTGGAAAGCGACCCGGCAAAAACCCGCTACCGAAGAACAACTGGCTGCGATGGAAGCGAGTGTCGCGAAAAATAGAGTGGATTGATCGCGTGCCCGGTTCACGCGGCTGACCTTGCTGGCTATCGCGTGTCCAAAGTGATTCTCATTCCAATGGAGACAAGTAAAGATGGCCGACGCCACCGATGATCGCCTGCGCCTTTTGATCGAGCGCATCGAACGCCTTGAAGAAGAGAAGAAAGGCATCGCTGATGATATTCGCGATGTTTATGCAGAAGCGAAGGCGGTCGGTTACGACCCCAAGATCATGCGTCAGGTCGTCCGCTTGCGCAAAATGAAGCCTGATGATCGCAATGAAATGGAAATGGTGCTCGACACCTATAAGGCGGCGCTGGGTCTCGGTTGATTTTTCGCTTTCGCGTATTATCTAGGTAATACAGTAAGAAGGAGAAATTTATGGCCGGTCCTTGGAAAGATGCGCGCGAGATTATTGTAACCACAACGCCCACAATCGAAGGCAAGCCGATCCAGGAATATTGCGGGATCGTGGTTGGCGAAGTGATCGTCGGCGCGAACCTGTTCCGCGATCTGTTCGCCAATATCCGCGATATCGTAGGTGGGCGTTCGGGCAGTTATGAGCGTATTCTGGCGGACGCGCGCAATCAGGCGATTGAAGAGCTGCAAGCGGAATGCGCGGCGCGCGGCGGCAATGCCGTGGTGGGCATCGATCTTGATTACGAAGTGATCGGCGATACCGGCTCGATGCTGATGGTATCGGCCAGTGGAACAGCGGTGAAGGTCTAAGCTGCCCCTGCAGCTTTGCTGGCAGCCAACACAATAGTGATAATCAACCCGTTGTGGATCATGTGGAGCGCGATCGCGGTCCACAGACCATAGTTGACGCGCAGATAGCCAAGCAGAGCCCCAAGGATGAATTGTGGTAGGACCAATGGTAGCAAGGTCATCCAATTGCCTTCGCTGAAGTTCGCCAGGTGGATGCAGGCGAAGGCGATAGTGCTGAGCCAGAACATCGCCGGGAATAATGTGCGGAACCAGCGCATCGGTGGTCGCCGCCAAAGCACACCGAACATGATCAGGCTCAGCAACGCGCCGGCAATGATCGCGAGGCCAACCGACACTTCTGCGTTCTCGCCCGTGTTGTTTGCGGCCAGCATGACAGCGGTCAGTCCGGCGACCAATAGTATCGGAAACGCGATCAAATAGCGCGGCCGGCCCGACAGCCAGCTGCGGAACAGGATTTCCTCGCTGACCGGTGCGACAAGGATCACTGCAAAGATGATTCCCGGCGTGATCTCGATGCCCGCCAACGCTGTCTCGGGTATCTCTATCCCCGATGCCATTACCGCCCCGGCAATCGCCAGCAGCGTTACCATTGCAATCAGATCGAGCGCTAATATGCGCGACACTGCGCGTGCGCCTTCGCGCAGATCACTCGCCTGATTATCTGGTAGAGAAGGTCGCTTGAGAAAGCCGAGAAAATGGCCCCATTCCGCGCGCATCGTAATGAGCGACGGAAGGCTTGTGGATTCACCTGTCATGCGGCTAATGCGACCCTCAGATTTGCAAACTTTCAAATGCGGAAGAATGACAACCCATGGCAGGCCATTCCAAATTCAAGAACATCATGCACCGCAAGGGTGCGCAGGACAAGAAGCGCTCTAACCTGTTTTCCAAACTGAGCCGCGAAATCACCGTGGCGGCGAAGATGGGCACGCCCGATCCGGATATGAATCCGCGCCTGCGGCTGGCGGTCAATACGGCAAAAGCTCAGTCGATGCCGAAGGACAATATCCAGCGCGCGATTGATAAAGCCAGCGCGGGCGATGACGAGAATTACGAAGAAGTCCGCTACGAAGGCTATGGCCCCGGTGGCAGTGCAATCATCGTCGAAACACTGACCGACAACCGTAACCGTACTGCAACTGCAGTTCGCACAGCTTTCAGCAAGAATGGCGGTAATCTGGGCACTGAAGGCTCGGTGGCGCATGGTTTCGAACGTTTGGGCTTCATCGAGTATGGTCCGGAAGCTGGTGACGAAGAGAAAGTGCTCGAAGCCGCGATGGAAGCGGGCGCGGAAGACATTTCCTCATCAGAAGACGGCCACGAAATTTGGACAGCGGCAGAAGATCTGCATGAAGTTGCCGGCAGTCTGGAGAAGTCGCTTGGCGAAGCCAAGGAAGTCAAACTCGCCTGGAAGCCCAATCTGACTGTCGAGCTGGACGAGAAGAACGCAGGAACGCTGCTCAAGCTGATCGATGTGCTGGACGATGATGATGACGTTCAAACCGTCTGGGGCAATTACGAGATTTCTGACGAGGTCATGGCAAAGCTTGAGGGCTGAGCTTGCCGGTGACGCTAATCCTAGGCCTTGATCCGTCGCTCAGCTGCACCGGCTGGGGCGTGATCCGTGCCGAGGGATCGCGGCTTAGCCATGTCGCCAATGGCGAAGTAAAGACCGATGCCAGGGCGCCTATGGCAGAACGGCTGGATCAGCTGCACAGTGCGATCGCGGCCGTGGTCGCGGCACATGGGCCTGATCGCGCTGCGGCTGAAGAAGTGTTCGTAAACAAGAACCCCCAATCGACCTTGAAGCTGGCGCAAGCGCGCGGCGCAGTATTGGCGGCCTGCGGCGCAGCGAACTTGGTGGTGAATGAGCATGCCGCGCGGCTCGTCAAAAAGTCTGTTGTCGGCACAGGCGGTGCGGACAAGGTTCAGGTCCAGGCCATGCTCAAAGTGTTGTTGCCAGGAGCGCAGATCGCAGGTGCTGACGCGGCTGATGCGCTCGCGGTGGCGATTGCCGATGCGCATCTTGCGCCACGCTGATCTGTCCTACATGCAGTGGCTTATGTAAGGCGCGGGCATGGGCAATCATCCAATCCAGCAGCATCGGTTTCGAGGGGGAAATATTCGCTCATTTGCGGGCAAGGTTTCTCCCGCTAGGACAGTGTTCCATGTGTTCCATCCAGTAGGACTTCGCTTGTGATACACCTCTACGGCATTCCCAATTGCGACACCGTGAAGAAAGCGCGCAAATGGCTCGATACGAAGGGTATCGAATACGCATTCCACGACTATAAAAAGGAAGGTGCCGATCCGGCCAAGTTGGCCGCCTGGATTGATGCGCATGGGGTGGACGTGGTGTTAAACCGTAGCGGCACGACCTTTCGCAAACTGTCCGATGCGGAGAAGGCCGATATAGATGCAGCCAAAGCTGTCATATTGCTGGAACAGCATCCGAGCATGATCAAACGACCCGTTGCGGAGCACTCGGGGGGAATTTTAGTTGGCTTTAAGGAAAGCGAATGGGAATCGGCGCTGTGATCAGCCTCCAGTCAACCAGTGCGTCAGAACGCGTCAGAACCCCAATCGGCTCTCTCGTCGACTTTGCGAGGAGACATCGCTTCGGCCTGTTTGTTAGCCGCGCCGATGATATCGTCTTTTGCACCCATGACATCGTAACCGGCCCCATAGAGGCCAATCACAACGATGAGCGACGCTAGGAGTAGCTTCTTGAACATGGCTTCGAAAAATACCGTAAAACTGCCTAATCAAGGGTTAATGCGGGTCTTGTTGTTGGCTGTCGGATTATTCGTATCAATTACAATGCCTTACTCACCAGCGGCGGCGCAGGAGAATGACATGCTGATCATTGCCCATCGCGGGGCGAGTGCGGAGCGCCCCGAACATACGCTTGCGGCCTATGAGCTCGCGATTGATCAAGGCGCGGACTATATCCAGCCAGACCTGGTGGTGACCAAGGATCTCGAGCTGATTTCTCGGCATGAGAACGAGCTGTCCGGCACAACCGACGTCGCCAACCGGGAGGAGTTCGAGGATCGCCGCCGTGACAAGATGATCGACGGTCAGCTTGTGGCGGGATGGTTTGCCGAAGACTTCACGTTAGCGGAAATTCGCACCCTGCGCGCGAAGGAGCGCATTGCGCGCATTCGCCCCGCAAACGCGCGCTACAACGGTCTTTATCAAGTGCCGAACCTGGAAGAGATTGTGAAGCTGGTCCGCGCCAAGGAAGTCGAAACCGGGCGCAAGATTGGGCTTTATCCCGAGCTCAAGAATCCGACCTTTCTGCTTGAGGAAGCGGGCATTGATATCGTGGATCTGGTGCTGAGGGAGTTTCGCGATCTGGGACTGGGGCCAGACGATCTTGTCATGATCCAGAGTTTCGAAGTGGGTACGTTGCAACGGCTCGACAAACGCAGCGAGTTCCGATTGATCCAGTTGGTGAAACCGGAAGACGGACCAGCTGACGAACCAAGCATGCGCTATACCGAAATGATGACGCCATCGGGGCTGGAAGAAATCGCCGAATATGCCGATGGTCTGGGTGCGAACATCACCATGATCCTCAATCCGGACGGTTCACCCACCACTCTGGTCGCCGATGCCAGGGCGGCAGGTTTGCCGGTTCATGCGTGGACGCTGCGCCCGGAAAACGCGTTTCTGCCGCCAGCATTGCATGGCCAAGGTGGTGATTCGGGAAGAGGCGACCAAACGGCACTCTATCGAATGCTGGCTGGTGCGGGCGTCACCGGTTTGTTCACCGATGATCCGAAGGGCGCTATCAGCGCGCGTGACGGGCGGTGAAAGCGTAGTTTAGCGATAGGTCATCTGATAGGTGCAACCCCTTGCTAGGTCGCCAAGCAATGCCGCGAGGATTGCCCATTTCCAGACCTGCTTGTGCCAGCAAATCGCCAAGTTCTTCAGGTGTGACAAAGTCATTCCAGTCATGCGTGCCGCGCGGGACATATCCCACCCGCTCTGCCGCTTCGACAAGCAGCAAACGGCTAGCCGCAGTGCGATTGGGTGTCGACATGACAAGCATGCCATCAGGCTTCAGGCTGGCGGCCAGTTGCTCGAGAAATGCCGGTTTTTCAGCCACGTGCTCAATAACTTCAAAGCTTGTGACCAGATCGAATGTGCCGAGATTGAAGCTCGCGAGTTCTCCCGCCATATAACGGATGTCCAGGCCAGAGCTTTCCGCATGCGCGCTTGCTACGCCGATGTTTTCTGCCGAGGCATCAACACCGGTAACATCTGCACCCAGCCTGGCCATCGGCTCACACACTAGACCAGCACCACAGCCCACGTCCAAGGCAGACCTGCCGCTCAACGGCTTTCTGGCTTCAACATTGTCTCCCCAATGCATGTCGATTGCCTCACGCAGGAAAGCAAGTCTCACCGGATTGACTTCATGCAGAGAAGCCATCGGCCCCTTCGAATTCCACCATTCGCGCGCCAATGAAGAAAAATGTGCTTCTTCCTCTGGGCGGATAGTTACATTTGTGACATTTGCGTTTGTCATTCCGCACCCCTAACAGCGCTCGGGGATTTGAACCAGCAGGAGCTTTCAAGCCTTGGCACGTATCGTGATGAAATTCGGCGGCACCTCTATGGCCGGGACCGAGCGCATTCGTCGCGTGGCCAATATTGTGCGCAAGCAACAGGCGGCCGGGCATGAGGTTGCTGTGGTGGTTTCCGCAATGGCCGGCGAAACGGACCGACTCGTCAACTTCTGCCGCGAAGCCAATGCGCTTTATGACCCTGCCGAATATGACGTGGTTGTATCGAGTGGTGAACAGGTCACCAGCGGATTGCTGGCACTGACGCTGCAATCCATGGGTTGCAAAGCGCGCAGCTGGCTTGGCTGGCAGTTGCCAGTCCATACAATCGAAGCGCATTCGAAGGCGCGCGTCGACGCGATCGATGCCGACGCATTGATAGCATCGATGGCGGCTGGAGAAATCGCTGTGATCCCTGGTTTTCAGGGGCTCGGCGACAACAACCGGATTACAACGCTGGGCCGTGGCGGTTCGGATACGTCAGCTGTGGCTGTGGCTGCTGCGGTCAAGGCTGATCGCTGCGACATTTATACAGATGTCGATGGCGTCTATACCACGGACCCACGGATTGTGGCCAAAGCGCACAAGCTCAAGGCTGTAACCTATGAAGAAATGCTGGAACTGGCGTCTGTGGGGGCCAAGGTTCTGCAAACGCGTTCGGTCGGTTTGGCGATGAAGGCTGGCGTGCGATTGCAGGTATTGTCCAGCTTTCTTGGCGAAGATGCGATTCCCGCAGACGAACTGCCCGGCACGATGATCGTGTCGGATGATGAGATGAACCAGCTAGTGGAGAGTGGCGAAATGGAACGCCAGCACGTTACCGGTATTGCGCATGACAAGAATGAAGCGAAGGTGATCTTGACGCGCGTACCAGACAAGCCCGGCGCCGTGGCGCATATCTTTGAACCGCTCGCCGATGCTTCAATCAACGTCGACATGATCATTCAGAACGTGGGCCGCGACAAGGGTGAGACGGACGTTACGTTCACTGTTCCGCAAACCGATCTGGCGCGCGCGCAAGCCTTGCTTGAAGACAAGCGCGAAGAAATCGGGTTCAATCGCATAATTACTGACAGCAAGATCGCGAAGGTCAGCGTTGTTGGTGTGGGAATGAAGAGCCATGCGGGTGTTGCTAGCACGATGTTCCGCGCGCTTTCTGATCGCGGCATAAACATTCAGGCGATTTCAACGTCAGAGATCAAGGTTTCTGTCTTGATCGATGAAGACGAGACCGAACTGGCGGTGCGCGTGTTGCATACGGCCTATGGCCTCGATGCAAGTGACGAAGCAGCTTAGCTAGTCGGCTGCGCTTTCGACCATCCGGAGTACATATTCATTGCTTGGGCGTTGGCGATAGTCAGCCGATACCAACTTGGCCTGGGCAGTGCCGTCCGGTGAAAACATCAGCACGCTCGCGCGCGGCACGCCATATGCAAAGTGATCTTCTGAATATTGCGGATCGCGCAGACCGACTGCGTCGATGAAAACGCTCTCTGTGTCGCTGAGAATCAGATAGGATTGCTCCATAACTGCGGCAAACTCGGCCAGCTTTTTTGGTTGGTCGTAGGAAAGGCTTGCGAGAGTGTAGCCCCGTTGATCCAGATCACCTGCAATCTCAGCATCATTGGCCAATTGCACTTTACAGAACGGGCACCAGTGCGCGGAGCGAACCAATACAAGAACAGTTCCGTTCGGACCCGCGATCTCTGTAAGAGAGGTGAGCTCGCCAGCTGCATTTCGTATTGGCTGATCGAGCGGAACTTTCTCGCCAATGGCGACACCAACATCGATATTTTCCGGAGGAAAGAGGGCAGACCAAAGATGCCAAGCTGCCAATGCGGCCAGCGCGAGCAACAACAATCAAACGCCAACGAAAATCTTGAGTTTAAGCGACATAATCATCAGTCCCATTATCCAGTCGCACGGCGGATTACAGACAATCGATTGCACCGCAAGCCGGCACCTTTCTTTTTTGTGGTGCGCTTGGATTGGACCTTAGCACGCGCTATGGTGTTCCAATGCCTTTCACACAGAAAATCTTGCTGCTTGGTTCAGGCGAATTGGGCCGCGAGTTTGTCATCTCTGCCAAACGTTTGGGCGCTTACGTCATAGCTTGTGATGCCTATGAGAATGCCCCTGCAATGCAGGTCGCCGATGCGAGCGAAGTGTTCTCCATGCTTGATGGGAATGCGCTGCGAGCGACAATTGAGAAACACCAGCCCGACCTGATTGTCCCTGAAATTGAAGCGATCCGAACAGAGGTACTGGGCGAGCTAGAGGCGGAGGGCTTTAATGTCGTGCCGTCTGCGAAGGCAACGCAGTTGACCATGAATCGTGATGCGATCCGAGACATGGCCGCAGACGAGCTGGGGCTAACCACTTCGATCTATGGCTATGCAGAAAATTTCGAGGGTGTGTGCGCCGCGGCGCAAGAAACCGGCTTCCCTTGTGTGATCAAGCCGGTGATGTCGTCTTCAGGCAAGGGGCAGAGCAAAGTCGATCATGCAGCGGAACTCGAGGAGGCGTGGAATTATGCCGTTGCCAATATGCGTGGCGATCGCACCCGCGTCATTGTGGAGCAGTTTGTGGACTTCGACTATGAGATCACGCTTCTGACTGTGCGTCACAAAGCAGGGATCACCTTCTGCCCTGCTATCGGTCACAGACAGGAACGAGGCGACTATCAGGAGAGTTGGCAACCCACACCGATGAGCAGTGCGGCGATTGCGAAGGCACAAGAGATGGCTGCGAAGGTTGTCACCGCACTGCAAGGCAATGGCAAAGGCTGGGGTCTGTTCGGTGTGGAGTTCTTCATTAGAGGCGAAGAAGTAATCTTCTCTGAATTGTCACCGCGTCCGCACGACACCGGTATGGTCACGCTTGTGTCGCAGGACCTGACCGAATTCGATTTGCACGCCCGCGCCATCATGGGCTTGCCCGTTCCAGAGAAAGTTGCTGCGCTATCATCTGCCTCTGCGGTTATTTTGGCAGATCGCGACGGCGGGGATTTTTCCTTTGACGGATTGCATGACGCCCTGACGACAGGCGAGGGCAATTGCGATGTTCGGCTATTCGGAAAGCCAGTTACGCGGCTATACCGGCGAATGGGTGTCGCGCTGGCACGCGCGGAAACGCCCGACGATGCACGCAGTCTGGCAAGGCAGGCGGCCAAGGCGGTCCGGATAGTCTATCGCGACTAGGAATGTAGCGCTGGATTGATCTTCATCGTTGCAAAGACTAGTCGCTGAACCGATGAAGGCGCCTCTAGTCCTTACTTTATGGTGCCCGGACAGGACGGGTATCACCGCGAAGGTGACCGGTTTTCTGTTTGAGAACGGGGGAAATGTCCTCGAAGCACAGCAGTTCAATGATCGCGAGAGTGATCGTTTCTTCATGCGCGTCGAATTCGAAACTGTTTCCGCATCGCACGATGATTTACGCACTGCCTTTTCGGTTGTCGCCAGCGACTATGCAATGGAATGGAAACTCGCATTGCGGGACCGGCCACGTCGCGTCATGCTGATGGTGAGCGCGTTTGATCATTGTCTGGCAGACTTGCTATATCGCTGGCGTATTGGCGAACTGCCGATGGATCCTGTGGCGATCGTTTCAAACCATCCGCGCGAAACCTTCGAACATCTGGATTTCGCCGAAATCCCGTTCCATCACTTACCTATCCGCACGGGCGAAAAAGCCGCGCAAGAATCTCAGGTTCGTGCGATCGCTCAGGAAAAACAAGCAGAGTTGGTAGTTCTGGCGCGCTACATGTAGATCTTGTCAGATGAGCAAGCGGCCCACTTCACTGGGCGGTGCATCAACATCCACCACAGCTTTCTGCCCGGCTTCAAAGGCGCAAAACCCTATCATCAGGCGCACGCTCGTGGTGTGAAAATGATCGGCGCCACGGCGCACTACGTCACAACTGACCTGGATGAAGGCCCGATAATTCATCAGGATGTCGAACCTATCACGCATGCAGACAGTCCCGATGAACTTGTCCGCAAAGGACGAGACATTGAACGCCGCGTTCTGGCTGAAGCTGTCCGGCTGCATTTGGAAGAGCGCGTGCTCCTCAATGGCAGCCGAACTGTGGTCTTCAAAGGTTAGTTCAACCCTCCAGCTTTGTCTTCATTCGCGCGGAAGACCACCCATTCGCGGATCGCGTTGGATTCCTCAGCGCTCAGGCTGCCGGCAAAATTTGCCATGCCGCGGCTCTGTAACATGCCTTCACGCACAACCGCTTGCCAGCTAGCCGGGTTCGACAGCGTACCCGAGCGCCTGAGGTCTGGCAGTACGGTCGATCCCACAGCGCCTGGTGCGTGGCAAACCGCGCAGTAGCGTGCGTATTTTTCCCCGCCCAAGGAAATGGTCGCTGAATTTGCGCGGCTGGGCGGAGGATCAAGCGGGAGATTCGCCAGCTCTAGTTCCGGTGGCAAGGCTCCATCCGCCCCGAGCTTGAATACAAGCAGGCGGCTGATGTTGCGTACAGGAGCAAGATCGCGGATTGCCTGTCCATCGACGGACAGTGCATAGGCACCGCCCCAGCCAGCCAACACAGCAACATATTGTTCGCCGTCAATAGTATAGGTGACCGGCGGCGCGACCACTCCGGTTTGTGCCGGGAAGCTCCATAGCTTCTCACCATTCGTGGCGTTGTAAGCGTTGAACTCGCTTCCTGCGGTACCCTGAAACACCAGTCCGCCTGCCGTGGCCAGCAACCCGCCGTTCCAGGGCCCTGGATGTTCAACGGTCCAGCGCGGCTCCTGCGCCACTGGATCCCAAGCTACCAGCATACCCTTCAGCGTACCTGTGATCTCCTTTCGGAATCCAAGATCAGGCGGCAGGTCGCCCGCGCTCAAATCAAAACCGACGTTGAACCCGCGGTCCCTGTCCGGTTTCCAGTCGGCTTCAGGCGAATAGACCATCCCCGCTTCAAATGCCGGAATGTAGACTAGGTTTTCGTCCGGATGGTAGGCCATCGGGTGCCAATTGTGTCCGCCCAAAGCGCCCGGCGTTACGATGGCTGCCTGGCCAGTCTTGTCGATGCGCGTTTCGGGATTCTCGATCGGGCGGCCGCTTTCGTCGATTCCGGTTGCCCAGTTCACTGTGACATATGGCTTGGCGCTAATGAATTCGCCTGTGGCCCGATCGAGCACGTAAAAGAATCCATTCTTCGGAGCCTGCATCAGTACCTGACGTTGGGCGCCGTCGATTTCCATGTCGGCGAGCATAATATGCTGCGTCGCGGTGTAATCCCATGTTTCGCCCGGTGTAGTCTGATAGTGCCAAACATATTCGCCTGTATCGGGCCGGATTGCGACAATGCTGGAAAGATAAAGATTATCCCCTTCACCGGTACCATCTTCGCCTGGAGAGCGATAAGCCCGGTTCCAGGGTGAGCCGTTTCCGACACCGATATAGAGCAGATTCAGGTCGGGATCGTATGCCATCGAATCCCAAACCGTTCCGCCGCCGCCGATCGCGTCTGAACCTGCAAGGACCTCTGTGTTCCAGGTTTCGGCGGCAGCCTGAAGGTACTCGGGCGAAGTTTCGTCCTCTGTACCCTCAGGAACGGTGTAGAAGCGCCATAGCTCCTGGCCTGAGCCAGCATCATAGGCCGCGATGTATCCGCGTACGCCGAACTCCGCGCCACCGTTACCGATCAAGATCTTGCCATCGATAATCCGAGGAGCGCCGGTGACAGTATAGCTTTGTTCCGGGTCGGTCGTTTGTTTGCTCCACGCGACTGCGCCCGTTTCGCGATCAAGCTTCACCAGGCGGCCATCCAAAGTGCCCAAAAATAGGCTGTCGCCCCAGGTCGCCAGTCCGCGGTTGACGACATCGCAGCAGGCTTTGACGGCGGTTTCGCCCGGGACTTCCGGATCATATTCCCACAGAAGAGCGCCGGTTACACCATCATATGCTTTGACCTTGCTCCATGCGGTTGTGAGATAAAGTTTGCCGTCAATGACCAGCGGCGTGGCTTCTTGTCCCCGCGCTGTGTCCATGTCTGCAAACCACGCCAAGCCCAACTCCTCGACGTTCGCAGTGTTGATTTGATCAAGCGGCGAGAAGCGTTGCTCGTCATAGGTCCGGCCGTAAGTGATCCAGTTCGCACCATCATCGCCGGCGTTGAGCAATGCTTCACCATCCACTCCGCTCTCGCTGCACGCGCTCAGCGTTAGTGCTGCCGCTAAGGCAATTCCGAACTTTCTCATTTTTGCGCTCTCCCCGGTGCCGATTTATCTGCACTTGTTTCTCCAGACTGCCTTGCGCTGCTGCCTTTGTCCATCTCCACATTTGTGACAGGTTTCCGCTTTTGATTGGCGTCTGGCTGTTTGGCCGTTACGTTACCGTCTCTGGTCTTAGCGGAGTTTGACCCATGGAATTTGTGCTGATCGCGTTGCTGTTCTTGCTTATTGTCTTCCTGCTCATGGCAGTGCGCGTGGTTAAACAAGGTTATGTCTATACGATCGAACGGCTTGGCAGGTTTACCATCGCTGCCCAGCCTGGATTGCACCTGATTATCCCTTTCATCGACCGTGTTGGCCAGAAAGTGAATATGATGGAGCAAGTGCTTGATATTCCGGGTCAGGAAATCATCACTGCAGATAATGCTATGGTCGGCGTTGATGCCGTGGTGTTTTTTCAGGTGCTCGATGCAGGCAAAGCAGCATATGAAGTGACCCATCTTTACCAGGCGATCATGGCGCTAACGACTACAAACTTGCGCACCGTTATGGGCTCGATGGACCTGGATGAGACACTTTCAAAGCGTGACGAGATCAACGCTCGCCTGCTGTCGGTTGTTGATCACGCGACCTCGCCCTGGGGCGTCAAGATCACGCGCGTTGAAATCAAGGATATCCGGCCACCCCATGACATTTCTGAAGCTATGGCGCGCCAGATGAAGGCAGAGCGCTTGAAGCGTGCAGAAATCCTCGAGGCAGAGGGCGACAAGACCAGCGCAATCTTGCGTTCGGAAGGCTCTAAGCAATCGGCAATCCTCGAAGCGGAGGGCAAACGCGAAGCCGCATTCCGCGATGCCGAGGCGCGCGAACGCGCCGCAGAGGCCGAGGCTCGGGCAACCCAAATGGTGTCGGATGCGATTGCTTCTTCAGGCAATCAGGCGATAAACTATTTTATCGCGCAGGAGTATACCAAAGCTGTCGGTAAGTTTGCTGACAGCCCCAATGCCAAGACTATCCTCTTCCCTTTCGAAGCTACGCAGTTGATTGGGACGCTAGGCGGTATTGGTGAGCTGGTTCGCGATGCGATGGATCCGAACCAAGGTGATGTCACAACCGGATCCCGCACTGGTCAACCCCTGCCGAAAGATCGTGCACGAGCAAGCGTGCCGCGGACAGGCGACACATGATGAACGGGCTCGAAGGATTTGATGCGCACTGGGTTTGGATCGCAATCGGTCTGATCCTGGCCGCTTTGGAGATGCTGGTTCCGGGCGTCTATCTGATCTGGCTTGCAATCGCGGCGATTATAACCGGCTTGCTTACTTTGGGCATCGACCTTGCGCTGCCGGCACAAGTCGTGGTGTTTGTTTCTTTGTCATTGATCGTAGCGTTCAGCGCAAAGCGTTTCCTGCGCGATTCCCCGATCGAAAGCTCGGACCCGCTGCTCAATCAGCGCGGCACACGTCTGATCGGTGAAAATGCCTTGGTCACTCAGGCAATCGTCGGTGGTTCAGGTCGCGTCAAATATGGAGATAGCGAGTGGATTGCGCGCGGACCCGATATTGGAGAGGGGAAGCGTGTTCGCATCACCGGAAGCGATGGCACTATTCTGATGGTGGAGCCGTTCAATCTGATCGCTGACAGCCCTGCCGGGGATACTGACGATGCTGGCGGCAAACAGGCCTAGCTAGCAAGCCCTTCGTTGAACCGGCCGTGCTTGCGATAACGGACCATCCATTTGTCTAGAAACAGACCGAGTGGGCGCGGTGTGACGCCAAGTTTCTTGAAGCCGGGGTAGTCGCCAGACGCGCAATTGCCTTCTTTCAACATGACCCATTGATCACGATTGATCGGCGTCAAAGGCAATGCAGCGAACACGGCTGAGGCTGTGTCAGGCACAGGCAAGAATGTTCTCTTGCGGCCTTGCGAGTCAGCGATTCGCTGATTCAATTCCATCATAGTGATCACTTCCGGACCACCGAGCTCGAAAGTTTTTCCGCCATGCTTGCCTGGATCTTCAAGGGCGTTCGCAATCGCTTCGGCTAAATCATCGACAAAGGCTGGCTGTAGACGTGAACTTGGCCCAAAAACCGGCAGTACAGGCATCATTTGGACCAATCCGGCGAACATGTTTACGAAATTGTCGTCTTCTCCAAACAGCGCCGATGGACGCAGGATCGACGCGTTGACGAAATTCTCACGCACCAATTCCTCGCCAAGCGCATTGGCTCTAGCATAGGTTGAAGCAGAATCCGCATCGGCGCCGATTGCGCTGATATGAACCAGCGCTTCTGCCCCTGAAGCCTTCGCTGCCGAAGCCACTTCTCCGGCGGAATTGCCCATAAGCTGCATCAAGTCGCCACCAAAGCTGCCCACCAGATTGACGACAGCATCTGCTCCGGAAACGGCCCCATGCACTTGGCGTGCATCATTGATGTTGCAGCGGGCAAATTGGATCTGCCCTAAATTGGCAAGCGGCTTTAGCCTGTGGCTCTTTTCCGGATTGCGGCTGGCGATGCGTAGCCGGGCTCCCCGTTCCAAAAGCGCCTGCGCCAGATATTGCCCAAGGAAACCGCTGCCCCCAAACAGAGTGACGAGTTTGTCCTTGAGCGAAGAGGGGCGGGTCATGTTGCTTTTCCGAAAGGTTGCCTGGTCGATTGGCAGCGCATTGCCCCAAGCAGCGCGCGGCCGCAAGTGTTTGGAGGTAGGCAAATGGCGGAAATGAGTCGTTGACAAGGGCCGCCTAGCGGGGCTAACCGCGCGCCTCGCTCGTTCTCGCGAAATATGTTTTGCGAAGAGCCTATGCCCAGATGGCGGAATTGGTAGACGCGCTAGCTTCAGGTGCTAGTATTCGCAAGGATGTGGAGGTTCGAGTCCTCTTCTGGGCACCAGTAGTTTATATTATCGAAATATAACGCAAAAATGGCAGAGCTCGGGGACTCACTCTGGTTCTCCATACTCTTGCCTCTGCACGTCTTTTCGGTTCTCTTTCAATGCCGATCGGCCTCCAGCGTTCGAATTTCTGATAGTCCCGGATTGTTTTAGGTTGAAATTTTTGCAGGCCTTTTCTCGGGCTTTGCGGAAAGCCATATTCCGAGGCCCGCAAATGCTCTATTCGGCGCCCCGTTTTTGAAGGTCGACTGGATCGTATCCCACGTGGATGAAGCATGTCACGTGTCGCGTGACGCTTGACAATTCAATGTGTAGCAGCTAGTTAGACCTCATGGAAATCGAATCCATCAGGCACAAAGGCCTGCGCCGGTTCTTCGAAACCGGCAATACCAAAGGCCTAGTGGGTGATGTCGGTAGGCTGCGCAAGATGCTTGCCCTTATTGACGCAGCGGAAGGCATGGATGAGCTGTTCGTGCCGCCGAACTTCGGTCTCCATGAGCTTACAGGTGGTCGGAAAGGTATCTGGTCGATGACCGTGACCCGCAATTGGCGCTTGACCTTTAAAGTGAATGATGAAGGCGCGCTGGTTGATATGGATTTGGAGGATTATCATGGCGCTTAAGATGCACCCGTCGCTCGCTGTCCATGTCGGTGACTGGCTCAAGAGTGAGATTGTCGATCCTGTTGGTGTCAGCGTAACCGATCTCGCTGCGCATTTCGGGGTTTCGCGGCAGGCGCTGAGCACGCTGCTCAACGGCAACGCCAATCTCTCTGCCGATATGGCGATCCGCTTCGAGAAGGCTTTCGGGGTCAAGGCCGATACGTTGCTACGGATGCAGACAGCCTATGAACTAGCCCAAGCCAGAGCGCATGAGGATGATATCAAGGTCAGGAAGTTCGCAGAAGCAGCTTGACGGCCGCCGGCTTCGGGCTGCTGCACGGAGCAGAAAATCATCGAAATTTAAGCCTCGTTTGATGTCCACTGCGACCCAACCTTGGACCGCTCGGGCCCTTAGTTTTGCGCCTTTCCCAGATCCGGTAGGCTGGTTTCATCAGGCTGATTGCAAACTGGTTCAGGTGGTAGCCCAGCCGCGCTCGCGCAGCCGTGAAAGCCCGGTTCCGGGGATGTCCTAAAGCTCAGCTAGGTCGCTTCGAAATTCGGTAGGCTTCCCGCCCAAATCCGCGCCATTTCACATAATGGTGGGGATCAATTCCAAGGCTGGAGCCCTCGACGGATTACGCGATTGATGTGAAGCGTTTGCCCAAGACTGATGTGTGTTAGACTGACAGCGCCGTTCCGAAACCGTCCTCATTGTGATTATTGCACCTTCTTCAAGGGTTAAGGAGCCTCTCCTATTCCAGCCCTCTTCGCCATTTTCGGGTTAAGTGCATATTAGTCGTCGTCGCTTGGGGGTTCGTCGCGAAGCGCGGCGACCGCGCGCCCGAGCGCACGTTTTGCGCGATCCTGCAGTTCTGGCAG
>Ga0181594_10001610_pt1 | contig 20872 bp, 20 predicted proteins | sample 071ome_18_FD_145603 | JGI IMG/M metagenome (GOLD analysis project Ga0181594, IMG submission 145603) | Coastal salt marsh microbial communities from the Groves Creek Marsh, Skidaway Island, Georgia - 071413BT metaG (spades assembly) | ecosystem: Environmental > Aquatic > Marine > Intertidal zone... | reverse complement strand
GAAGCTCGGCCATGGCAGGCGCGCCCAGCAAGGATGGCGTACCACCACCGACGTAGAGGGTCTCCAGGCGATCAGGGAGCGTGAAGAGTCCCTCCCGCTGGACGTGCGCGAGCTCCCCCTGCAGGGCCTCGATCCACCCCGGTAAGTCCCCGGTCTTCCGGACCGCGACTGCGAAGTCGCAATACAGACACCTGCGAGCGCAGAACGGTGCGTGCACATAGATCGACGCTGCCGGCACCGGGGACGCCGGCAGGGCCCCGGTCATGCCGCCCTCCGGTACCGGAGCCCAGGCAGTCGAACGACCTCGCCGCGTAACTCGAGCGTCGTCAGCGCCGCGAGAACGTCCGGCAGAGGGCGCCCGACCCGATCTGCCAGCTCGCCCGGAGCCAGAGGCTCGTGAGACAGACATTGCAGGAGCGATGCCTCGGGGTCGACGGCTCCCAAAGCCGCCCGGCCACCGTGGTCACGTTCTTCCTCTCGGAGTCCAACCACGTCCGACACGAAGCCCTCGATCGATACGAGCGGGCGCGCACCGTCCGCCAGCAGTGCGTTCGAGCCCGCACACGCCGGACCGTCGATGGGACCCGGGACGGCCCAGACGTCGCGCCCCAGGTCCAGAGCATGATCCACGGTGATCAGAGATCCAGAGCGTGCACCCGCTTCGACCACCACCACCGCGGTGCAGCCTAACGCCGCCAACAGGCGGTTGCGACGCGGGAAGTGGTAGGGAGCGGCGCCCGTCCCGGGCACGAACTCGCTGACCACGAGGCCGCGCTCGACCAGCTCCTGAAACAGCCTCGCGTGCGTTCTCGGGTACGGCACGTCTGCCCCGGTGCCCAGCACGGCGATCGTGTCTCCTTCGACGTCCAGCGCGCCACGGTGAGCCTCCCCGTCCGTACCCAGGGCGAGGCCACTCACGACGACAGCACCCGGGCGGGCCAGAGCCCGGCCCAGGTCTCGCGCGATCTCCCTCCCCCTCGTGGTCACGCGACGCGAACCCACGACCGTCACGGCGGGCGTTCGCGCCAGCAGATCGATCCGCCCCCGCAGGAAGAGGACCGGCGGCGGATCCGCGAGGTGCAGGAGGTCACCGGGATACCCGGGCGCGCTCCACGTGAGTACGGTGATGCCCAGTTCATCGGCGCGATCCAGCGCACGGTCGATCCGGTCCGAGAGCGCTCGATCACTGCGGGCAAGGGCCGCCTTCCGGCCGGCGATCTTCGCGAACGACGCGTACGGGGCCTCGAGCGCCGAAGCGGCCCCGCCGAACGCACGCACGAGCCTCGACACGCGGGCGGGGCCGACCCCGGGTAGCGAATCGAGAAGGAGAAGGTCCCGGGCCCGGTCTTCGACCTGGTGCTTCCGACCGGTCAGGGCGCCCACCATTCGTCATCCGTATCCATGCCGCGCTCTTCGGCGACGACCTGCTGGCTAGCACGCCAGAGGCGCTCCAGCAGATCATCCAGGTGCATTCGAGCGACGGAGGAGAGCGGGACGACATCAATCGCGTCGCCGACGTCGAGCTGCGGCAGCCCGGCATCCGGAGGCAGCATGTCGACCTTCGTGAGGGCCACCAGATAGGGCGTCGCCGCCAGATCGACCGAGTACGCCTCGAGCTCAGCACGCAATCGATCGAACTCGGCCTGAGGGTCGAGAGAGTCTACCGGGACCATGAGCAGCAGGACGCGAGTGCGCTCGATGTGCCTCAAGAACTGGTGCCCGAGCCCCTTCCCCTCATGAGCCCCCTCGATGATGCCCGGGATGTCGGCGATCACGAACGTCCGGAAGTCCGAGAGCTGCACGACACCAAGGTTCGGCGACAGGGTGGTGAACGGGTAGTCGGCAACCTTCGGCTGAGCGGCGGTCACGGTCGACAGGAGGGTCGACTTGCCCGCGTTCGGCTCCCCGACCAGTCCGACGTCCGCGATCAGCTTCAGCTCGAGCCGGATGGTCTTCTCTTCTCCCTCTTCACCCGGCTCCCACCGGGTCGGGGCCTGGTTCGTCGCGGTGGCGAACCGGGCGTTACCTCGCCCACCTCTGCCTCCCTGGGCGATCACGACCGTCTCCCCCTCCTCGAGGAGTTCACCGATCAGCGTATCGGACTCCGCGTCGTACGCGACCGTGCCCGGCGGGACACGAAGGATCAGGTCCTCGCCGGACTTCCCGGTCCGCTTGCTTCCCTCGCCGTGCATGCCCCGCTTCGCCTTGTAATGCCGGCGGTAGCTGTAATCGAGCAGCGTCGTCAGCTGTCCGTCCGCCTGCAGAACCACGTCACCGCCCCGTCCGCCGTCGCCGCCTGCCGGACCACCGCGAGGCACACCCGACTCACGCCGGAACGCCTCCGCACCCGACCCACCGGTCCCGGCGATCACCTCGATGACGGCGCGATCGACGAACATCAGACCCGCGCTCCGGCGAGGGTGAGCTCAAACGCCGGACGCAGCTGACCCACGGTCTCGTCACGGGTATTCAGGACATCCGGGCGACCGTGGGCTCGGAGGGCACTGGCCTCATCGTCCGTGAGGACGCCCAGGGCGTTCAGCGTATGAATCAGGGCCACCTCGACGGCTCGGCGCCCACCGTCTTCGACCTTGATCGCCACGCCTAGCCCGCGCCCTCGCACTCCCGCGCCGTACACGCCCTCCGCTCCCAGCTTCACGAAGACGCGGTCCCCCGCCGTCTCCATCACCTCCGTGCATGTCCGGCCCGTCCCACCGACCATAAACGGGGCCGTCGTCATCGCGTCGACGACGCGTCCGGCCGGTTCTCCACCATCCGCGGCCTGCGTAAATGCACCGAACGATCGGGCCATGTCTCCGAGTGGAACCGCGAAACACACCACTCCGCATCCGTCGACACCGATGGGGATCTGCTCGGCCGGAACGCCCGAAAAGCGGACCACCTCGTCCAGCATGCGGCGCTGAACGGGATGCTCGGCTCGATGATAATCCGCCGGGTCCCACCCCATCGCGATGGCCAGTGCGACCATCCCGGCGTGCTTGCCCGAACAGTTGTTGTGAATCCTTCCGGGCGACACACCGGCTTCCGCAAGGACGCTGGCTGCCTCCGGCGAGAATGGGGCGTGCGCCCCGCAGCACAACATCGATTCATCGGCGCCGGCCTTCGCGAGGATCGACCGCGCCCCCGCGACGTGTTCCGGCTCTCCCTCGTGGGACGCACAGCACAGAGCCAACTCGTCGACGGTGAGGCCAAACCGATCGGCGACACCCTCCTCGACGAGCGGCAACGCCTGCATCGGCTTGGCGGCCGACCGATAGTAGGTCTGCTGATCGATGTCGCCGACGGACGCGACGACGTCACCATCGGCGGTCACGACCGCCACATGCACCCGATGGCGCGACTCGACGAGCTCTCCCCGGATGACTTCGACCATGCTCATGGCTCGAAATCAATCACCGGGGGAGGGGCGTGGGAATACCCGGACGGGCACCCTGTGCCGGGCTGAGCCTTCCGACCTCGACACCGGCCGGGTCGACCGGAGCCTACGGCGGCGGTCCAGCCCGCCTGGAGAGCTACTGGCGGTCAGGAGTCGCGTCGGACTCCGCACCGTTGGCGACGGCGATCAGGTCGGTCGGTGAATCCGCGTCTCTGAGTAGTTCCATCGCCCGGGCCAGCTGCCGGTCATACCCCTCCAGCTGCCGGAACGCACCTTCCTCCCCCCACGCCTGCAGCGCGATCTCCCGCTCCAAGTGGTACCGGACAAAGCGGTCTGCAGCCGCAAAGTCATCGGGACCGATCGCGTCTTCTCCATCCCCCAGCGCGTCGTAGAACTCTCCGACGTCTCCAGCGGTCAGGGAGAAGCCGACCTGGAGGCCGGGGTGCTCCGCGACGTACTCGACCGCGTAGTTGAACAGTGCGACGGAAAAGCCGCTGCCCCGGCGGAACAGACGGAGTACGCCATTCGACTCATCGGCCGCCAGAGTCGCCGGGTAGACGAAGAGGTCGGGGGTGATCCCACCGCCGCCGTACAGCGTTCGGCCGCCTCCAGATTGGAACTCCGGGCGGCCTTCGATCACGACCGGCTCGACCAGCTGCCCCGCAATCGAATACGCGCGCTCCACATCCTCGTTGAGTGGTGCGAATCGTGAGTCCGGATCGAGGTGAATCGAGCGGCCGACCGGCGTATACCACTTCGCCGTCGTCAGCCGGAGTACGTCTCCCCCGGTGAGCCGGTACAGGCTCTGTACCGATCCCTTTCCGAACGTCGTCTCGCCGACGAGAACCGCTCGGTCGTGATCCTGCAGCGCACCGGCGATGATCTCCGACGCGGACGCGCTCGCCTGATCGACCAGGACGACCATGGGCATGTCCGGGTACTGATCGGGGTGTTGCGCGGCATACGTCTCATTCTGACTCGTATCCCGGCCTCGAGTCTCCACGATCCCCTGCCCTTCGGAAAGGAAGAGGTCGCTGACGGCGATACCCTGATCCAGCAGCCCGCCAGGATTCCCGCGCACGTCGAGCACCAGCGCGCGCATGCCCTCACCGCGCAGCGAATCGATCGCAGCACGGATTTCCGTCGCGGAGGTCTCCCGGAACGAGAGGAGTGGCACGTAGCCCACCTGATCGTCGAGCATGACCGAGAAGGGCACCGCCTTAAGGACGATGACCTCCCGGGCAATCGTGAACTCGATCGGATCTTCGATGCCGGGACGCAGCATGCGGACGGTCACTTCGCTGCCCGGCCGTCCACGCAGCAGTTCGACGGCCTGTTCCGTGACCATCGTGTCGGCCGCGACACCGTCGATTTCGTAGAACTGATCGCCCGCCCGGATGCCCATTCGGCCGCCGGGGCCGCCGGGGATAGGGCTCACCACCGTGACATACCCGCCACGGTCCACGACCTCGAGACCTACGCCACCGTACTCGCCCTCGGTGCGGATCCGCAGGTCTTCATAGTCGGACGCCGGCATGAAGGACGAGTGCGGATCACCCAGGTCGCGGATGAGACCGTCAATGGCCGAGTCGTAGAGACGATCCCGCTCCACTTCGTCGACGAAGCTGCTCGAAACGCGGTCGACGACCTCCTGCAGCACGCGTACGCGGACGTAGACGTTGTCCGCCCGGTCCGCTCCCTGCTGAAGGAGCCATCCCCCGGCGACAGCCGAGAAGACTGCGACCAGGAACGGTGCCACGGTGCTGCGATTCATCAGCCTTCGCTCTCTGCGTTCACCTCTCACGTCGCCCGGTTCGGATCGACGTCGTAGTGGAGCTACCCCGCGCGCCCTGCTTCGGTCGCTCCCGGCTCGGAGAAGGTTGCAGGAAAACGCGCGGCGAGCCGCTCCCGAATCCTGCTGTGCACCTCGTCCGGAGAGCCACGGGCCGACACGACCTCGACACTCGCCTCCGATGCCGCGAGATCAAGATACGCCTCGCGAACGGAGTCCCGGAAGGATCGCCCGGCCGCCTCGATACGATCCGGGGTCGATCCGTCGTGTCTCTGGCGCTCCTCGCCTTCGTCCGCAGGCAGGTCAAGCACGATGTACAGATCCGGCACCAGGCCTCCGGTCGCCATGTCGATCGCACGCCGGACATCTTCGAGATCCAGGCCCCGCCCATAGCCCTGGTACGCCATCGTGGAGAGCGAGAAACGGTCGGCCAGGACGAGCTTGCCCTCGGCGAGCGCCGGGCGCACGACGTCACGCACGAACGCTGCCCGTGCCCCGAGGATGAGCATGAGCTCGGTCTCGGGCGGCATGTCCATCTCGGGCCCAGCCAGGACGATCTTGCGAATCGCCTCACCCACGGGCGTGCCCCCGGGCTCCCGCGTCGATACATGCGGGAGCCCGAGGGCAGTGAACCACGCGGAGAGGAGCGCCGCATGCGTCGTCTTTCCCACGCCATCACCGCCCTCGAGGACGATGAAGAGCGGGGTCGAACCCTGCTCCGTCACCTCAGTCGTAATACTCGACACCGAGGTGCGTGACCATCTCCTCACCCATCATCCAGCGAAGCGTGTTCTTGAGCTTCCAGTGCTGGATGAAGATATCGTGCTCGGGATACAGCCCCGGCGCCGTCTGAGGCGCCTTGAAGTAGAACGACAGCCACTCCTGAATGCCGCTCATGCCCGCACGACCGGCGAGGTCGAGGAAGAGCGCCAGATCGAGGACGATCGGGGCCGCGAGGATGGAGTCACGGCACAGAAAGTCGACCTTGATCTGCATGTGGTACCCCATCCATCCGAAGATGTCGATGTTGTCCCACCCTTCCTTGTTGTCGCCACGTGGCGGGTAGTAGTTGATCCGCACCTTGTGGTACATGTCGTCGTAAAGGTCCGGATACTTCTCCGGCTGAAGGATGTACTCGAGCGCACCGAGCTTCGACTCCTCCTTCGTCTTGAACGACTCCGGATCGTCGAGAACCTCACCGTCCCGGTTGCCCAGGATGTTGGTGCTGAACCAGCCGGACAGTCCGAGCATCCGGGTCTTGAAGCCCGGCGCCAGGATCGTCTTCATCAAAGTCTGACCGGTCTTGAAGTCCTTCCCGCCGATCGGAACGCCCTTCTGCTTGGCGAGCTCCTCGAGAGCCGGAATGTCGGCCGAGAGATTCGGAGCACCGTTGGCGTAGGGCACGCCCTCCATGATCGCCGCATACGCATAGAGCATGCTGGGCGCGATCGCCGGATCGTCGGCCTCCATCGCAGCCTCGAACGCCTCGATGGTCTCGTGCGCCGACCCCGGACGAAGGAATACCTCGGTGGAGGCACACCACACCATGACCGCACGATCACAGCCGTTTTCGGCCATGAAGTTGCGGATGTCGGCGCGGATCTCCTCGGCCTGCTCCTTCTTCGTGCCGGTCTTCTTGTTCGGACCATCGAGCTTCTTGACGTAGTCGGGGCTGAAGGCGGCCTTCATCGGCTTGATCGAGGAAAGGAAGTCCTTGATCGGATCCAGGTGGTTCTCCTTGTGGAGTACCCCCGCGTTGACGGCGCTGTCGTAGCCGTTGTCCGGAATCGGATCCCACGTGCCGAACACGAGGTCTTCCATCCCGGCCAGCGGGACGAAGTCCTTGATCAAAGGGGTGTTGTCGTCGGTCCGCTTTCCGAGCCGGATCGTGTTCATCTGCGTCAGCGAGCCGATCGGCTTCGCCAGGCCCTGACGGGCGGCCTCGACACCGGCGACGAACGTCGTCGCGACTGCGCCGAATCCGGGGAGGAGCACGCCGAGCTTACCGTCGGCCGGCTTGATCTCTTCGGGCTTCTTCACGTTGTCCTCAATGGGTTCGTTGTTGTCCGCCGACAATCCGTCGACGAGCGCCTTAGGAAGCGATGATGATGCGGCTCTGAGCACCCTCTTCGATGCCCTTCGCCACCGTCTCATTCACCTTGTACATCACCTTCTCGAAGTTCGTCTGCGCTGCAATGACGCGCTGGAACGCAGGCATCGCCTGCAGCTCCTCGGCGACCTGAGCGTACGACGACTTCAGCTCTTCGCTCGGCTCCTGACCAGACTGCAGAGTGGCCTGGAGCTCCGCTTCGACCGACTGGATCCGGTTTCTAAGCTCGACCAGATCCCGGTCTTCCTCCGCTGCGTCCGACGCACGCTTGAGGGCCTGGTACTCGTCGGTGCGCGCAAGCGCATTACCGAGATCCTTCGCCATATCGTAAATACCCGTCATCCCGCATCTCCTGTCGAAGGCGCCGGCTTCACCGACGCCCGATCGTAGTCCATCGCCCCGTGCGCCAGCACGAAGCGTTCAATTCCGTCGTGGTCGCGCCCGATCCGAACGTCGGTGTACCCGGCCTCGGCTTCGAGCAGAGACGCCACCGTCCGGGCCTGTCCCGAACCCACCTCGAGCGCGAGCAATCCACCGCACCGGAGGTGTCGCGCGGCACCCTCGGCGAGCCGCCGAATCACGTCCAGTCCGTCCGTCCCCGCGAAGAGCGCATCTCGCGGTTCCCAGTCACGAACCTCGGGGTCCAGCGTCTGTTCGTCCACCTCCGCGATGTACGGAGGGTTCGACACGATCACGTCGAACTGGGCGTCGTGGGGCACAGCTTCGAAAAGTGAACCGGCGCGGAACGCCACCACGTCGGTCAGCTCGGCCGCATCCCGGTTCTCCACTGCGATGGCGAGCGCGGTATCCGATACATCCGTGGCTGTGACCATGGCCGACGCCTCGGCCGCCAGCGAGAGCGCAATCGCACCGGTCCCGGTGCCGATATCGAGGATCGTCGGAGCAGCGGTCGGCCCACACCGGATCCACTCCAACACCCGCTCGACCAATTGCTCGGTCTCGGGCCTCGGGATCAGCACGCCGGGAGCAACCTTCAACTCCAGGTTTCGAAAGGGCTGGTGCCCGATGATGTACTGAAGTGGCTCACGCGCCGCTCTTCTCTTGAGAAGTGGGCGAAACGCGTCGAGCTCTGCGGGCGTCAACGGCCGCTCGAACTCCAGGTAGAGCTGGAGCCGCCCGACCCCCACGACGTGGGCGAGCAGGTGCTCCGCATCGAGGCGACCCGAAGGCACGCCCTTCTCCGATAGATAGTCTGCGCTCCACAGGATCAGACGAAGCACGGTCCACGGATCGGAGTCCGCCCACTGGTCCGCGGTGGCACCGGACGCGACGGTTCCACCCACAGAACGGTCCGGGCCGGTCACGCTTCCTGCGCCTCCATTCGCTCCTCCTGTTCCGCCAGTCGGAGCGCGGCGGTCAACTCGTCCAGATCCCCGTCAAGAATCTCACCGAGGCGGTACAGGGTAAGTCCGATTCGGTGATCCGTGACGCGGTTCTGCGGAAAGTTGTACGTGCGGATCTTGGCGGAGCGGTCCCCCGTTCCGATCTGGGTTTTCCGCTCCCGGGCCCGCTCCGCTTCCGACTCGGCGATCTTGAGGTCGAGGAGCCGGCTGCGAAGTACCTTGAGCGCCTTGGCCTTGTTCTTGTGCTGGGACTTCTCGTCCTGGCACGAGACCACCAGACCGGTGGGGATGTGCGTGATGCGAATCGCAGAGTCCGTGGTGTTCACCGACTGCCCTCCCGGTCCCGAGGAACGGAAGGTGTCGATCCGCAGCTCGTTCGGATCGATATCGACGTCGACCTCTTCGGCCTCGGGCAGAACGGCGACCGTCGCAGCCGACGTATGGATGCGACCCTGGCTTTCGGTGGCAGGGACGCGCTGTACGCGGTGCACGCCTGACTCCCAGCGCAGGCGGCCATACACGCCTTTCCCGCGCACCGTGAAGACGGCTTCCTTGATCGCCCCCGGAATCCCCTCCGACAGATCGATCAGTTCGATCGACCAGCCGGTGCGCTCAGCATACAGGCGGTACATGCGCATGAGGTCCGAGGCGAACAGCCCCGCTTCGTCTCCACCGGTACCGGCCCGGATCTCGACCACCGCGGGTCGATCGCCGAGCGGATCCGGTGGGATCAATAGCTCCTTCACCTTCTGGGAGAGTTCCTCGATCCGGTCCTGGAGCAGCGCAGCTTCCTCTTCAGCGAGCGCGGTCATCTCCGGGTCGTCCGACCCATCGATCAACTCGACCGCACCCTCACACTCCTCGATCGCACTGCGCAACTCACCGCCAGCCCGAACGATGGGTTCGAGCCAGGATCGTTCCTGACCGAGCTCACGCAGCTTGTCGGGGTTCGACAGGACCTCCGGACTGGCGAGCGCTTCCTCGACGCCCTCGAAGCGACGTTCCGCCTCCGAGAGGCGATCGTCGAGCCGCGGGTCGAGGGTGGGGACCTTCATGACATGAAGGGCCAGGCGCACGCGGGCGTGCGCACAGGGCCCGCCCTCTTACTGGGCGGTCTGCTCGTACTTCTTCTTGAACCGATCGACGCGGCCGGCCGTGTCCACGAGACGCTGCTTACCCGTGTAGAAGGGGTGGCACACGGAGCAAATCTCCACGTGGACCTCTTCCTGGGTCGCCATCGTCTCGAAGCGGTTCCCGCACGCGCAGGCAACCGTGGCCGCCATGTAATCGGGATGGATCCCCTGCTTCATATCCTGCTCCAACAGTTCGGTCGGGGTAGAGCAGAAAAAGCTAAACGAGCGACCCACGAGGGTCCAGTGAGCGCGTTACGTCGACCGACGTTATCCGTCGAGCTCCACTTCGACCCCGGATTCCGCCGACCGGTACGCCGCCTCGATGATCTTCATCAACGCGATCTGCTCTCTGGGGATCTCCGACTCGGCGATCCCATGCAGACTCCGGATCCATGCGTCGAGCAGGCGCCGATAGGCATTGGTGTACAGGTTCTCACCGCCCTGCGGGCGGGGCTGGCGAGGGGTGACCTCCATTGGCCGGCCACCGACGAGCTTGAAGACCTCGAGAGGCGGAATACTCACCGATCCTTCCGCCCCCATGACGCGCAGATAGTACCGGTCCTCGCTCGCGAACAGTCGATTGGAGACTTCCACCGAAATCACGATACCGGTGCCGGTCTGGAGCATCAGGGTCCCGGAGTGTTCGACCGCATCTCCGTCACCTGCCAGCGCGCAGCTGACCCGGGTCACCTCGGGGAAGCCCAACGACCAGAGGCATAGATCCAGGGCGGAGATACCGAGGTCGATGAGCGCACCACCACCCGCGATCTCGCGATCCGACCGCCAGCTCGTCCGTTGCCCCGGAAGCTGCCGCGTGAGCCAGCTCGCCCTCGCAGCGAAGACCTGCCCCAACTCTCCACCCTCAACGAAGCTGCGCAGCGCAGCCACCTCGGGCCGGAACCGGTGAGGCATGCCGACCGAGAGGATGCATCCGCTCTTCTCGGCAGCCTCCACGACCCGTCTGGCACCTGACGACGTCGAGGCGAGGGGCCGCTCGACCAGGATGTTCCGCCCCGACTCGAGCGCCGTGACGGCCATGTCGGCGTGGAGATGATTCGGCGTGCACAGGACCAGCGCGTCCACTTCGTCGAAGCAGAGCAGGTCGTTCGCGTCCATCACGACGGGGACGTCAAAGCGGCGCGACAGGGTCTCGGCCTTGTGCACGTCGGCATCCGCCAGCGCGACGACGTCCACATCCGGCCGCTCAGTCAGAATCGGGAGGTGGACCACCTGGCTGATCGCCCCCGCGCCGATGATGCCGACCCGGACCGGTGCCCTCTCACTCATCCGCTTGCCTCCCGATCATGGCGGCACGCCGCCGTCGTCTAGTTGCTGCCACGCCCCTCACCCGGCGCGTTCGGACCCCACATGAACTGCCATCCCGCGCGCACCTGAAGATACTGCAGGTCAGGCATGACCTCGTACCGCCCGCTCGCGTAGATACGCATGTTCTCCGCGATCGGGTATTCCGTGCCGAGGTGAAGGTTGAAGCCCGGCTCGACCGAGTCGAGAAGGTCTTCGACGAACGTCCCGTTGATGACGTCACCGTCACCGTCCATCACGTGGGCAGTGACGCCGACTCCGCCGAAGGTGAGCACGTCGAGAGGCAGTTCCCAGACGACCTGGGCGTCTAAGCCGAACGCGATGTCCGTGTATTCGATGGTGCCGAGGTCCAGCGCCGGGCGTACCCCACCATTCTGCTGCGCTACGAGGTCCTGAATGCGGTCCTCGAATTCGACGATCTCGCTCGCGTTGAGTGGCGAACTCCAGTACATGATCGAGGGAACGACCCGAAGGCCTGTCCCCGCGTACCCGAGATCGAAGCGCAGGCCGTAGGACTCGGTCTTCTCGACCCGATCCGGCCACAGGTAGCCGAATTCGAGTGCGATGCCGCGAAACGAGAGATACTCGTAGTCGATGTCCGCGATGTCCTGGGCCGCGGCCTGGTGCGAGGCGACCGCGAACGTGGCCAGAGCGATGACGAGGGAGCGGCAGATCCGGCTCATCCCGGGTTCTCCGATTCGGAAGAGGGTCCGATAATTTCGGCAACGAGGTCGTAGTCGTGTGCATCGACAATACGGGCCTGGACGAAGTCTCCGGGCTGCCGGTCACCGTCACCGATCAGGTGGGTGACACCATCGACGTCCGCCGCCTGTCCGACGGTTCGCCCTACGGCAACGTGCTCCGGATCGTCTTCCAGCACCTGGTCGACGAGCACCGTCATCTCTCGCCCCAGACACGCGGAGTTCCGTTCGAACGAGATCGAGCGCTGAAGCTCCATGAGCTCCTCGAGGCGATCGTCCATGACGTCCTGAGGCACGTGCCCGGGAAGATCGGCGGCGCGCGTACCCTCCTCGATGGAGTAGGTGAACGCGCCCACCCGCTCGAACTGTACGTCTTCGAGGAGGTCCAGCATCTCCCGGAAATCCTCGTCCGTCTCTCCCGGGAACCCGACGATGACGGTCGTACGCAGGGTCAGGTCGGGAATAGCTGCACGGAGCCACCCGACCCGCTCCAGGATCGTCTCTCGACGCTCCGGACGGCGCATGAGCGTCAGAATCCGGTCACTCCCGTGCTGGATCGGCATGTCCAGGTACGGAAGGATTCGTTCTTCCGAGGCGAGGAGGTCGACCAGCTCCCGAGTGATCCCCGACGGATACATGTAGAACAGCCGGTACCACGGCACGTCTGTCCCCGCGAGGAGGCTTTGGAGCAGGTCCGGCAAGAGAGCAGCGTCGCGGTCGTGGCGACGGACATCACGCCCGTACCACGTCGTGTCCTGGGAGACGATGTTGATCTCCTGAACACCTGCAGCGTGGAGGCCAGCGGCCTCCCGGACGAGTTCCTCGACCGGCTGAGACCGGTGCAGTCCCCGCATGAGCGGGATGGCGCAGAAGGCGCACGTGTGATCGCACCCTTCGCTGATCTTCAGGTACGACGTGTGCCGGGTTTCCGTGGACAGGAGCCGGAGCGGCCGCTCCATGATCGGGATCGTCTCGAACTCGTCCGGAAGAAGGCCACGTTGCCGAAGCTCCGGCACGAGCGTCGGAAGGTCGGTCAGACCCAGGAAGAGATCGACCTCCGGGATTTCCTCCGCGAGCTCATCTCCGTGGCGCTGAACCAGACATCCGACGGCGACCACCGCCCGGACCTCACCCTCCTCCTTCAACGAGCACGCATCGAGGATCGTCTCGATCGACTCTTCCTTCGCGGACTGAATGAAGCCGCAGGTGTTCACGATCACGACGTCCGCGCCGTCCACATCGGACGACACCCGGGCGCCGTGCCCTACGAGCGCCGCCATCATACGCTCGGAGTCCACCGTGTTCTTGTCGCATCCGAGGGTCACCAGCGCAATGTGAGGTCCGTCCGCATCCCCGGTCGCATCGAACTCATGGTGGACTGGCGCGACGTCCGGAGAAACACCCGGGCGGATCGGGTCCGGGGAAACCGGAAAGACCGGAAGGTCCCGCGTCCGACTCATGGTGTGATCACCCTCATCGCACCATGACCAGCGCGCCCTCCGGCGGCGTAAAGGAGAAGTAGTCAGGGCCCGGATCAGCGCCGAAGCCGACGTTCTCGAGCGTTACGGTGCGCACGTTGCCGTTGGCCTCCTCCATCTGCAGACGGCGGAGTACCGGGGCACCCTCGTCGATCCAGACGGTCGCGAACCGGTAGCTCATCGGCCGCTTCGGAACCATTCGCAGTCTATACGTGGTCCGGCCCTCGACGTCCTCGGCGCCTTCGTACGTCACCTCGTACTTGGACTCCGGGTCCTCGAGGAATTCTCGGTGGAAGTCACGCCCGCCGGCACTCTGATCGGCCGAGGTCTTCAGGACGGTCTTTGCGTCGTTGCTCGGAAAGTAGACCCACGCAAAGGCACCGTCGACGACGATCAGATCTCCCTCCGGATCGTCGAACCGCATGGCGAACAGATTGGGCGTGGCCTGACACAGGCGTCCGGTCCCGGTCCGCTCACTTCCGAGCAACGGGACGCGCAGATGCTGCGTGAAGTCCGCGCATAACGTCTGGACAGCGGCGTAGCGTTCGGCCGCGTCATGGAGAATCTCCACACCGCGATCCTGGGAGAGCGCCGAGGACGGCAGCAGGATCGTCACCATGGCCACGCCGGCCCCGCAGAGCACTCGCCGCCACCCTTTCCTGCCCATCAGCGGCCGGCGCATCATCGCCTCACCCTCCGGCCATGAACTGTTCGAGCTCGTCCAGCATCATGAGCACCTCGCGTCCCTTTGCCCCCTCGGACGGCCCGAGCACCCCGGCATCGTGCAGCTGATCCACGATCCGCGCCGCCCGACCGTACCCGATGCCCAGCTTCCTTTGAAGGAGCGACGTCGAGCCCGTGCCATTCTGAATGCAGACCTCCGCGGCCTTCACGAAGAGGGCGTCCCAGTCGCCCTTGATCTCGTCCGGACCGCCCCCGGATTCCTCCAGTTCGGCTCCGCGGACCTCCTCGAGGATGTCGGGCTCGTCGGGCGTCTCGATCGGCTGCCCGGTCTCTTCCGCATGCCGTTCGAGCAGCTCGACGTACCACCCCATAAGGCGCTCGGTATCCTCGGTCGGTAGAAACGCGCCCTGAATCCGCACCGGCACGCTGCCCCCCGGCGGAAGGAAGAGCATGTCCCCGTTGCCGAGAAGGGCATCCGCCCCGTTCTGATCCAGGATCGTACGCGAGTCGGTCTTCGACGCGACCCGGAAGGCGATCCGGGTGGGGAAGTTCGCCTTGATCAGTCCCGTGATGACGTTCACCGACGGACGCTGCGTCGCGACGATCAGGTGAATCCCGATGGCACGCGCCTTTTGCGCGAGCTGGGTCAACGGCTTCTCGACCTCGGACTGCACGGTCATCATGAGGTCGGCGAGCTCGTCGACGACCACCACGATGTATGGCATGATGCCTTCGGCGTAGATCCAACGGTCTTCATCTCCCTCTGGCCCCTTCGCCTCACTGCGACGGAGCACCTGACCCTCGCGCACCTTCTTGTTGAACTCCCCAATCGAGCGGACGTAGTTCGCCTTGAGCAGCGCGTAGCGGCGCTCCATCTCGATCACCGCCCACTTCAGTACACCGGCTGCGTCCCGAGGGTCGGTCACCACGTTGTGACGAAGGTGGGGCAGCCTGGAATAGACCGAGAGCTCGACCATCTTCGGATCGATCATGAGGAGGCGAAGTGTCTCCGGCGTGTGCCGGTAGACGAGGCTCGTCACGATGGTGTTCAGGCACACCGACTTCCCCGCCCCGGTCGCCCCGGCGATCAGGACGTGAGGCATCTTCTCGAGCGGAGAGACGTACGGCTTGCCGTTGAGATCCTTCCCGAGCGCGAGCGGGAGTACGCCCTTGGCGTTGCGGAACTCCCTCGCTTCGAGGATCTCACGGAGATTCACGATTTCGGGGGTCGGATTCGGAATTTCGACGCCGACGGCCCCTTTGCCGGGGATCGGAGCCACGATCCGGATGGTCCGAGCCTTCATGGCCAGCGCGAGATCCGCATCCAGGTTCGCGATCCGGTTCACCTTCACACCCGGCGCCGGCACAACCTCGAACTGGGTCACCACGGGGCCCGTCGTCCGTCCGCCGAGCGAGCTCTTGATGTTGAACGTCCCGAGCTTTTCGACCAGCACCTGCCCCAGAGCTTCGAGCTGGCGCTCCATGCTGGCGCGGTCCTGGCTCTCCGGGGCGCTCAGCAGATCCACAGGCGGCACCTCGTGCTCCATGAGGACGCCAGCGTTCGGATCCTCGAGCCCGTCATCGTCCGGAGCGTCCGGCTCGTCCGCCACTTCGGGTTCGTCATCCTCGCCCCATGCATCCTCGACGGCGTCCACGGGAAGAATCTCGGACTCCTCGATCGGACCGTGCCCGGCCTCCGCCTCGGCCCACGGGAGTTCCTCCGTGCCCTCGTCCGACTCGGCGGCGCTCACATCCACGGCCGCCTCCTCCATCGCATCCTCCTGAGCCCCGGAGGCGCTCGAAGCGTCCTGAGCCCACTCGGGCTCCATGCCGTCGATGGGCGCGACCTCTTCAGCGACTTGACGCTCACGCTGCTCGGCGAGCGCCTGCGCCGCCGCCTCACTTGCCCGGTCCGCCACCGCCTTCATGGTCCGCCCCGCGGCATCTCCACCGACGATGACTCCGCGTCCGACGGAGCGAAGGGGGTTCCACTCGAGTGTCGTGACGGTGAGCGCGACGAAGGTGGTCGCGGTGACCACGGTCGCGCCGACGCCTCCGAGCAGCCCCACGAGGGGATCGCCAAGGACTGTCCCCAGCCATCCGGCTGCATCCGGCGACTGGGTGGCGATCCACGTCGCAACGGGAAGAAGGAACAGCAGACCCAGCGAGAGCAGGCCAAGCCGCAGAGCCCTCCACGACGCCATCCACTCGCCGGTGTGCAACCCAACGAAGGTGATCAAGACCGGCACCATCACCGCGGAGCCACCGACGAACGCGACCAGGCGTGCACGAATCGTCCGTCCCACCTCGCCGATCATGTTCCCGGAGGGGAACCATTCCGGGCTGCGTTCTCCGAAGAGGCCGACGGGGAAAAGCGATAGAAGGAAGAGGAGCGCCACTCCGAGGAGTGCAACAGCGAGGATCTCACGCTGCTGGTCGCGGGAGAGAAAGGCGTTCCCTCCAGCCTTCTTGGCTGAGCGTCCGCTCTTCGAGGCTTTCTTCTTCGGCGACGCCTTCTTTCCCTTGCTCTTCTTCGAGGTCACGCTCCGGTCACGCTCCGGCTCGGGTGATCTGCTGGTCGCTCATCTCGACCACGATGTCATGTCGATCCACGTCGGCGCAGATCGCGAGGTCCTCCTCGAGGCCAATCTCGATCACGGCACGCCCCCCGGCCGCAAGGCTCAGAAAGCGCTTAGTCGGCTTGCGGGCCTGAGCCAGGGCGCGGGCCGCTCGCGAGGCATCGTTCATCTCGGGCTCCTCGTCGCCTTCAGCCCTTGCGTCCAGAATTCTCTGGATGAGGTGCCCTGCGCAGAGCGCATCATCGAGGGAGAAGCTGTCCTCGCGACCCGCGCAGATGATCGACATGTGCTCGACCGACGCGACTTCCGCGGCGACCGCGCCGAGGTTCGTCAGCGCACAGGGGAGCACACGCTTGCCTTCCTGAGCGACGCTCAACGCACGCGTGCCGTTGGTCGTGCTCATAACGAGCTTCTTGTCTTCGACCATCTCTCGCACGAACTCGGCGGGGGAGTTCCCAAGGTCGAAGCCTTCGATCTTCTCGCCCTTGCGCTCGCCGCACAGGATCGAGTCCTCCCGTCCGAGAGACGAAGCCAGTCGAACCGCATCCTCGGTCGAGTCCGTCGGGAAGATCGCTCGTGCACCATTCGCCAGTGCCTCGATGATCGTCGTCGTCGCCCGGACGACGTCGATCACGACGACCGTCGACTCGGAGAGCGATGCGCCGTCGACCTCAGGCAAGGTGAAGTAGGTATCGATCTTCATTCGCTCGACGCGTCCTCCGCCATCATGCGCGCGACGAACCCCGTATCGACGTCACCGTCCACGAAGTAGGGGTCGTCCACGATCTTTCGCAGGAAGGGAATCGTGGTCGGGATTCCCTCGATGACCATCTGGTCCATGACGTGACGCGCACGGACGATCGCTTCCTCGCGGGTCTTCCCACTCACGATCAGCTTGGCCAGCAGCGAGTCATAGTTGGGTGGAACCTTGTAGCCGGCGTAGATGTGCGAATCAAAGCGCACGCCGGGTCCACCTGGCGCGTGGAAGGTCGTAATCGTGCCCGGTCCGGGGGCAAAGTTGCGATCAGGGTCCTCGGCGTTGATCCGAAACTCGATCGCGTGGACCCGATGCTCGACGTCGCCCTCGGGTGCTGCCAGCGGTTCTCCTGCCGCAACACGGATCTGCTCCTTGAGCAGGTCGAATCCCGTGGTGACCTCCGTGACGGGATGCTCGACCTGGATCCGCGTGTTCATCTCCATGAAGTAGAAGGAGCCATCCTGATCGAGGAGAAACTCGACCGTACCGGCCCCTACGTAGTCGATGGCCTCGGCGGCCCGGACGGCCGCGGCCCCCATCTCGGCCCGCAGCTCGGGCGTAAGCACCGGGGAGGGCGCTTCCTCCACCAGCTTCTGATGGCGTCGTTGAATCGAGCAGTCGCGCTCGCCGAAGTGCATGACACGACCATGCTGGTCGCCGAACACCTGGATCTCCACGTGGCGCGGCTTGAGAATGCAGCGCTCGAGGTAGACGTCCGGGTTCGCGAAGGCCGCACGGGCCTCATTCTGCGCCGCGGTGAAGAGCTTCGGGAAGTCGCCGGCGTCCAGTGCGACGCGCATGCCCTTCCCACCCCCACCCGCGGATGCCTTGATCATGATCGGGAAGCCCATCTCTTCCGCGATCGGGATCGCCTCGTCGAGCGTCGGCACAATGCCGTCGGAGCCCGGCACGGTCGGCACACCCGTCTTCATCATCGTCTCGCGGGCCGTCGCCTTGTCCCCCATGAGGCGGATCTGCTCCGGCGTAGGGCCGATGAAGGTGATGCCCGAGCGCGCACAGATCTCACTGAACTCTGCGTTCTCGGCCAGGAAGCCGTACCCCGGGTGAATCGCTTCCGCTCCGGTCACCTCCGCCGCTGCGATGATGCGGGGGATGTTGAGGTAGCTCTCCGTAGCCGGAGCCGGCCCGATGCAGACGTCCTCGTCGGCAAAGCGAACATGCAGCGACTCGCGATCTGCCTCCGAATACACGGCGACCGTCTGGACGCCGAGCTCGTGGCAGGCGCGAATGATGCGGAGCGCAATCTCTCCGCGATTGGCGATCAGGACCTTCTTAAACAAGTGTTTATCTCCCGGACCGCGGACGTCCCAATACCGCACGGGAATCGGGTCCTTTTCAAGCCCGGAGTTCGGGCCCGTTGGTCTAGTCGCTGACGATCAGCTCGGATCGACGCGGAAAAGCACCTGGCCGTATTCGACCGGCTGAGCGTTCTCGACGCAGATCTCGGCGATGGTTCCACTGACCTCGCACTCGAGCTCGTTCATCAGCTTCATCGCCTCGATGATGCAAAGGGTGTCGCCCGGCGAGACCCTGGAACCGACGTCGACGTACGACGGGGCATCGGGTGCAGGCGCCCGGTAGAATGTCCCCACCATGGGAGAGGTCACGTCGACCAGGTTACTCGCGGGGGCAGCCGCAGCCGCCTCGGCGGCTGGAGCGGCCTCGGGAGCGGCAGCCGGAGCCGGCGCTGCCACCGCGACCGGCGCGGCAGCCGCCGGGGCCGCAATGGCGACCGGCGCAGCAGTCTGAGGAGGCGTCTTCGCCAGCCGAACGCGAGTACCACCCCGCTCGATCTCCAGCGAGTCGACACCACTGTCGTCAAACGCGGCGATGAGGCGTTCGATGAATTCGAGGTCGATCATACGTTCACCCTGGAGAGGTATTTTTCTTCGCGGCGGTCGATCTTCAGCACGTCCCCTTCCTCGACGAAGAGCGGGACGTTGATCACGGCACCCGTTTCCAGCGTCGCGGGCTTCGTCGCCCCCTGCGCCGTGTCACCCTTGAAGCCGGGGTCCGTCTGGGTGACCAGGAGTTCCACGAACTGCGGCAGCTCGACGCTGATGACCTTTTCGTCATGCACGAGCCCTTCGCACTCCATGTTCTCCTTCAGGAACTTGAGCTGGTCCTCACCGAGGAGATCACCGGCAATGGGGATCATGTCGAAGGTATTGGCGTCCATGAAGTAATAGAGGTCGCCGTCGGTGTACGAGTAGTTCACGGGGCGCCGCTCAAGCCGGACGTCGTTCACCTTCTCCCCGGCCCGATACGTCTTGTCGACGACCGAGCCACTCAGGACGTTCTTGAGCTTCGTGCGCACGAACGCCCCACCTTTCCCGGGCTTCACGTGCTGGAAATACGTGATGGCCCAGAGATCACCGTCGATCTCGATCACCATCCCGTTGCGGAAATCCGCAGTACTGGCCATGCGGGCTGTCTCGTTTCGGGTCGTGGAAGGGGGCGGTCAGCCGCCGAGGCGCGCCAACAATCCCCGCAGCCCAAGAACATAGCTCTGGACGCCAAAGCCATAAACCACGCCCGACGCGACCGGTGCGAGATACGAATGGCGACGAAAGCGCTCTCGACCTGCGGTATTGGACACGTGGCATTCGACGAACGGCCGGTCGACACCGGTCAGTGCATCGCGCAGGGCAATCGACGTGTGCGTGAACGCCCCGGGGTTGATCAGGAAGCCGTCGACCCGAGTCGCCGCGTCCTCGATGAAGTCGAGGAGCTCACCTTCATGGTTGGACTGAAACGTCTCGATCCCGGCCCCCAGTTCCGACGCCAGGGCGTGGAGCGCGGCGTTCACGTCCTCCAGAGTGTCGGAACCGTAGACCTCGGGCTCCCGCTTGCCCAAGAGGCGCAGGTTGGGTCCGTGAATGACCGCGACCCTCACCCCTCGTCTTCCTCCCAGCCGAGCAGCTGATCGAAGTACGCTCCGATCGTCGTGCCATCGGCGACGGCCGCCGGCTTTTCGTCCACCGCACCTTCGGACCAGGCGAAGGGCGTGTCGACTTCGTGGTCGTCCGTGCCGGCCTCGGCGAGATCTCGTGCGAGCGTCTCGACCTCCTCGTCGGGCGCGCGCTTGACGTCCGCGTGCTCGGAGACGTCCCCGGCCGGTGCAGTCTCGTCGCGAGTAGCCTCAGCCTCCGCCGGAGCACGTCCCTCCAGTTCCGCGATCCGCCGCTCGAGATCTTCAGCTTCCGGCTCGGCGGCCTGCAACTGACGGTACACGTCGATCGCCTTATCGGTGAAGCCCTGGGATACGTAGAGCTCCGCGAGAGTCCTCGTGCTCACCGGCTCGCTGGAATCCACGTGTGGGTCCTCCTCCGTCGGGTCTGCCGGTTCAAGTGCCGCCGCCGCCAGCGCGTTCGGGTCCGGCGCCAGCGCACCCAGGTCCATCACGTCCTCCGCGACGGGCTCAGGCTCCGGGTCCGGCGCCAGCGCGCCGAGATCCATCACGTCCTCGGTGACAGCTTCAGGCTCTGGGTCCGGCGCCAGGGCGCCCAGGTCCATCACATCCTCCGCGACGG
>Ga0181594_10001609_pt1 | contig 20891 bp, 20 predicted proteins | sample 071ome_18_FD_145603 | JGI IMG/M metagenome (GOLD analysis project Ga0181594, IMG submission 145603) | Coastal salt marsh microbial communities from the Groves Creek Marsh, Skidaway Island, Georgia - 071413BT metaG (spades assembly) | ecosystem: Environmental > Aquatic > Marine > Intertidal zone... | reverse complement strand
GTCTTCTTCACTTTCCCGCTTTGGACCGAGGAGGCCCCCGGTTTCCTTTGGGGCATCGGCAAGTCGCCCGAGGAGCTGGTGCGCTCCTACGCCATGGGTTTCGAGAGTATCGTCGGCGTGCCGATGTGCGTCGCGAGTAATATTCTTATCGGCTTTCTGGTTTTCGGCGCCGCGCTGTTGGTAACCGGCGGTGGTGAGTTCTTCATGAATTTCGCGGCGGCCCTGCTCGGCAAGAGCCGGGGTGGACCGGCCAAGGTTTTGATCCTCTCAAGCGGCTTCTTCGGCTCCCTGAGTGGCAGCGTCATCTCCCACGTCGTGACCACCGGCCAATTGACCATTCCGACGATGAAGCGGACCGGGTATTCGCCGTCCTACGCGGGCGCCGTGGAGGCCTGCGCGTCGACGGGCGGTACCCTGATGCCCCCGGTGATGGGGGCGGTCGCCTTCATCATGGCGGAGTTTTTGAACATTCCCTACGGCGAGATCGTGAGCGCCGCCGCCGTGCCGTCGATCCTGTTCTACGTCGCCTTGCTGCTGCAGGTTGATTGTCACGCCGCCGTGCATGGCTTCAAGGGGCAGCCGGAAGAGGAAATTCCCAGCATGTGGGAAACCCTCAAGGACGGTTGGTACTATCTCTTTAGCCTAGCTCTGTAGGTCTATCTTCTGGTGGTGGCGCGGCTTGAGTTTTACGCGCCGTATTTCGCCACTCTTGCGCTGATCGCGGCGACGATCATTTTCCGCAAGAAGAACCGCTTCAACCTGTGCCAATTCATGGAGCTGGTCGTCGAATCCACCAAGACGATCTCCAACATCATCGCCATCCTCGCGGGTATCGGCGTCATCGTCGGCTCCCTCGCCTTCACCGGCGTCGGTGGGGCGTTCTCTCGCGAATTGGTCGGGATCGCCGGTGATAATCTCTGGCTCCTGTTGGCGATGGGGGCGATTACCAGCTTCCTGCTGGGCATGGGGGTAACCGTTAGCGCTTGTTACATCTTCCTGGCCATCGTCATGGGGCCGGCGTTGATCGAGTTCGGCCTGGATCCGATCGCCAGTCCTCTGTTCATCCTCTATTGGGGCATGCTGTCCTACATCACCCCGCCGGTGGCGCTCGCCGCCGTCGCGGCCTCGGTGATCGCGGGCTCCAAGCAGATGGAAACCGCGTTTACCGCCATGCGGCTCGGCTCGATCAAGTTCGTCCTGCCGTTCATACTGGTCCTCACCCCCGCCTTGATCCTACGAGGGGATTCAATTCCGCTGATGCTGCTCACTATTTCCGCCGTTTCGGTCGCGGTGGTGCTGATGGCGGCGGGCTTCGAGGGCTATCTCTACGGTGTCGGCTTGATCGGACCGGCGGTTCGGGGTCTGATGTTTATCGGCGCGGCGGGATTTCTCTATCCCAATCTCCAGGGCTACGCGATCGCGGCGGTCGGCACCGTCGTTGTTTACGGCACGCTTTGGGTGACGCGGCGGCGGCAAGCCGCCGGATAGTTCGGGAGCCCCGACCTTTTCAGAACCGAGATTAAGGAGAGACCGGGCGTGCAAATCATGACCACGCTTCCCCAGGAAGATCTGAACGCGGTGCCCGAGGCGGCGCGGGCGGCGGAGGCCGCTGGGTTCGATCTGATCGCGACGATGGAAAACCGTTATGAGCCGTTCATGCCGCTCGCGGTCTCGGCGATTTCGACGGAACGCATCGGCCTCGGCACGGCGGTCGCCATCGCGTTCCCGCGCTCGCCGATGGTCGTGGCCAATACCTGTTGGGATTTGCAGAAGGCATCAAAGGGCCGTTTCGTGCTCGGCATAGGGCCACAGATCAAGCCGCATAACGAGAAACGCTTCTCGACGCCATGGTCCGCCCCGGCGCCGCGTCTACGGGAATACGTGACGGCGCTGAAGATGATCTGGCGTTGTTGGGAATTGGGTGAGCCGCTGAATTTCAGGGGTGAGCATTACACTTTCACGCTCATGACGCCGAATTTCGTGCCCACCTCGACAGGCCAGCCGCCGGTTCCCGTGACGATCGCCGCCGTGGGACCGCATACCTTGAAGCTGGCCGGCGAGGTTTGCGACGGCGTGCGTCTGCATCCCTTTTGCACCCGCGCCTATCTCGAAGACGTGGCGATGCCGAGGATCGCGGAGGGATTGGCGATGTCGGGGATGCCGCGAGAAGCCTTCCAGGTCACCGGCGGGGGCTTCATCGCGACCGGCGAGACCGACGAGCAAGTCCACGAGGTCGCGGAGTGGGTGCGCTATCGCATCGCGTTCTACGGTTCCACGCCGAGCTATTGGCCGGTTTTCGAACATCACGGTCTCGGCGATCTCGGACGTAAGCTGAACGCCATGACCAAGGCAGGAAAGTGGGACGAAATCGCGGCGGAGATCTCCGACGATGTGTTGCGCATGTTCGCGGCGGTCGGGCGGTATGACGAGTTGCCGGGCGTGATCGAGGCGCGCTTCGGCGGTTGCGTCGACATGGTCTATGCCAGCACCTCGTCCGACATCCGTCCGGCCATTCCCCCGGACGTGCTCCGGGATATTCAACGGATTGATACTCAGTTCACCGGGTTTCGGACCCAGTGGTGAAGCCCGGAATCCCGATGAACGAGATAACCTTCGCCTCCATTCTCGCGGCGCGCCGAACCATCGCCGGTACCGCCATCGAGACCCCGCTGGTGCCGTCTCCCTATCTATCGGGTCTCGCGGGCCACGATGTTCTCTTGAAGCTAGAGATGACCCAGCCGATCGGCGCGTTCAAGCTGCGGGGCGCGGCCAACGCCATCTTCGCCCTGCCGGATGACATCGCCGGCGTGACTTGTTGCTCGACCGGCAATCACGGCCGCGGCGTCGCGTTTGCCGCGCGGGAGCGGGGGATGCGCGCGGTGATCTGCATGTCGAAACTGGTGCCCCAAGCCAAGATCGACGGCATCAAGGCCTTGGGCGCGGAAGTACGCATCGTTGGGATGTCGCAGGACGAGGCGCAGTTGGAATGCGACCGCCTCGCGCGCGAGGAGGGGCTGGTTGATATCTCTCCCTTCGACACGCCGCCGGTTATCGCCGGGCAGGGAACGATCGGCGTGGAACTGATGGAGAGCCGCCCGGATCTAAAATCCGTGCTGATCCCGCTTTCCGGCGGCGGTCTCGCCGGAGGGATCGCGCTTGCCGTCAAAACCATGAGCCCGTCGACCAGGGTAATCGGCATTTCCATGGATCGGGGCCCGGCGATGGTCGAATCGCTTCGCGCGGGAAAGCCGGTGGATGTCGAGGAGTTGCCGAGCCTGGCGGACTCGCTCGGCGGTGGGATAGGCCTTGAGAATCAGTGCTCCTTCGCGCTGTGCCGCGACTATCTCGACGAAACGGTCCTGGTGAGCGAGGAAGAAATCTACCGTGGGATTCAAGCCTTGTATTTCGAGGACCGGTTGGTCTGCGAGGGAGGCTCGGCGGTGGGCGCGGCGGCATTGCTAGCCGGTAAACTTGATGACCTCGACGGGCCGACGGCGATGATCATCTCCGGGCGAAACATCGACATGAACCTGCATGCCGACATCCTCCAGGGGCGTGATGTCGTTCTCGGCGATTTAACCTTGGCGGGAAAGGTCTACGCGCGTTGACGGCGGCGGTTACCGTTCTGCATCGGAAGACGGCGCGGCTTCGGCGTCAAGGGTCGGTAGAACCGCGCCGGCAAGCGCGCGGCGGCCTTCCTGGTCAAGCGGCTCGGGCCTGTCGTCGGCGACCCGTACCGTCACTTCGCGATGCGCGAACTTGATGCCGTTTTCGGCGAAAAGTTCCCGGATCCGGGTATAGACCAGCTTTCGAACCATGAACTGATCGCCCGGTTTGGTCATGAACTTCACCCGAATGATCATCGCGGAGTCTTCCATCTTGAAGACCCCCTGGGACTTGAGCGGCTCCAGGAATTTGTCGCCCAGTTCCGGGTGTTCTTGCAGCTCCTGGCCGAGTTTCTTGATGAGCTTTCGGACTTTCTCGACATCGGTGTCGTAGGTCACCCGAAGCGGCAGCTTCATCGTCACCCAATCACGGGAATAGTTCGTCAGATGCTGAATCTCGCCGAACGGGATCGTGTGCAACGGCCCAGATGATGCCGAAGCTGCATCGAGCGAATGGAAATCCGCTCCACGGTTCCCTTGACGCTTCCGAGGTCGATGTACTCGCCGCGGCGGAAGGCATCGTCGATCAGGAAGAAGGCGCCCGAGAACACGTCGCGGATCAGGCTTTGCGCGCCGAACCCGATGGCCAGGCCGATTACGCCCGCGCCGGCGAAGAGTGGGCCGATATCGATACCCATCTCGGAAAGGATGACCATGCCGGCGATTACGACGATCACGCCGAGCAGGAAGTTTCGGAAGATCGGCAATAGTGTCGCCAGGCGCGTGGCGCCGACCGCGCCGCCCTCGTCGCCACGTTCCGCCTCGACCATGCCGCCGGTTTCCTCGGCGATCGCGGCGTCGTCGCCAAGCCTGACCAGACGATGGGAGGGCGCGTCGGGAGCGAAGAGCGCTTGGAAAATGATAAACAACAGCCCGGCGAAGCCGGTCCAGATGATCACGAGGCTCCCGGTCACCCGCATCGGCTCGCCGCCAATCTGTACCGCGACTAGCAAGATGCCGGCGATCGCGAGCTGAACGGTCAGGCCGAGCGATTGCATGATCGCCCGTGTCGCCAGATACGAAATCTTCTCGCCTCGGTTCGCGGGTTCGGGGTTGAACAGATACATGAAATGCGAGCGGCCCCATCTGTCGAGGCCCCGGCGCGCCAGGCCGCCGATGAAGAGATACAACGCCGCCAGCAGGACGGCCATGGTCGGCCATGACATTCCCATGCCCGGGTCGTTGCGCCGGATCGCCTCCGCGACCTCGCCGGGGAACTTGGGGACGCCGGAGAGTACCTTCAGCAGACGATCCCGCACCCGCGCCGCGTGACCTTGAAGCGCGGTCCCGCTCTAGAGGATGTTCTCGCTCGGCGGCACTGGGGTTTCGGTGTTTTCCGGTGGCACCAAGACCACGCGGTAACCTTGGTCTCGCGCCGCTTCGACAAGGGATTGGATTGTCGCCGCGTCGGCTTCCCTCGATGCCTCTCGCGCCGCGCCGGGGGAGACTTGCGCCGCCGCGTCGCGCGACCCGCTCCAAGTCGAAACGAGGCCGAGAACGATGAACCAGGAAAGGAACAGTGTCGCGCGCATCCGGGTTTTCCCAAGCTTCGGATTGGGGACGCTATAAGACAAGATGTTGGAGATCAACCGGGCCATCGGACTGGTTCCGAGACTTGGCGGTTGTTCTTTTGGTCCAATTGACGTGCTAGACCACCGACGATGTCTAGTTCGGATCCAGTGGATGTGACGGGGATGAGCGTGCGATTCAAGGAGGTCAGTTTCAAGGATCAGCCGAGAAGCGAGGCGCCGTTCAGGGTCTTCGCCGCGCTTTTGCATCGCACGCTCGGGGATTTTACCGACCAGCTTCTCTTCGCCGCCTCGATCGCCGAGATGTTTCCCAAGGCCTATCTGGATGTCTGTTATCGGCCGGATCGCCCCTTTAAATCAGAGATTATACGTCTCGCGCCCCAGGTCTCCAGCGCTTGGCCGACCAAGAATCGCATGCCTATTGATCTGTTCGATACCGCGGGCATGAGGCCCATCGTCGGTCCCGATGAGTGGTACGCGGCGGGGGCGGACAAACCGGATCTCATGCTTACCCCGTCAATGTGCGGGCGGGAGAAGCTTGGGTATTTCGCGTCGCGGCCGCGGTTTCGTGTTCCGGGGAGTGACCAATGGGACGCGCGATTGGATGCCGCGGTGGGGCCCGAGGGGTTTTGCGTTCTTCATTATCGCGAGGAAGGCTACGAGTTTAGCCAAAAGGGCAAGGTCCGGAATATCGGGGCCGGCGAGGTGGAACCGGTGGTCGACTTTCTTCTGCGACGCGGGATTCGGGTCGCGCGGATCGGGCATCCGGAGATGACGCCGCTACGTCCTCGTGATGGATATTTCGACCTTTCCGCCGCGCCGTTCATGTTACAGGCCTCGGCGATCAGTCACGCGCGTTTCTTCATGGAGGTTTCTCCATCGGGACCCTATGCGATCGCCAACGGGTTCGGCGTCCCGATGGCGCGGTGCAACGCGCTGATACTGAGTGGTCCCTCGACGCCCGAGAGCATTGTCCTCCCGCGACCCGTCCTGAACGAAAGCGACCAGGATGTAACCGAGAGCGTGGTTGCCGGGGGGGCAAGTCCAGATGACTTCATCGCGGCCAACACAGGCTACCGCCTCGGCGCGAATAGCGTTGAGCAGATGGAGGCGGTGGCCGACCAACTGATTTCCGCCACCGAGGCCGTGACCGGGTGGCGATCACAACCGGCGGTGATTTCTCGAGAAGAGGCCGAGCCCGGCTTCACTTGGCCAATCCCGAACAGGGCGCGGCATCGTATCGCGATATAGCGGGACGCCGACCCACCGGTGAGCGGAAACATTAGAGACGTGTTGTCCAATCTTCTGGCAATGCGCCGCGCCCACAAGGCATGATCATCGAAACCAACTCACACCCGCGTCGCGGTAAATCGGAGGCCGAGAATGAAACTAGTGGGCGACAAAGTCCTGGTGACGGGCGCGCAACAGGGTATCGGACGGGCCATGGCGCTCGGATTCGCCGAGGCCGGGGCGGATATCGCGGTGAACTGGCATGACGACCGGGCCAAGGCGGAGGGGGTCGCCGAAGAGGTGCGCGCCTTGGGCCGCCGCGCGGTGCTGGTCAAGGGCGATGTGTCGGTGGTCGAGGATTGCCGTCGCATCGTCGATGAGACCGTCGCGGAACTCGGCGGGCTGGAGATCCTGGTTAACAACGCCGGCATGTTTCCGCGGGTTCCGTTCCTGAAGATGGAGGAGACGGAATTTGACTTCGTCCTCGACATCAATCTGAAGGGAACCTTCTTCTGTAGCCAAGCCGCCGCACGCGCCATGGTCGCGGCGGGGGTGAAGGGATCGATCATCAATCTCGCGTCCCAGTCGGTGCGGGGGCAGACGCCCTTCGCCTCGCACTACACGGCCAGTAAGCTCGGTATTCTCGGCGTGACGCGCGCCAGCGCCAACGAGTTGGCCGAGCATGGCATTCGGGTCAACGCGGTGGCGCCGGGACTGACCGATACCGCTCAACCGCGATACGGCAACACCGATGACGAAGTCATGGAAATGGGCCGCGGTATCCCGCTCGGTCGAATCATCGAGCCGTCGGAGATCGCCGACATGGCCGTGTTCCTCGCCTCGGACAAGGCGACGATGATCACCGGCCAGATCATGCACGTGAATGGCGGCTCGTATTTCGGTTAAGAGGGACAGCTCGGAAGGTGTACGTGATGAGCAATGGAAAATCCGGGGATACCTACGACGCGGTGTTTATCGCCACGCTGATCGAGCGATTTCATCGCTACGGCGTTGACGAGGCCGACGCCAAGGGATTGGTCGGCATGCTGGCGCCCGTCGATGCCTTGGCCGAAACCGCCTCGACGGGCGTGCGTTTCGATGACGAGCCCGCTGATTTCCTCCGTGTGCTGCACGCGGAATCCACGCGCTCCAAGGGAGCGACGGAATCATGAGTGGCGATACGCGACTGACCAATCTCAGCCTCGTTGAAACCGCCGTGGGCATCGCGTCCGGCGCCTTCTCGTCGGAGGAAGTGACCCGCGCCTGCATCGACCGGATCGAAGCGGCGCAACCCCATCTCAACTGTTTCATTCGATTGGAAGCCGACGAGGCCTTGGAGACCGCCAGGGCGGCGGACCGCGCCCGCGCGGGTGGCATGGCGCTGGGCCCCTTGCATGGGGTGCCCTTGGCGCACAAGGACATGTTCTACCGGGCCGGCAGGCCGTCGACCGGGGGCAACGCGATCCAGCGTGACTTCGTGCCCGGCTATACCGCCACCGTGATGGGCCGCCTGGCGGCGGCTGGGGCGCTATGTCTCGGCGGTCTCAACATGTCGGAATTCGCCAGCGGTCCGGTGGGACAGAACCTGCATTACGGCGATTGCCGCAATCCCTGGAATACCGCGCACGCGCCTGGAGGTTCGTCCTCGGGTTCGGGTTCCGCGGTGGCGGCGCGCCTGGTTCATGGCGCGCTCGGCTCCGATACCGGCGGGTCGGTGCGCATTCCAGCCGCGCTGTGCGGATTGGTTGGCATGAAGGGCACCCAGGGCCGAGTCAGCCGGTATGGCGGCATGCCCTTGTCGTTCTCGTTGGATTGTTTTGGCCCGTTGGCCCGCACCGCCGCCGATTGCGCCCGCTTGTTCGACATTATCGCCGGCCCCGATCCCATGGACCCCACCGCCAGCCTTGAGCCCGTGGATGACTACGAGTCCTCGGTCACCAAGCCGGTTTCAGGCCTTAGGATCGGCATTGATCCGCGTCATGGCGGGATTAAGCCGAGCGCCGAGGTCGAAGCCGCGATCGAGGCTGCGCTCGCGGTCTACGGCGACATGGATGTCGAGATCGTCGAGGTCGCGATGCCGGACCAGGACGAGCTGAACGCGCTGTCCAACATCATTACGCGCTCGGAGGCGGCAACCCTGCATCGCCAATGGCTCCGCACCCGCCGTGACGATTACTCGCCGCAGGTCCGCCGCCGCATCGAGATCGGCCTCGCGGTGCCCGCGACACGGTATATCGAGGCGCTGAGCCTCAGATCGCACCATCTGCAAAGGCTGATCGATGCCGTGTTCGCGAAATGCGATGCGTTGATCCTGCCGAGCGTGGGCGAGGCGTCGCCGACCCTGGCGGAGCTGGATGTCGGTGATTCCGACGCGCTTCCGGCGATGTTGATGCGGCTGACCGGGTACACGAGGCCCTTGAACTATTACGGCGTGCCGGCGTTGACGGTTCCCGCGGGCTTCGCGGCGAACGGCTTGCCCCTGGGCTTTCAACTGGTCGGGCGTCCCTTCGACGAAGCGGGCCTGTTCCGGCTTGCCGGCGCCTTTCAAGCGGTGACCGATCATCACACACAGGCGCCGAAAATCGACGGCGTCGACTAGGCGAAAATCCGAGGAGAAGAAATGGGCAGGTTGGCGGGCAAGGTCGCGGTTATCTCGGGCGCGGGAACCGGGATCGCCAAGGCGGCGGCGGTGATCTTCGCGCGCGAGGGCGCCAAGGTCGTGGTTGCGGAGTTGAACGAGGAAACCGGGGCCGCCACGGTGGCTGAAATCGGGGATGCCGCCCTGTTCGTCCCGACCGACGTGACGAACGAGGACAGCGTCGCGGCGACCATGGACCGGGCGGTCGAGCATTTCGGGGCGCTTCACATCCTATTCAATTGCGCCGGCGGCTCGGTCCCGGAGGATTCGGTGGTGACGGAAGTTGATCTCGGCGTGTGGGATCGGACCATCCCCCTGGACCTCAAGGGGCCGTTCTTGTGTAGCCGCTTCGGCATCCCGAAAATCATCGCGTCGGGCGGCGGCGCCGTTGTGAACGTGTCCTCGGCGGTCGCGTTGCGAGGCAATCATCCGGCGCATATCTATTCCGCCGCCAAGGGCGGGTTGATCTCCTTCACGCAAAGCCTGGCCGGCGCCTATTCGGCGGATGGCGTGCGCGCGAATGTCATCTGCCCTGGAATGATCGCCACCGACCGTATCAGGAGCCGTAATTCCAGCCAGTCGCCCTCGCATCGGCGGTCGGCCTTGGTTGCATCCTGGAAGGCCTACCCCTTCGGATCGGGCGAGGCCGAGGATATCGCGAATGTCGCGCTGTTTCTGGCATCCGATGAATCGCGCATGGTGAACGGCGCGGTGATCCCGGCGGATGGCGGGATTTCAGCCTATTAAGTGATCTGGCCGGCGGATTAACCTCTCGTTTAATCTTCCTATGTAAACTGAAACGGCGACGGCCCGAAAGCGGCTTGATGCCACGCCTGAGAATGCAGTGGTGTTTTTCTCGGTGGCGGTGTATGCGGCGGTGCCAAGTTGTTCCGTCCGAGTAATCCGATGATCAGTTGTAGTGGGGGCGCCAGGTCATGGTAGATTCGCCCGTCGGTGATATGCCCTTGGATTTTCCACCGCCCGACGCGCCGCCTTTGCTGCGACGGTTTCTCGCGTTCTGGTTCCGGGTGCGCGGCAACAGGCGGGCCCCTGACTTCGTCGAACTGGATCCCGTGGAGATGCCATGGGCCTTGCGGACGATCTTTGTCGTTGAGCGTCACGCGGATGGTCGCCTGACCTATCGGATTGTCGGTGGTGGAATGAGTGATCGTCTCGGCGGCGGCCTCATCGGGAAAACCGCGGAGGACATATTCGAAACCGAATATGCCGGTCGCGTGAACGCGCGCTGGAACCGCGTGCTCGACGAGCCGGCGCTTTGCTACGCGGTGACGCGCCATTTGACCCGTTCGGGCCAGGCGCTACAGGCCAGGCGGTTGCTCGCGCCGGCGCGATCGAGCACTGGACGCATCGACCGGGTGGTCGGGGTTTCGGCCTTCGACCAAGGCCATTTCGAGGCCGGCTCCGGCATCGACGGCGGCATTGAGATCGATGTCCGGTGGAGATCGTTATAGCCCGGTCGGATGGTGGAAACGCTTGCGCTAAAGAACGCCGTCCGCGGCGAGCTTCGCGACCTCGCTTTCCGACAATCCCAGCATCTCGCCCAGAACCTCGACGTTATGCTGCCCCGGTGTCGGTGGCGCGGCTCCCGTCCGTCCCGGCGTGGCCGACATGTTGATCGGGTTGCCGATAAGCGCCATCGATCCACCGCCCGCCGTTGCGGCCGAGACGACCATGTCGTTTGCCCTGACCTGGGGATGGTCCAGCACCCGGTCGACCGTGTTGATTGGGGCCGATGGGACGCCGTCGGCCTCAAGGCGCGCAAGCCACTCATCCATGGTGCCGCCGGCAAGGATCGACTCCAGGTCCACGCGCAGCGCGTCGGCGTGCCGGGATCGGCTGGCGTTGTCGGCATAGCGTGGATCGGTCTTGAGATTTTCCGCGTTCAATGCACGACATAGATTGAGCCAGTTCGCCTGCGTCGCGGCGCCGATGAGGATGTCGCCGTCGGAACAGCGATAGGAGCCGTAGGGTGTGATGGCGTTGTAGCCCGCGCCCTCGCGCTGATCGACAACGCCGAGCTGGAGATAGTTCAAGCCGCGAAAGCTCAACAGCGCGACCGCGGACTCCAAGAGCGAAACGTCGACCCTCTGTCCCTCGGCGCGTCCTTGCGCACGGGCGAAAAGCGCCGAGGTGATGCCGCCATAGGCCAGCATGGCGGTTGCCATGTCGACCGCGATCACGCCTGGCCGCGCCGGAGGGCCGTCAGCCTCGCCGGTGAGCGACATTATCCCCGCGAAAGCCGTTACCATGGTGTCGTAGCCGGGTTTGTCCTTTAGATCGCCCTTGCGGCCATATCCGGAAATCGAGGTGTAAATCAGCCGGGGGTTGATCGCCGCGAGAGTGTCGTAATCCGCGCCGAGTCCCTCCGCCGTTTTAGGCAGGAAGCTCTGCACCACGACATCCACCCGAGCGGCCAGGTCATGCATGATCCGCCGCGCCTCGGGGTTCTTCAAATTCAAGGTGATGCCGCGCTTGCCACGGTTGGAGGACAGGAAATTGGTGCTCAACCCCGGCTCGATTACCGTGGGGAAGCCTCGGTTCATGTCTCCGCCCGGCGCCTCGACCTTGATCACATCCGCGCCGTTATCGGCAAGAAGCTGACAACAATAGGGGCCGGCGATGACCCGGCTGAGATCAAGAACCTTTACCCCGTCGAGCGCGCCCATCACATCATCCGATCATTCCGCGAAGTCGGACAGCTTCGGCATATTGTAGCGGTCTTCGGGATTGACCCAGCCCTTGAAGTTCGGCTTGCGCTTCTCGGCGAAGGCGGCGCGGGATTCCATCCGGTCATTGGTGTCGCCATGCAGGTGCAGAGCTTCGGCCAGCCGCTGCTGCTGGGCCGTTGGCGCCTGACGCATCTGACGCATCATATGCACGGTGTTCACCCGCGAGGCCGGCGGCAAGGTCAGAAGATGCTCGGCCATCTCAATCGCCGTCGGCATCAGTTGCTCGGGCTCGACGACCCGGTTCAGAAAGCCGAGCTCGTAAAACCGCTGGGCGGTGAAGCGGAAGCCGAAGGCCATTTCCATGGCGATCGGGAAGGGCATGTTGGCGATGGTGCCGTGGTTGTAACCACCGAGGAGCCAGCGCTTGGCCTCGGAAACCTCGAAGATCGCGTTGCTGGATGCGACCCTCAAATCGGTGCGTTCAACCAGCATGAAGCCGCCGCCCATGGCGAAACCGTTGATCGCGCCGATCACCGGCTTTTCAAGTTCCATCGACATGAACGGGTCGTCGGGCTTCACGTCGGCGGCGCTGCCGACATCGCCTTTCTCCAGGGTTTCCTTCATGTCCTCGCCGGCGCAGAAGCCGCGCCCGGTGCCGGTGAAAATCGCCACTTCCAGGTCGGGGCTCTTGCGGAACATCCGCCACTTTTCCGCCAGCATTTCCATCATCTCGCGGCCCATGGCGTTCAACCGCTCGGGGCGGTTCATGCGGATGACGAGAATCTGTCCGTGTTGTTCGGTTTCGACGACGGCCATGACGGGCTCCCGGGCTTGATCCAGATGGAAATGCTTCGCGAAGGCGGATTGCCGATCGCTCGGAAGTCAATATGCTATGGGATCGAGACGAAGGAAACCTCGGGAGGCGGCATCATGACGTCGTTCAACATCGACCCTCTGCATGATGAGTTTGGCGCGACCATCACCGGGATCGATCTCGGCAAGACACTAAGCGACGCCGAGGTCGCCGACATGCACGCGGCGATCGACACCTATTCCTTCCTGGTTTTCCCCGATCAGAAGCTGGACGACGAGAGCCATCTCGCCTTCACCCGGCAATTGGGAGAGCCCGAGCCGAACCATGTCGCGCTCGGGCGGGACGGCGTGGTCAACTATTTCGGCACCATCGGCAATGTGCAGCCCGACGGTACCGTGCACGGTAACGCGCACCAGCACACCAAGTTCATGACCGGCAACAACATGTGGCACACGGATTCATCCTTCCGGCGGGTCCCGAGCCTGGTATCGATCATGTATGCCTATGAAGTGCCCGAGGAGGGTGGGCACACCCAATATGTCAGCTCCCGCGCGGCCTATCGCCGTTTGCCGGATGAGACCAAGGAGACCATCGATCCGCTCGAGGTGGTCCACGACTACGTTTTCTCGCGCTCCAAGGTCGCCGAGGTCGACCCCAATCACGCGGCGTCCCTGCCGCCGATCAATCAAAGGCTGGTTCGCCGCAATCCCGGAAACGGCGAGAAGAATTACTATGTCGGATCGCACGCCCGGAATATCGCGGGCTGGGACGACACGAGAAGCCGCGCCCTGCTCGACGATTTGTTGGAGCGCGCGACCGGCGAGGAACATATCCACACCCAGGTTTGGGAGCCGGGCCAGCTGGTAATCTGGGATAATCGCTGCATGCTGCACCGGGGCACCGGCTATGACGCGGACAAGTATCGCCGCCGGATGCGCCAGACCCGGGTCGCGGGCGCCGGGCCGACTCTTGAGGAATAGGACCGCGAGATCCGTGGGGGAGGCGCCGCGTGGATAATCCCGCCGACACGCCGATCGCCGAGCTGTCCGCCGCCTTGGCGCGCGGCGACGTACGAACGACGGAGCTCGTGGCCGCCTATCGCGCGCGGATCGAGGCAGAGGACGCGGATTTCAACGCCGTCGCCTTCCTGAACCCCGACGCCGACGGGATCGCCGAGGAATTGGATCGTGAGCGCGACGCGGGGTGCGTCCGGGGGCCGTTGCACGGCATTCCGATCCTGGTGAAGGACAATATCGCGTCGGGCGACGCGATGATGACCTCGGCCGGCTCGCTCGCGCTGGATGGGGTGAAGGCGAAGGCCGATAGTCACGTGGTGGCCCGCTTGCGTGACGCGGGGGCGGTCTTGCTGGGCAAGACCAACCTTTCGGAATGGGCGAACTTCCGGTCCACCCGGTCGTCCAGCGGCTGGTCCAGTCGGGGCGGGCAGGTTCGAAACGCCTATTTCACCGATCGCACCCCCGGTGGCTCCAGTTCCGGCTCCGGCACGGCGGCGGCGCGGGGGTTCTGCGCGGCGGCGATCGGCACGGAAACCGACGGCTCCATCGTCAGCCCCTCGACCATGAATTCCCTGGTGGGGATCAAGCCGGCGGTCGGTCTTGTCGGGCGATCCGGCATCATCCCGATTTCACATAGCCAGGATACCGCCGGGCCGATGGCGCGGTGTGTGGCGGATGCCGCGGCCCTGCTTTCGGCGATTGCCGGTCCCGACCCGGATGATCCGGTGACGGCGCGGGCGAAGGCCGAGGATTTTACTCGCCATCTCGATCCGGCGGCGCTCCAGGGCAAACGCATCGGGATCATCCGCAATCACGCGGGCTTTCACGAAGCGGTCGACGCGGTATTCGAGACCGCGCTCTCCGCGCTCCGAGAGGCGGGGGCCGTGCTGGTCGAGGATCTCGCCTTGCCGACCCGTGATGAGACGCGCCCGCACGAGCTGATCGTGATGCTGACCGAGTTCAAGCACGGCCTGAACGCCTATCTCTCCGGTTTGGGACCGGAAACGCCGGTGCGAAGTCTCGCCGAGGTTATCGCCTTCAACGCGCGCCATGCCGAGCGGACGATGCCCTATTTCCGCCAGGAACTTCTGTTGATGGCCGAGGAAACCGGTGGTTTGCAAGACCAGGCCTATCTCGCCGCGTTGGCTGAAAGCCGACGGTTGACTCGCGAGCACGGCATCGACCGGCTTCTTGACGAGCACAAGCTCGACGCCCTGGTCGCGCCGACCGCGTCCGCGCCCTGGGCGATAGACCTGATCAATGGCGACAACAGGGGCGGCGGTGGTAGTTCCAGTCCCGCCGCGATCGCCGGCTATCCCAGCATCACCGTTCCCATGGGCTATGTGAGCGGCCTGCCGGTCGGCCTGTCCTTCATCGGCGGCGCTTGGAATGACGGGCCGCTGATCGGCCTCGCGCATGCCTTCGAGCAGACCTTGCAAGCGCGGGTGCCGCCGGGGCCGGCGCGGGCGTTTTTGGACCAATCATCCCGTCCGGTTGGCCATTAGCACGTCCTTGTCGACGGTGATCCAGAGTGCCCTTGCCTCGGCGATGGTTTTCCCGGCGACATCGCGCAGCTCGCCGTCGGCGGTGATCTTGCGGCCCTCGACACCGATAAGCTTGGTAACCAGGATGCAGGGTTCCTCGACCGGGGGGCGCCGGTCGATCCGGACCGCGATCCGGCCCAGCAGCATGGATTGGTTCTTGCCCTTGCCATGCCCGTCCGGGCGCAGCGCGGTGTAGCCGGTCGGACAATCGAGCGCCGACCAGAGAAATTCCGTCGCGACCAGGCCATCGGCGTCGGCGAAGCTTGCATCCGGTGTCCAGTCCGCCGCCAGCGCGCCGGTCCAGCCGGTATCCTCGGGATCAAGCGGGCCGGCGAAGACCCGTAGCCCGTCGCCATGGGCGCGTCCCGGTCCGCAGACGAAACATTCCGGCAGCACATGCTTGTCCGGCCCGATGCTCCGCGCCGTCGCGTCCCGGGCCTGCTCCAATGTCGCGGCGGGCAATGCGTCGATATCGACCTCGAAGGGGCGTGCCGCCGCCACCAGGGTCATGCCGTCCATCAGGCTCGCCTCGCCGTCATCGGTCGAGAGCACGCTCAAGGGCCGTCCGAGCGGCGTCGGCGCCCGCAGGGTGACCTCGGCGGCGGCGTCCATCCCCGCGTGTTTCGCGAACAGCCCGGAGACATAGCCGCCGTTGCCGGAATGTGGGGGGCCGCGAAACCGATAGTCAACTTCCATCGCCGTGCCGTCCATCTCGCGCTCCATCCGGAATCGAGTCATGCTTCGCTCTGTAAAGCATCCAGGCGCCAAGGGAGTAAAGTAATGATCGATCGGATCGACCATGTGGTTCTCAACTGCGAGGACGTGGAAGCGGTCGCGACCTGGTACGAACGGGTCATGGGTTTCGAGCGCGAGGAATTCTTCGGGCCGATCCGTCGTATCGCGCTGAAGTTCGGTCGCTCCAAGATCAATCTCAGGCCGATCGGCGCCGAAGGTTGGATCACTGGGGTCGATGAATCGCCGGGCTCGCTGGACCTTTGCTTTATCACGGAAGACGGAATAGGCCCGGTGATCGAAAAACTGAAGGCCGAGGGCGTTGAGATCATCCGCGGCCCCGGCAAGCAGCGGGGCGCCATGGGGCCGATGACCTCGGTTTATTTTCGGGATCCCTGCGGCAATCTCCTGGAGATCGCGTCATACGATCCGGATGACGCGGTGGCGTAACAGTCCCGGGAAACGGAAATGTCGGGTGGCTCTCACACCCATTTCGTCACTCCGCGTCGGTCTCAAACGTTTATCCCCGTATCCCCGACGAAGGTCGGGGCCGACGCCTGAAGCGTTTCCACGTGACGCATGGCGGAACACCGTGATGGGCCGGCCCAGGTGATTGGACATTCCGTCCGTCGCTTGCGTCTCAGGCGTCGGCCCCGACCTTCGTCGGGGATACGGTGGGATAGATTGCGAAGCGCCGTGACCTTCCGCTCAACTGGCCCGGTTGACGGCGAACACCCCTCGGGTGATAAGCCGGGCATCCGCTATTCACTCTTCCGGACCGACCCATGACCGATCTAGTTCGCGTGACCCGCGCCCTTATCTCCGTTTCCAACAAAACCGGTTTGGTGGAACTCGGCGAGGCCCTGGCGGGGCATGGGATTGAGATCCTTTCGACCGGCGGAACCGCCAAGGCGTTGCGGGATGCCGGGCTGACGGTGATCGAGGTGGCGGATCACACCGGCTTTCCCGAGATGATGGACGGGCGGGTAAAGACCCTGCATCCGAAGATCCATGGCGGCCTGCTGGCGTTGCGGGATCATCCCGAGCATGTGGCGGCGATGGAGGCGCACGCGATCCCGCCGATCGATATGCTGATCTCCAGCCTTTATCCGTTCGAGAGGACCGTGGCCTCGGGCGCGGGCTATGACGATTGCGTCGAAAACATCGATATCGGTGGCCCGGCGATGATCCGCGCCGCGGCGAAGAACCACGCCTCGGTAACGGTGGTGGTCGACGCCGAGGATTATGAAGCCGTGCTGGCCGAGCTCGCGGCCAATGACGGCGCGACCTCGCTGGCGCTGCGTCGGCGACTGGCGGGGACCGCCTACGCCCGAACGGCGGCTTATGATTCAGAGATCTCCACCTGGCTGGCGGCCGAGGCCGGCGACGAGACACCGCGTCGGGTCAGCTTCGCCGGCGCCGACCCGCAGATCATGCGCTACGGCGAGAACCCGCATCAGTCCGCCGCCTTCTACCGGACCTCGGACAACCGACCGGGCGTCGGCACCGCGCGCCAGTTACAGGGCAAGGAGCTCAGCTACAACAACCTCAACGACACGGATGCCGCGATCGAACTGGTGGCCGAGTTCGACGAGCCCGCCGTCGCCATCATCAAACACGCCAATCCCTGCGGGGTCGCCCAGGCGTCCACCATCGCCGAGGCCTATCAACGCGCCTTTGATTGCGACCGGGTGAGCGCCTTTGGCGGCATCATCGCGGTGAACCGGCCCCTGGACGGCGCGACCGCGTCGGAGATCGTCAAGATCCTGACCGAGGTCGTGGTCGCCCCCTCGATCGACGATGACGCCAAGGCGATCCTGGCGACGAAGAAGAATGTCCGGGTCCTGGAGATCGGCGCCATGCCGGACCCGGCGGCGTGGGGCCGGCTGGTCAAGCCTCTGGCGGGCGGTCTGCTGGTCCAGGACCGTGACTTCGGGCGGATCACCGAGGCGGATCTGACGGTCGCCACCAAGCGCGCGCCCAGCGCCGATGAGTTGCGCGATCTGCTTATCGCTTTTCGAATCGCCAAGCATGTGAAGTCGAACGCCATCGTCTACGTCAAGGACGGCGCGGCGGTGGGGATCGGCGCCGGGCAGATGAGCCGGGTGGATTCCTCGCGCATCGCCGCCCACAAGGCCCGCGACGCCGCCGAGGCGATGGGCCTGTCCCAGCCGTTGACGATCGGCTCCGCCGTGGCCTCGGACGCGTTCTTCCCCTTTGCCGATGGTCTGCTGACGGCGGTCGAGGCCGGCGCCACCTCGGTGATCCAACCCGGCGGATCGATCCGCGACGACGAGGTAATCAAGGCGGCGGACGAGCATGGTATCGCCATGGTTCTGACGGGCATGCGCCACTTCCGCCATTGAGCGTGGTGGACTTGATTTCGCCAAACCCCGCCGAGACACCTCTGGGAGCCCCGACGATGACGACTTCCTTGAATGCCATCGATGTCAGCGATCCCGCGCTGTATCAGCACGATACCTGGCGCGAGCCGTTCACGCGGCTGCGGCAAGAGGCGCCGCTGCACTACATCGCAGATGGGCCGCGCGGGCCGTTCTGGTCGGTGTCCAGCTATGATCTGATCATGAAGGTCGAGCTTGATCACAAGACTTTCTCGAACCGGGCCGATCTCGGCGGTATTCAGCTGAACGACATCGCGCCTGATCTTGACCGGCCGGCCTTCGTTTCGATGGATCCACCGGAGCATACGCCGCGCCGCCGCGCGGTGGCGCCGATCGCCAACCGGACCAGCTTGCGTGACTACGAGGCCTTGATCCGCGAGCGCACCGACGCCGTGCTCGATGGGCTACCGAGGGACGAGCCTTTTGATTGGGTTCAAAAGGTATCCATCGACCTCACCTCGATGATGCTGGCCACGATGTTCAACTTCCCTCAGGAACGCCGAGGCGAGCTGATGTATTGGTCCGATGTGGCGATTGCCAATCTCGCGGCGCCGGAGCCCTTGGTGAAGACCGAGGAGGAGCGCTACGCCGTGCTCCAGGAAATGGCCGATGCCTTCGAGCCGTTCTGGCGGGACCGAGGCGACGGCAATGGCGGCTTCGATCTGATCAGCATGCTGGCCAATGACCCGATGACCAAGGACATGGACCGCGCGGAGTTCATCGGCACGCTGTTCCTGCTGATCGTGGGCGGGAACGACACGACCCGAAACTCGATGAGCGGCGGCTTGTTGGCGGTTCACGAAAACCCGGGGGAGTTGGAAAAGGCGCGGGCCGATCGAAGCCTGATCCCGACCATGGTCTCGGAGATGATCCGCTATCAGACGTCGGTGATACACATGCGGCGAACCGCGCTCGCCGATACCGAACTCGACGGCAAGCATATCCGCGAGGGCGACAAGGTGGTGATGTGGTACGTCTCCGGGAACCGTGACGAGGCGGTTTTTGAGGATGCCGATCGGTTCGTCGCCGATCGCCCCAATGCCCGCCGCCATCTCTCATTCGGGGCCGGGGTGCATCGCTGTGTCGGCGATCGTTTGGCCGAACAGCAACTGCGTATCCTTTGGGAGGAGATCCTCGAGCGCGACCTGCGTTTCGAGGTTCTGGCGCCGCCGACCAGGACCTACTCTAACTTCATTCGGGGTTTCAGCGCCCTGCCGGTTCGGATAATCCGCTAGATCGTTCGGAGGCGTGACGGCGCGCCTCTCCGAAATCACTGGAAATCGGCGCGAATGAGCGCTACATACCGGTCCGCGCGCTTGGTTCGTGGGCCGGGCGCCGTTGTGACGAGGCAAACCACGATAGCCGTTCGGGGATAGAGATGACCGAAGTACTGCTCGCCATACACCTCATGATCGCGCTCGCGATGGTGCTGGTCATTCTGCTTCAGCGCAGCGAGGGCGGCGGGCTCGGCATCGGTGGCGGCGGCGGTGGCGGTGGCTTCATGTCGGCGCGCGGCACAGCCAATCTGTTGACCCGAGCCACCGCGATTCTGGCTGCTTGCTTCTTCGTGACCAGCCTGAGTCTGGCGATTATCGCCGATTCGGGGCGCCGCGGCTCGATCGCGGACGAGATCCGCATCGATGGCGCGCCGCAAGCGCCGACCGCGCCGGCGGCGCCAGTCTCTCAGTAAATAAATCAAAGGCTTAGAGTGCCGTACGATTCACGTACAGGGCGTGAGTTCGGGTGAATCGCCGCGTTTTTAGCGGTGTCCCGATCCGTTCTTTTCGGATATAAAACACGTCCATGTCTCGCTTTATCTTCATCACCGGCGGCGTGGTCTCCTCACTAGGCAAGGGCTTGGCCTCGGCGGCGCTCGGCGCGCTCCTGCAAGCCCGTGGATACAAGGTCCGGCTGCGCAAGCTCGACCCGTATCTCAATGTCGATCCGGGAACCATGAGTCCGTTCCAGCACGGCGAAGTCTACGTGACCGATGACGGCGCGGAGACGGATCTGGATCTGGGGCATTACGAACGCTTTACCGGCGTGCCGGCGCGGCGCAGCGACAGCGTAAGCACGGGCCAGATCTATATGGACGTGCTGACCCGCGAGCGACGCGGCGAATATCTGGGTGCGACGATCCAGGTAATCCCTCATGTCACCGACGCCATCAAGGCGTTCATTCTGGGCGACGTCGAGGACGAGGACTTCGTGCTTTGCGAGATCGGTGGCACGGTCGGCGATATCGAGAGCCTGCCGTTCCTGGAGGCGATCCGGCAACTCGGGAATGAGCTTGGTCGCGAGCGTACCCTGTTCGTGCACCTGACCCTGGTGCCCTACATCAGATCCGCCGGCGAGTTGAAGACCAAGCCGACCCAGCATTCGGTCAAGGAATTGCAAAGCGTGGGTATCCAGCCGGATATCCTGCTCTGCCGGGCGGATATGGACATCCCAGCCGACCAGCGGCGCAAGATCGGGCTGTTCTGTAACATCCGCCAGGAAGCGGTGATCGCGGCGCTGGACGTTCCCTCGATCTACGATGTCCCGCTGAGCTATCACGCCGAGGGGTTCGATGACGAGGTTTGCCGGCATTTTGGTCTGCTCGGCGACGCGGACGACCTGGATCTCTCGGTT
>Ga0181594_10001600_pt1 | contig 20959 bp, 19 predicted proteins | sample 071ome_18_FD_145603 | JGI IMG/M metagenome (GOLD analysis project Ga0181594, IMG submission 145603) | Coastal salt marsh microbial communities from the Groves Creek Marsh, Skidaway Island, Georgia - 071413BT metaG (spades assembly) | ecosystem: Environmental > Aquatic > Marine > Intertidal zone... | reverse complement strand
CGACGGATTGGTTCGACCGAAACCGTCAGCGTCGACGTTCGCGTCATCGCGGCGACCAATCTCGACCTGGAAGACGAGGTTGAGCAGGGCAACTTCCGCAAAGACCTGTACTACCGACTGGCGGTGGTGCCGATTCACCTGCCTCAGCTGTCTGCACGACCTGAGGAGATCCCTCAGCTTGCCCTGCACCTGCTCGAGCGACACTGCGCACGACTCGGGGTCTTCGTCGATGGCATTGCTCCGGAGGCGATGGAGGTTCTGCTGGCCTACTCCTGGCCGGGCAACATTCGAGAGCTCGAGAACGTCCTGGAGCGTGCTCTGGTGCTCACGGATGACGACATGGTCACGCTCGAGGATCTGCCCGAGGCCGTCCGTCGGCCCGCGCCGGACACGCCGGGTATCGGGATCGACGGCGACGACCTGTCGGTGAAGAAGCACGGGGCGCGGCTGGAGCGCCACCTGATCCAGGTGGCACTCGACCGTACCGGCGGGAACAAGACCCAGGCTGCGGACCTCCTCGAGCTCTCTCCTCGGGCCCTTCGGTACAAGATTCAGGAGTACGGGATCGGTTAGTCCGATCCGGGCATGGGGTCGCCCCCGGCCTCGGGCCACGTTCGCCTCATGCGTGGTCACTCCCTCATCGAACTCCTCTTCGTTCTCGTACTCGCGGCGGTTGGTGCGTCGGCACTCGTCCCGACCGCGCGGAAGCTTCGGGATCGAGCGGTCACGGCTTCACTTCGTGAGGCCCTCGTCGTGGGCTTTGTCGAGGCGCGGACCTCGGCGGTCCGGCATGGCGGTGCGACGCTGACGCTTCGGCGGGCATCACCCGCGTACAGAGTCGATACCAAGGGTCGGACGGGAGCGTGGATCAGTGTACATCGGCCCCACGTCCGCCTGCGTCTCGATGGACAACGGGACTCGATCTCAATCGACTTCGACCGGATGGGCCTGGGACGTCTCGCGAGTCACTCCATCGACGTCTTCGCCGGGGATGTACGTCGGCGCCTCGTCGTCTCGAGCTACGGCCGGGTTCGTCGACAATGAGCCGTTCGGGGTTCACCCTGCTCGAGGTCGTTGTCGCTTCCCTGTTGCTTCAGGTCGCTCTCATGGGAGTGCTCGGTACGCTCAGCCGGGCCACGGAGGTACGCACGCGAGCCGAGCGAATCGAAGATGCCATCACCGTTGCTGAGTCGGTTCTCGATTCACTGCTCTGGCTCAGCCCGATCGGTACTGAGGGCCACGCGTCCATCGGTGCCGTCGACGTATCCTGGTCGAGGGCCGGCTCGGAGTTGCGCGTGGTTGCACTCGGCCCAGCGGGCGATCAGGTCGACCTCTCGGGGTGGAGGCCCCGATGACCCTCCGCTGTTCCGGCGTCACCCTGCTGGAGGCCTTGATCGCGGTCGTGATCAGCACGGTTGTCGTGACCCTCGCGGGGCGCACTCTCCTGCACGCGATGGCGGTATCGCGTGACGCAGTTGTTCGAGACGATCGACTCATTGCCCGACGAATCGCACGGGTAACGCTCCGTTCGGAGCTTGCAGCGCTCGGGCCCGGTGAGGCTCGTTCCTCCGGGGGAGATTCGCTTCGATTGAGAGCGATCCGAGGCGCAGGGCGCGTGTGCCGGATCGAATCCGATTGGATCGTGGCCGATCTTCGAGCCGGGAGATCCCCGGAGCCCGACAAGGATTCCCTCGAGCTGATGGGCCCTCTCGGTGCCGTCCAGGTGGTTGACCTGATCGGTACCGGGTCTGAGCCGAACGCATGTGGCGCGAACGCGGTCGGCCGTCCGACCCGTCTCCGTTCGTCGGGTCCGGTCGATCCCGACGTGGTCTTCGTCCGGCTATTCGAGACCGGAGCGTACCACCTCGATCTTGGCGCGCTGCGGTATCGCCGAGGAAGAGGCGGGCGCCAGCCGCTCACCCCCGACGTATGGGATGAAAGGAGCAGCCTCGTATTCGACGCGCCGTGGATTCGTGCGTCGCTCGTCGACGCCCGTGCGGAGTCGACGGCCGTTCCCCTGTTGGTGCGAGTCTGGTGAGGAGCTCGCGCGGGGCGGCGATCCCATTCGTGCTCCTGTTGACGCTCGCTCTGTACGCGCTGGCGTGGGGGACCTTCGTGTCGGCGTCCTCTGCCCTGCGGTCGGCGAGGGCGGCCGTGACGGTATCTGAGCTCGTCGCGGGGGTCGAGGCCCGGGTTGTCCGTGAGATTGAGCGAGGCCCCCCGGGTTTGGCGGACAGTATCGCGATCGGCAGTTCGGGGTTCAGGGGCGATTCCTCGAACGTCCGGCCCTGGCGGGCGGAATGGACCCGGCTCGATCGGGAGACGTGGCTCGTCCAGGCCACGATATGGCCGGGAGAGGAGGATCTGCCCGGTACGCCGCTGCGTGCCGCTCGATTGGTCTGGGTCCTCGATCCTCAGGCACGGATTCTCGCGTTGGCGGACGTGACCGTCGCAGACACCGCGACGGTGACGGCGGGCAATGCGCCACCCGGGCTGACGATCTCGGTGGTCGACTCGCTCGTGCTCGGACTGCTCACCGTGGACGGAGTAGCCGAGGGGCTCCCGCGGCTGGCGGGGGTCGTGACGCCACGATTCGCGACACGATCCGGTGAGTGCGATACGTCGGTCGCCGAGAACCTCGGGGATCCGACCGGGACGTCGGTATGCCGTGATGTCGTTTCCCTGCGCGGGGTCGACCAGGGTATCGAGGTTCGGGGAGGCACGGGCCACGTCCTCCTTGCCGGGCAGGGGGACATCTCGATCACGGACGGGGCGCTGCTGCGGGGGATTCTCATGACCGCGGGCAGGGTACGCGTGCTGGACGGCACGTTCGAAGGTCTGATCCTCGCGGGGCGGGGCGTCGAGGTCGCTGGGGAATCGATCTTCGTTCCGGACCGGGCATCCGCCCTCCTCGCCCTCGAAGCGCTGCGGGATGTCCGGTCGTCCGGGCGACTCCTGCGGCCCATCCGGAATGTCTGGGGCGGCTAGCTCGCCTCGAGCGCCTTATCGATCATGGCTCGAAGCAGCCGGTTCCTGAGGTTCCAGTCCGCTCGTCCCGTCGCCCGCGAAAGGGCCTGGTACGCGCTCGACGCGGCCTGCGCGCGCCCGGTCTCGAGGTAGGCCAGGACAGCGATGTCGAGCAGAAGGTCCGGCGTGACCCAAGGCTCTCCCTGGCCGACCCGTCCGACGAGGACGTCTGCGGCAGCCGCGGTCCGTTCCCAGTCGCTCGTCGAGTATCCGTGCAGGAGGTCGACGGTCGCGCGAGCGGGTGCAGGGGCGTCGGCTTGATCGAGGAAACCCCAGACGTTCCGATAGAAGATCGGGTCCACGTACCCTGTCGTTCCTCGATGAAGAGCCATTTCTGCCCGAACGAAGCTCGCACTCCATATGTCCCAGCCGGTCAGCTGTATCGGACTTCGGGAGAAGGTCAGGAATTGCTGGAGATGAACCAGCTCGTCCTGCCATTCCGGGAACTCGATCGGAGCGATGCCACCCCTGTCGACCAGGGTGCCGCGGAGCCAGGAGCCCAGTTCCCGCAGCACCGCAGGAGCTAGACCGTAAGCAGGTGCCAGACGGTATGGACGTGGGTCGAGATCTTCGCCCGACATGTGGCGGGCGAGATTCACACGACTGATTGCGAAGCTGAATACGCCTTCGGCGCCCTGCTGGTCGAACCGTGTCCGCTCCGCACCAAGATCCAGAATGGGTCGGTAGTCGGAGTTCACGGGGGGATCGCCGTCGAGCACGGGCCGGAACGTGTCCTGATCGAACATGAACAAGGCGTCCATGTGCTGGGGCTCGAAGGTCGGCGCCCCGGATGTCATCGCCCGGAAGGACTCGGTCTGCACCACGGACCAGTCTGCGGGGCCGAGCGGCTCGAGGCTGGCGACGATGGCGACATCCGCATCGCCGACCAGGTAGGCTCTGTAGTACGGAAAGACCTTGTCGAGTGCAGCGAGGACGGAGAGGAAAAGGTCATCATCGAGTTCGTAAATCTGCAGCCATTGCGAGAGCACACCGCCCTTCGAGAGGAAGTCCGAGATGCGCTCGTAGAACTCGAGCGTGAAGAGGGACGACGTCCCGCTGACCCACGGGTTGCTGGGCTCGGCGAAGATCAGGTCGAAGCGTTCACCGCGGTGAGCGAAATACGACTTCGCATCATCGAAGACGTAGGTGGCTCGGGGGTCTGCGAATGCCGGCCCGTTCGCCGGCAGGAAGACGAGCGAGCCTTGGACCATCAGAGGCTCGATCTCGAGTGTCACGAGCTTTTCTATCCGCTCGCTTGTGAGGAGTGACGTCGCCGACATTCCGGATCCGTGACCGATGTTGGCCGCTGTTCGGGCGTCCGGACGGTGCGCGAGACCAAGGATCGGCCCCAACGTTTGAGTCGTGAAATCACGGCCGTGGGGGATCGGCAGAATATCGAGCGAGTCGGACCGTGCCCCGACCCATCGAGGTCCGAGCGTGGCGTCCGGTTTTCCGTTCGTCGCAAGGACTACGACGCCATCGGAGGTACCGATATGAGCTGACACGGTGGCGGTCCGACCGTCCTGGTAGAAGAGACTGCGCCACGCTGTATGTCCTTCGAAGTCTCCTCGACGGAAGACGCCGCTGGTGATGGTGTTCGCGTTGAAGTCCACCACAGAGCTGATACCGACGAAGGCGAAGATGGACACCGCGGCGATGAGGAGCGGCGTACGGCGGCCGGCACCCGTCAGGGCGCCCGAGCGCTCCAGGAGCACGAGACCGAGCGCAACATCAAGTACGGCCCCCGCGGTGATCAGCCCCTCGAGTCCGAGAAGAGGGAGCGCGATCAGTCCGGCAAGACCGGCCCCGAACACGGAACCCAGCGTATTCACCCCGTACACGCGCCCGATGACGTCCTCACCGTATCCGGACCGCAATAGCGTACCCGTGATCAGGGGTAGGGTGGCCCCGGCCAGAACCGTGGAGGGGAGCATGACCACCATGCACAGAGCGTAGCGGCCCATGTTGAAGATCGCGTAACCATCCGGTTGGCCGCTGAGGCTTTGAACCATCGCGGCGACGGCAGCGAAGCTCAGGAGGTAGACCGGCAGGGAGACCAGGGCGGTGAGCCCCATGGCAACCTGGATTCTGCCGAGCAGTCGAAGGGGCGTGCGCGTCCGGTCCGAGGGGGTACGCACGGCCCAGGCACCGATCGCGATACCCAGGATGAACGCGGACAGCATCAACTCGAAGGCGTGGGTCGCGCTGCCTAGGACCAGGGCAAGCATCCGGATCCAGCTGATTTCGTACGCGAACGACGCCACGGCCGTGCCGAAGCTGACGACGAGCAGGAGTGGCACGAGGCTCCGGCCGCCCGCCAGTAATTCCCCGGGGAGATCGGTGTCTGCGGCAGTGCCGGTGTCGTGCACGCGGTCTGGCGCCGACGGCGCGGCTGACTCGGTCGGGGCGTCGCGTGTCAGGGGTCGCCCCTTGAGCGCAACGGCGACGAGGCCCGCAGCTGCCACGTTGAGCACCGCTGCAGCGACACTCGTGCCCGGCAACCCGAAGGCGCCGATGAAGACGAATCCGGCTAGAAGTACACCGACCGCCCCTCCCAGCGTGTTCAATGTGTACGCCTCGGCTACGCCGGCGCCCGGGTGCTCCGGGTCGTCGCGCACCAGTCCAGCGGCCATGAGCGGGAAGGTCATGCCCAGCACGATCGCCTGAGGCAGGATCATGAGCCCGGCCAGCGCCCAGCGAATCGATCCGACCCACGACGCGTTCGCGATCGAAGGGAAGATCTGGTCGTAAGACCAGTTGGTCGCGGTTACGAAGACCGTGTGGAAGAGCAGCCCGAAGACCGCCAGCGCGAGTTCCGCTCCCACGTACCACCGCAGGGGCTGCCTCAGGCGCTTCGACACGTCGGAGATGGCTATGGAGCCGACGGCCATGCCCCCGAGATAGACGGCCAGCACCAGGACCTGTGCATACGCGCTGTGACCCACATAGAGGCTCAGGTAACGGCTCCAGAGGACTTCGTACACGAGACCCGCGACTCCGGAACAGAGAAACGCCGTGCGAAGTGAGAGGGAGGGCGTCACGCGGTGGCTTCGAGAGGGGAGGGGTGGGGCATGGGTCGGTTCGTGCAAGACACGATCCCCCTTTCTCGTTGCGGACTCAAGGCGTGTGCCGCCGGACTGGGCGACACGGGTCGGCAAGGTGGGTCGGTAGGGCGCATGTCCCTGCGTGTCAAATCCTTTCCTCAGGCGGGGAGCCGGATCAATATTGGAACTACTGGGGCACGGACCTGTGGAGGATCCCGTGCCGTGAGCGACCTGCTGGCGTGCGATGGGCGGTATCGATGAAGAGCAGAACACGAGGATTCACGCTGATCGAACTGGCCATCGTGATTCTGATCGGGAGTATCCTCACGGGCCTCGCCCTGAACAGCTTCCAGAACGTGCAGTCGCGTTTCGCCGTCCAAAGCGCGAAGCGCGTCTACATGTCCTGGCATCAGCGGGCCCGCTCCCGAGCGATCGAAACCGGCGAGACCATCGTCCTGTACGTGTGGGTGGACGGCGACTCGGCGAACACGCTGAGCCGGGACGGGGGCACCTTACAGTGGGGTGATGTCCAGCGCTTCGACGGCGAACTCGGTGTCAGCCTCGAGACCCAGGGCAACTACGCCTTCTACACGTGCATGACGCCCCGCGGTTATGCCGACACGAGCTGTGGATCCTGGGGCGCGACGAGCGGATACGCCTCGACGTTCACCGACACCGTTCGGCTCAGATTTCGCCAGGCCACCGATACGGCATCGGTCCTGATTCTCCCCATGGGTCAGGTGATCGGCTGACATGTCTGACACGACCCGCCCAAGCGCTTCAGCCGGACGCGACGGTTTCTCCCTCGTCGAGGTCATCATCGCGATTCTCATTCTTGCGGTCGGCGTGCTCGGCCTGGCCGGCACCACAGCGCACATCACGCGTCAAATCACCCTTGCTGACCTGATGACGGAACGCTCTGTCGCCTTCCAGACGGTCATCGATCGGCTGCAGTCGCTGCCGTACGACCAGGTCGGCTCTGGAAGTGACTCAGTGGGGGTCTACCTGGTTCGATGGGCGTCCACACCGGACGGGGCCCAGTCCAAGATGGTACGCATCGTGACCCTTGGACCTGGCCTGGGCTCCGGAACGGTACCGGGGCTGAGCGCCCAGGTAGCGGATACTTTCGACTTCAGGGTGCTCAGGCGATGACCCGCGACCGTGGGGGCTTCACGCTCATCGAAATCCTGATCGTCGCGGTTCTCGGCCTCCTGGTCGTGCTTTCGGCTGGGCAGATCCTGATCAAGAATCGGCAGACGTACACCGCCCAGACCGCGACCGTGTCCGGACAGCAGACGACGCGCATGGCCGTTGAGGTGCTCTTCGCGGAGCTACGGGAAGTGAGTCCGTCAGGCGGAGACATTCTCGCGATGAGTCCCGACTCTATCCGGGTTCGGCTCATGCGAAAGTTCTCGATCGTGTGCCAGCCCGACATCACGGGCTCCGATCCCGTGATGACCGTGATCAAGGATTTCCTCCTGAACAGCGGAGACACGCTGTACATCATGGGGGGATCAAATCGATTCGCCGTGGGTGACTCCGTGTTCGTCTACGCCGACAACGATCCGGACATCGACAACGATGACGCTTGGATTCCTGCGAGCATTTCGGGTATCGACTCTACGAGCGTGGTGTGCCCGCAGGACGGAGACGGTGCGCTGAACCTCACGTTCGGTTCCCAAATGACCGCGTTCACGGGTGACTCGGTTCATGTGGGTGCGCCCGTGCGGAGCTATCAGGCCTTCACGTTCGGGATCACCACGATGCTCGGTGACGTCTATCTTGGTCGTCGTACCGGAACTGGCGACATGATCCCAGTCGCGGGTCCGCTTCGCCCCCGGGATGGGCTTGCCTTCGTGTACCGTGACGCGATGGGTAACGTGACGACCACGCCTGCTGATGTCGCTCAGATCGAAGTCACGGTTCGCACCGGATCAGAGGTCCTCAATTCGCTTGGACAGATGGTCTCGGACTCGGTATTGGTCTGGATCCATACCAGAAACTAGGAGCCGCTCAACTTGGCTTCGGATGATATGTACATGAGAACCAGAAACCGCAGGGGCTTTGCCCTCCCCACCGTGATCGGAGCCCTCGTCATCATCGGGGTGCTGGTGACGGCCGGGTTCTTCATTTCTCAACAGGAACTGAGGATCGGCGTCGCCAGCAAGCACGCCAACATGGCGGTCAACATCGCTCAGGCCGGGGCCAACGAAGTACTAGGAAATTGGAACGGCTATCAGCTGGGTAACATCGCGGTCTGGTCCGATACGACGATCACGGACACGATCGCCAACGGCATCTGGGAAGTCTCGATCGCGAATTCGAACAACTTCGTGTACTTCCTCACCGCGACGGGAACGGTGACCGAGGGTGGGGCGTTGTGGTCCGGGGCGAAGCGAACGATCGGTATCGTGACGAAGATGATCTTCGCGGACATCGATCCTCCTGCGGCCCTGACGACGCGGGGGACCACGGTGATCAAGGGGAACGCCCTCGTGAATGGGACGAACACCACGCCCCCGTCCTGGGCACCGTACTGCACCGCGTTCGAGACGCACGACACGACAGGTGTCTTGACCAACGACACGTCCCTCATTGGTACGAGCGGCAAGGGCGCCGTACTCGGGAGCCCGGACTACGACCAGGATTCCACGATCGTGGACTCTACCTTCACGACCTTCGGAGAGATGGATTGGGCGCAGTTGACTGCGCTGGCTCAGGCGGAGGGCAAGAACGTGACTTCGCTCGGGACCGCCATCACGAGCACTCAGCCGGATACGACCGCTGCAGGGGAGTGCAACGAAGCCACCCTGACGAATTGGGGGGATACGATCCCGACGGCGGCTTGTGGCGCGTATTTCCCGCTCATCTATCACGGCGGGCCGGAGCTTCGGATCCAGTCCGGGGGGATGGGCCAGGGAATCCTTCTGGTCGATGGCACGTTGGATTTGCGTGGAAACTTCCTCTTTTACGGCATCATCATCGTTCAGGGCGACTTCGAAACGCAGGGTAACGGCAACCGGATCATCGGAGCTGTGCTGGCCTCGAATGGTCTTCTCGACGACCAGTCGATCACTGGAGGTTCAGAGATCACCTACTCCCGTTGCACCGTGCAGCGCGCGATCCTGAACAACGCCTCGCTGTCCCGAGCGCGCCCGCTCATGCAGCGAAGCTGGGTCGACATGACTGCGGTCGCGAATTAGCGAAGCTGTGGAGAGGCCTCCAGGAGGAGGCTTGGTGGCCGGTTTTCCATATCGCCGTACGCCAAATGTTTACTGATTTTTTGCGCATGCCGAAGCGGCATTTTTTTATTGACAAGCCTCGACTTTCCGATGTAACCTGACATCGAGATTCTCGAAAATTTCTGTCCTCTTCCCCTCGCGTGAAGGCGAAGTATGGGCCTGTTCGGACGAAACAAGAGCGTGATCGGCCTGGATATCGGTTCCGGGTTCGTCAAAGTCGTCGAAGTGGACCATTCCGGTGATCAGCCGGAAGTGGTTCGCGTCGCGATGCGCCCGTTGCTCCCCGACGCGATCGTCGAGGGTGAGATCATGGACTACGGCCTCGTCTCCGATGCCGTGTCGGGCCTCTTCTCCGAAATCGGGATGAAGGGTGCCGAGGTGGTGACGGCCGTGGGTGGCCACGACGTCATCATCAAGAAGATCGAGATGGATCGCATGAAGGAGGGGGACGCGCGCGAGGTCATCAAGTGGGAGGCTGAGCAGCACGTTCCCTTCGACATCAAGAGCGTTGAGATCGATTTCCAGATTCTGGATCCCGAGGGAGACGGAATGCAGATGGAAGTCCTTCTGGTCGCCGCCAAGCGTGAGCTGGTCGACAACAAGGTTGGTCTTCTTCAAGACGCCGGTGTCGAGCCGATCGTGATCGATGTGGACGCGTTCGCACTCCACAACGCGTTCGAGCACAACTACCCCGATGCCCTGGACGGAATCGTCGCCCTGGTCAACGTAGGGCACGAAACGACGAACGTGAGCATCCTCGAGGACGGCGTGCCGATTCTCACGCGCGACATCCCGTTCGGCTCCCGCAAGATCCGTGAGGATCTGCAGCGAGAGCGGGGACTGACCGCAGAGCAGGCGGAAGACGTGGTTCAGGCCCGCGAGACCGCGGAGGACCTGGACAGCTTTGTCGCGTCCTCGGCGGATGAGGTCGCCGTCGGGATCGAGCGCGCCAGTGCGTTTCTCATGACACGTGAAGACGGCAACTCGGTCGGGCGCATCTTCCTGAGTGGAGGTGGCGCGCGCATACCGGGCATGTCCGAGTCTCTTGCGCGTCGCATGAATGTCGAGACGGAAATCGTGAACCCGTTCGAGCGGGTGCCCGTGCGCCCGGACGCGACGGGTGAGATATCGATCGACGAGGCTGCCCCGATGCTGCTTTTGCCGCTCGGACTGGCGCTTCGGGCCTAGGATCAGGACGCGACAACGTGATCGAAGTCAATCTTCTTCCAGGCGGTCGAAAGGGCCGTCGTGGCGGCAGAAATCCGCTCGCCGGGCTCGTTTCAGGCCTCCAGGGTCTCACGAGACGGAGCAGTGGCGGTGGCGGGGGGAGCCAGACCGACCCGTACATGGCGTTCTTCGCCGTGGCCGCGGCCATCTCGCTCGGATATATGGGCTTCTCGTTCCTCAACCTCAGAAGTGAGACCGAGGAGTTGACCGTCCAGCTCGAGGAGGCGGTACAGGATTCTATCCGCAATGCCGCGATCATCGAGCGCACGCGTCAGCTTGAGGCCCGGGGTGATTCGATCGAGGAGCGCGTGGCGATCATTCAGGAGATCGACGCTGGCCGTTACGTCTGGCCGCACCTCCTCGACGAGGTCGCAGCTGCGGTGCCGGACTATCTGTGGCTCCGCGAGGTGCTCTACCAGAGCGACAATCCGCTCACTGTGCGGGTGACCGGGCGCGCTGGGTCCCTCTTCGCGATCACGCGATACATGCGTCGTCTGGAGGCGTCTCGTTTCCTCCGGAGTGTGAATCCGGAGACGATGCAACAGATCCCCTCCGAGGCCAATCCGGAGGACCTCGTGTACATGTTCGAGCTGGTGATGCAGTACGAGTCACCGGGTATCGACGAGCTGGAGACCGTGCCGCTGTTCGATGACGCGGTCTCGCAGGCTCAAACCGCCGCACCGGGGAACTGAGCCATGGCATGGTATAACCCCACCGATCCGACGCAGCGGAACTGGATGCTCGGCGGCATTGTCGTCCTCGCGCTGATCTATCCGTTCCTGTCGTTCTTCATGACGCCCCGCAACGAGGCGAACGACGTGGTCCGTGATCGGCTCGAGAGTCTAGAGATCCAGAACCGTCAGGCTGGGGTCATCCTCGCCCGGGGCGGGGAAGATCTCGAAAACCGGATGGCGACATACGAGCGCCATGTGGCGCGCCTGGAAGAACTGATTCCCGCCCAGGAAGAAGTCCCGGCGCTGGTCGACGACATTCAGTCCCGTGCCCGCGTCGCGGACGTCGAGGTGGTCGGGCTAGACCCCGAACCGACGGAGCCCGCCGGGCCCTACAATCGCACGGGGTATCAAATGACGGTCGTCGGTGATTATCACGACGTCGGGCGATTCCTTACCGAAATCGCCAGCCTGCCCCGCATCGTAACGCCGGTTCAGGTCGACATGGAGTCCTATTCAGGTGTAAGCCAGCGCGCGGACATGATTGCGCCGATTCTGGCCACCTTCCGCATCGAAACGTACGTCCTGCCGGACGGAGCTGCTGCGATCGCTCCCGCCGAGCTTCCGGGAGGCTGATCATGAAGAGATACGCTCTGGTCCTTGCCCTCACGGGGACCGTCCTCGTCGTCGCCCAACCGGCTTCGGCGCAGGATCAGCCCCCGCCGCGGCCCACGGACGTCGAGCTCGTGTATGAGCGGGAGGTCTTTTCCTACCCGTCGTTCACGCGCCGCAACCCCTTCCAGGCCCTCGAGGGTACGGCAGGGGGACCACGCTACGAGCAGCTGACCCTGATTGGGATCATGTACTCGCCCGATCCGGCATCCAGCGTCGCCGTCATCTCCACCGGGACCGTCACCGTCGCCGAAGACGGAACGACCACCGGCGTGGAGGGCGACGCGTACTACCTGAGAGTGGGTCAAACCATCGGAAATACCACGATCGTCGAGATTCGCCGCGACGCTGTCATCGTCGATGTTGAAGTTTTCGACGCAGTCGAACGAAACACCATGAACTTCGTATCTAGCCGCGAGGGAGGCACCTCATGACGTCGATGTTCGCTCTATGGGCGGGCACGCTCCTGGCCCTCGGTGGGTCCGTCACTGAAGTGACGATTACGCCGATGGCGTCGCAGACGAGCATTCTCGTCTCGACAGACGAGCTCGTCGAGTACCGCTCCTTCGCGATGGAAGGTCCGCACCGTCTGGTCGTCGACCTGATGGGTGCCACCCACGCGCTTCCGCAGGAAGATTTCGCCGCGCTGAACCGTGGCGGCATCGTTTCGATGCGCTCGAGCCAGTACGCTGAAGACGTCGTTCGGCTTGTCTTCGTCCTCGAGCAGCGCCTCGATCACGAGATCATCGTGGATCCCCGCGGTCTCCGTATCCAGCTCGAGAATCCCGTAGGGGAGTTCGAGCCCTGGTCGTCGGGGGCCCGGACCGCGCCATCGTCGCCCGCGGCGTCCGCCCCGGCGCCGGCCCCTGTCGTCGCGCAGGAAGCTCGTCGCATCTCTGTGACGTGGACGGAGGCTCCGATCAACGATGTACTCCTGGCCTTCGCCGCATTCTCCGGGAAGTCGATCGTGCCCGGCGCGAACGTCGAGGGCTTCGTTACGGCTGATATCAATGACCAGCCCTGGGACGTGGCACTCGCCACGATCCTCGCTGGACAGGGTCTCGCCGGTGAGGAAGACGCGAATGGGATCATCCGTGTCGACAACATTTCCGACATCAACGACCGTGAGCAGATCGAGCCGATCCTGACGCGGGCGTATCGGATTTCATACGGCACCGTGGCGGAGATTCAGACACTCGTGGAGCCCCTCCTGACGGAGCGCGGCAATGTGAGTGCGAGTACCGGTGCGAACACCCTGGTGGTCTCTGATATCCAACGGGTCCAGAACGCCGTGTCGGAGATGCTCGCCCAGCTCGACGTCGAGACGCCGCAGGTCTCGATCCAGGCGAAGATCATCTTCGTGAACCGCACCGAGCTCGACGAGCTCGGTGTGACCTACGAGCTCAAGGATTCCCGTGGCAACCAGCTCAACCGCCTCTCGTCCGGCTTCGTCGATCCGGACGGTGATGGACCTCTCCCTGGAACCGAGGTTGCGCAGGGTACCCAGTCCGTGCTCCTGGGAGGCAACTCCATCGCAGCGCTGGGCAACGCGACCAACCGCGTGACGGCTCCAACGCTGCAGCTCCTCACGTCGATGGTGATCGGCCGGCATACGCTGGTGAGCTTCATCGACGCACTGGAGTCCGTCCAGCTTAGTGACATTGAGGCCACGCCTCAGCTGACCGTCCTCGACAATCAGCCCGCGGACCTGCTCGTTGGTGAGTTGACTCCGATCCGCGTCGTCGATGCGGGTGCGGCCGGCGCTGGTGGTGGTGGTGGTGGTGGTGGTGGTGGTGGTGGGCAGTTCCCGACTGCTCAGGTGGAGCAGCAGGAGACGGGTATCAAGCTCCAGGCCACGCCGCACGTGACGGGAGACAAGATCCTCCTCGAGGTGCTCGCTGAGCGCTCGGCCGCCGAACTCGCGGATTCGGACGCCGGCTTCATCTTCAGGACTCAGCGCGCCCAGACGCGCGTCCTCGTCGGTGACGGCGAGACCGTGGTCATCGGTGGACTCACACAGTCCGAGCGCACCGAAGCCGTCGCGGGTATCCCCCTTCTCATGGACCTGCCACTTATCGGGGGTCTGTTCCGTGTTCGGCGGGATCAAGAGATCCAGCGTGACCTGATCATCCTGGTGACCCCGACGCTCGTCCGCAGCTCGCTGCGGTAAGAGCCCTGACCATCGGACCGACCATGAACCAGGACGTACGATCGACTCGGTTGTTCGCGACACTCGCCTTGCTCGGCGCCGTCGGCTTGGCTGGCTGTGAGGGCGCGAACCTCTTCCAGTCGCAGATCGGTACCTCGGACGCAGGGCCTGCGCCGACCATCACCAGTCCCGCGGACGGTGAGACTGTCGGCTTGAACAGTTCCCTCGGCGTCGGATTCGATATCGATGCCCCGGACGGGGCAGCTTCGTTCACGATCGTGGGGCGTTACGTTGGTCAGCAGACGGAGGCGTACGTGAGTGTATCCGACGGCCTCGACGCCACGGCCGCGAGTGGCTTCGCGACGATGTCGCCGGCGGCCGGTCAGGTGGCGGGTGAGGTCTACGTGGTCGTGGAGATTGCCGATGCTGACGGTGACACCGGTCGGGACTCTGTGAAGGTCACCATCACGAACTAGACGGGTTTGTCACCGGCGACGGTAATCCTATATATAGGACGCAACCCGGCCTTCGAGTCGGTGCGAGCCCGGCCCCGGCCGGGCTTTTGCGTGTCCGGCCGGGCCCCTCATCCCGTGTGTGCGAACCCCTGACCGCCATGACGTCTCTTCAATTCAGCACCGCCGGTGAGTCGCACGGCAAGGCGTTGACCGCCCTCCTGGCCGGGGTTCCCGCTGGCCTGGAGCTCGACGTCACCCGTGATGTGGATCCGGAACTAGCCCGCCGACAGGGCGGATATGGCCGCGGCCGGCGCATGCAGATCGAGAGCGATCAAGTGGAGCTCCTGAGCGGCGTTCGCCTGGGGGAGACTCTGGGGTCTCCCATTTCGATGCTGATATGGAACCGCGATTGGGAGAATTGGACCACTGCGATGGCGCATGAGGCGCCTGCGGCGGACGTCAATCCGAAAGCACTGAGGCCTCACTACCTCCCGCGCCCAGGACACGCAGACCTCGTAGGTGCCTTGAAGTACGATCGCCGCGACGTGCGCGACATTCTAGAGCGCGCGAGTGCTCGGGAGACGGCGGCTCGTGTCGCGTGCGGAGCGGTCGCGAAACGTTTCCTCTCGGAGCTGGGGGTGACCATCGGGAGCCATGTGCGCTCGATCGGCTCGGTGGTGGCGGCAGACGCCGAACTCCCCGTGGATCTGAATGCCCAGGCCGACTTGGACCCGGTGCGGTGCCTCGATCCCGGCGCGTCGGCCCGAATGTGCGAGGCGATCGACGCAGCTAAGGAGCGGGGGGATACCCTCGGGGGTGTCTTCGAGGTGGTGGCGCTGGGCCTGCCGGTCGGCCTTGGCTCGTATGTCTCGTGGGATCGCCGCCTTGACGGACGTCTGGCGGCGGCTGTCATGTCGATCCAGGCGGTGAAGGGCGTCGACCTGGGCATCGGGTTTGAAGGCGCTGCACGGCCCGGCTCGGACGTGCATGACCCGATCGTGCCGGCGGAGGACCGGGCCCGGTCGGGGGGCATCGGCCGCGCCTCGAATCGTGCCGGAGGGCTCGAAGGGGGGGTGACCACCGGTGAGCCCCTCCTGGTGCGGGGTGCCATGAAGCCGATCTCCACTTTGCGCAGACGGTTGCCGAGTGTCGACCTGCGAGACGGGTCGGTGGGTGACGCAGCCGTCGAGCGGAGTGATGTGTGTGCCGTGCCGGCGGCCGGTGTGGTCGGAGAGGCGATGGTGGCGCTGGTCCTGGCCGATGCGATCCTCGAGAAATTCGGCGGAGACTCGCTCGGTGAGGTACGCAGGAACCTCGAGGGGTTCATCCAGTACTTGGCGGAGCGCGGGTTCGAAGAGCGTTGAGCACGGAGATGCTTCAGCGGATCGTCCTTGTCGGTTTCATGGGGGCCGGAAAGTCCTCGGTCGGTCGGGCCCTCGCGTCGCGACTTTCGTGGCGATTCGAGGACCTCGACGAGGCACTGGTGAGGCGGTCCGGACGATCGATTGACACGTGGTTTCGTGAGAAGGGTGAGGCCGCGTTCCGTGCGGAGGAGGACGCGTTGGCGCAGGTACTGCTGGTAGAACACGGGCTCGTCCTCGCCAGCGGTGGAGGGTGGGCAACTCAGGAAGGAAGGCTCGCGGAACTGCCGGCGGGTACGATGTCGATATGGCTGGATGTCGACGCGGACGAAGCTGTTCGCCGAGTGAAGGCGGACTCTGTGTACCGGCCACTCCTGGGTGGTTCCGAGGCGGAGAAGGAGGCGCGCCGCCTGCTGGATTTGCGTCGGGATGCGTACGGGTCGGCGGACCTTAGAGTGGACACGAACGGCCACTCAGTAGAAGATGTCACGTCGCGGATCCTCGAGATCCTCGAAAACGCGGGAACGAGAATCGAAGCCGAATGAGTGAAAAGCACCTCGTCATCGTCGAGTCTCCGGCCAAGGCACGGACCATCGGCAAGTACCTGGGCAACGACTATGAAGTCGCCGCCTCGGTGGGCCACGTCCGTGACCTTCCCACCAAGGAACTCGGTGTCGATGTGGATCATGGCTTCGAGCCGAAGTACGTCACGATCCGGGGGAAGGGGAAGGTCATCTCCGACCTGAAGAAACGAGCGAAGGACAAGGACTCGGTCATCCTCGCGACGGATCCGGACCGTGAAGGTGAGGCGATCGCCTACCACGTGGCAGAGCAGCTCGGCTACGAGAAGAAGCCGGAGCGCTTCCGGCGTGTCACGTTCCGGGAGATCACGAAGGGGGCCGTACAACGGGCCCTGGAGACACCGGGTGAACTCGATCTCAAGAAGATCGAGGCTCAACAGGCTCGACGCATTCTCGATCGGCTGGTCGGATACAAGGTCAGCCCCCTTCTCTGGCGTCCGATCCGGCCGGGACTGTCTGCGGGGCGCGTGCAGACCGTCGCGCTGAGACTCATCTGTGAGCGGGAAGAGGAGATTCGGGCGTTCGAGCAGGAAGAGTACTGGTCGATCACCGCGCAGCTCCTGAAGGACCAGCAGGCGTTCGAGGCGAAGCTGCACCACATCGACGGGAAGACCTTCACGATCGCTGACGAGGATGGCGCCAGAGCAGTCCTCGAGGCGGTCGGGGGCGTTCCCTTCGAGATCACTACGATCAAACGGCGTGAGCGCCGCAAGAATCCGGCGGCGCCCTTCACGACGTCGACGATGCAGCAGGAGGCGGCGAAGCGACTTCGCTTCTCCGCTCGCCGGACGATGTCGAACGCGCAGCGCCTGTACGAGGGGCAGGACCTCGGAGGTCGGGGCCAGATCGGTCTGATCACCTACATGCGGACGGACTCCACCCGTGTCTCACCTACGGCCGTCGAGCAGGCGCGGACGTGGGTCAAGGACCAGGCCGAGTACGGCGATCGTTATGTGCCCGACTCGCCACGTCTCTACGGTGGAAAGAATCAGCGTGCGGCACAGGATGCTCACGAAGCCATCCGCCCGACCGATGTGACGATTCTTCCGTCCGAGGTCGCGCGCTACGTCGAGGTAGATCAGGCCAAGCTGTACGAAATGATCTGGATGAGGTTCGTAGCCAGCCAGATGCGGCCCGCCGTCTACGACACCACGACCGCCGATTTCGACCTCGAGGGGACGAACGGTCACCGGTACCTGTTCCGGGCAACGGGGTCGATCGTGAAGTTCGACGGCTTCACGAAGTTGTACCAGGAAGCCACCGAACAGGGAGACAAACGACGACTCGACGACCTGGAGCCGCTCCCGGATCTCGACGAGGGCGATCACGCCGACGTGACGGGTATCGAGCCGAGGCAGCACTTCACCCAGCCACCTCCGCGTTACTCCGAAGCGAGCCTGGTGAAGGAGCTCGAGAAGCAGGGGATCGGACGGCCGTCCACGTACGCGTCGATCATCTCCGTCATTACCGACCGGGGGTACGTGGAACTCGAACAGCGACGGTTCCATCCGACGGACCTTGGTGAAGTCGTCTCGAAGCTGCTGGTGAGAGTGCTGCCCAACATCTTCGACGTAGACTTCACGAGCCGGATGGAAGGAGAGCTCGACAAGGTCGAGGACGGAGCCGCTGATTGGCGCAAGCTGCTGGGTGATTTCTATCCACGCCTCATGGACCGGATCAAGGAAGGTGAGGCGAACTCCGACGAGATCATCAAGGAGATCCTCGCCGCCGAGGGGGAGACGTGCGACAAGTGCGGTCGTCCCATGCTGGTTCGGTGGAATCGCTACGGCCGGTTCCTCGGCTGCTCCGGCTATCCGGAGTGCCAGAGCACGCGCTCGCTCGACGGGTTCAACCCCGAGGGGGAGGAGCTCGGTGAGCATCCCGTTGAAAGGCGCATGATGAAGCTCAAGTACGGGCCGTACGGGCCGTACGTCGAGCTCTCCCCTCCAAGTGAAGACGAAAAGCCGAAGCGGGTGAGCGTCCCCAAGGAGGTCGACCCCACATCGGTGGATTTCGAGTATGCGGTCAAGCTGCTCGAGCTTCCGAGAGCGATCGGTACGGACCCCAAGACGGACGAAGTGGTCGTCGCGGGGCTGGGTCGCTTCGGCCCCTTCGTGCGCCGAGGCAAGACCTTTGCGAGCCTCAAGGCGAACGATGAGATGTGGACGGTCTCGCTCGACGAGGCCGTCGCGCTCGTCGAGGCGAAGGCTGCCGGGAAACGGTTGCCGCTCAAGGAGCTCGGCAAGCACCCGGATACCGGAGATGACATCGCCGTCATGTCGGGTCGGTACGGGCCCTATGTGACCGATGGGTCCATCAACGCTACCCTGCCCAAGGGCACCGAGCCGGACGAGATCGACCTCGACACTGCGGTCACCATGCTCGCCGAGAAGGCCGCCAAGGGTGGTGGTCGTCGGCGGGGCGCGAGGAAGAAGGCCGCGAAGAAGCCAGCCGCAAAGAAGAAGGCCGGGAAGAAGCCAGCCGCAAAGAAGAAGGCTGCGAAAAAGAAGGCGGGCGGGTCGGACAAATGACCGCCGTCGTCACCGTCGTTGGCGGCGGCCTGGCCGGTTGCGAAGCCGCTCTTCAACTGGCCCGTGCCGGGCATCGGGTTCAGCTTGTCGAGATGCGCCCGGTGCGGACGACCGAGGCACACCAGACCGATCATCTGGGCGAGCTCGTGTGCACGAACTCGTTCAAGAGCGAGGCTCCGGAGAACGCGCACGGTCAGCTCAAGCGAGAGATGCGGGCGCTCGGATCGGTGCTTCTTGAGTCCGCCGATGTCTCCCGGGTCGCCGCCGGCTCTGCGCTCGCCGTGGACCGTAGCCTCTTCTCCGAGGCGATGACCGCTGCGGTCGAGGGGGAGCCGTTGATCGAAGTGGTCCGAGAAGAGTGCACGGCTTTGCCTGAGGGTCCTACGGTCATCGCCACCGGGCCGCTCACTTCGGGTGCGCTGTACGAAGCGATCGAGGGTGCTCTCGGGGACGGGGGCCTCGCGTTCTTCGACGCGATTGCCCCGATCGTAGAGCGAGACAGTCTCGATGACTCGATCGTCTTCGAAGCCGGGCGCTTCGACGAAGATGCGGATTACCTCAATTGCCCGATGACGCGGGAGGAGTACGACACCTTCATCACGGCGCTGAATAGTGGTGAGGCGCACGAGGGCCATGACTGGGATACGGTGCCCTACTTCGAAGGCTGCCTCCCTGTCGAAGTCATGGCCTCGCGGGGCCACGACACGCTGCGTTTTGGCCCGATGAAGCCGATCGGGTTGACCGACCCACGGACCGGTGAGCGCCCGTGGGCCGTCGTTCAGCTTCGTCGTGAAGATCGAGCAGGCCAGATGTGGAACATGGTCGGGTTTCAGACCCGCCTGCGCATCGGCGAGCAGCGCCGGGTCTTTTCGATGATCCCGGGTCTCGCCGAAGCGGAGTTCCTCCGGTGGGGCTCGATCCATCGGAACAGCTATCTCAACTTCCCCGAGTGCCTTACGGCCTGGGGCGCGCTTTCGGACCGGCCGGACGTCCTGTTCGCGGGCCAGCTCACGGGGGTGGAAGGCTACACGGAATCCGCTGCGTCCGGGATCCTCGCGGGTGTGAATCTGTCCAGAATCCTCACCGGCACGGAACCTGTGCTTCCTCCTCCCACGACGATGCTCGGTGCACTGTATCGGTACCTGCGGGACGCTGCGCCAGGCCGCTTCCAGCCCATGAATTCCAACTGGGGCCTGATTGATCCGCTACCGCGACGGGTGAAGAACAAGAAGGAGAAGCGTCAGATCCTCGCGCAGCGAGCGCAGGATGATTTCACGGAGTGGATGGCGGAGCACGGCCTGACGGCCACCGTACCCGCGTGACATCCGGGTCCGGACCGAGACCCGAGGTCGACGATTTCCTTCGTCACCTGGCCGACGAGCGCCAGCTCTCGGAACACACGACCAAGGCGTATCGCCGTGACCTCCACGAGCTCGAATCGTTCCTCACGGAGTATCTCGGCCGCCCTTCGTGGGCGTGGGCAGACGGTGACGTCGATCGGCTTGCCCTGCGTGCGTTCATGGGTGCGTGCGCCCGGCGAGGGCTCTCGAAGCGAAGCGTAGCGCGGAAGCTCACCTCGGCCCGGACGTTCTTCTCCTTCCTCCACCTGGAAGAGCGAATCCCGTCCAACCCGGGACGGACGATTCGGGCTCCCAAGCTGGAGCGGCGCCTGCCCGGCCACCTCACTCGTACGGATGCGGATGCGGTGTTTGAGCACGCGGAGCGAAAAGCCGAGGAGAACTCCCTCGCCGGCACACGGACGCTGGTGATCATGGAGATCCTGTACGGGAGCGGACTTCGACTGTCCGAGCTTCACGGCCTCGACCTCGGGGACATCGACCGTTCGACGCGACAGATGCGGGTCATGGGAAAGGGTGCCAAGGAGCGGATCGTACCGGTCACCGATGCGGCCCTGCGTGCGGTCGGACGATATGAACCGCGGAGGCAGGAGGTCGCCGGATCGGACGAACCCGCCCTACTGGTGAACCCGAAAGGCGGG
>Ga0181594_10001599_pt1 | contig 20961 bp, 17 predicted proteins | sample 071ome_18_FD_145603 | JGI IMG/M metagenome (GOLD analysis project Ga0181594, IMG submission 145603) | Coastal salt marsh microbial communities from the Groves Creek Marsh, Skidaway Island, Georgia - 071413BT metaG (spades assembly) | ecosystem: Environmental > Aquatic > Marine > Intertidal zone... | reverse complement strand
ACGCGTTGGTCAGCGCTTATGATTGAGCTCATACCGCGAGTTTCTCACATCGCTTTCAGAGAGAGAGTGGGTTTGTCGCGCAGGCTCGGTTCACTGCTCGCGCCGTCGATAAAATTTCATCACGATCGATATAAATGCCTTGCAGGTGTCGCTGCCCCGACCCGGAGAACGCCTTGCGCCCATGCAAAATCCGGCGATTGTCAAAACACATAATATCGCCCGGTCCTAAACGAAAGGTCAGTTCGAACCGCGGGTCATCCGCCAGCTGATAAAACCGTCGAAGTGCTGCATAAGCCGGGCCCACATCTTCATCCGCCATATCCGGAAAGGCGCGAACCGGATAAAAAGCACGAATTGTGGGCACACCCTCGCCGCCGAGGTGATCGATGATGGGTGCCGAGAATCGATGATCAATGCCAGGGCCGCGGTTAAAAAATACCCAGCGCCGGGTGCTCAGAATTTCGTAATCCTCCGGCCGGGTCTTCTTGAGTTCTTCGATCAGAGCCGCACCGTCAGTCAACGTCGACTCACCGCCATCCGCCTCGTTAATCAGGCAATGCAAAAACTGAAAGCCAGGGGGGATTTCCCGAGTGGGTAGGTCGGTGTGCGGGCCAAGACGAAACCCCGTGTTCGCCGTGGTATTGGTTTTAGCATCCCCCGCCAGATTCACGTCGGCTTTGACATCCCACAGCGGCCCAAAATTACTGTCACGCACCGGACCGATACGCGCCGCCAGCCGATTCAAAAAACCCACTTCACACGGTGCCTGCTCTAAAACGCATACGCCGTGACGCAGTAAGTCATTCAACATGGATGACAATATGACGTCGTCGGCCAGTACGGCACTCGTATCGCGTCTCGGGGCTGCGGGGAGCGTCGCCGTGGTCCAGACTTCCGGTTCAGGCACCCAACTGTGCGGCAGGTGCTGCCCCTCGGCGATATGGCGCAACCACCCCGAGTGGTAGTAAGACTCGACTCCATCGGGGGCCCAAGTAATATGTAAGTCACCGGCGTCCGTCAGATTGCAGGAAAGAATCTGCATGGCATCGGAGAGCTCAGCGGGGTCCATGAGCCCCTCGCGGGTCGTGGGATCAATACCGCCGTAACCCATGGTATTTTCGCGCAACCAAAAACGATGGCACCGCAATCGCCTGTCATCGGGCCACACTACCCACACACCCTCGGCGTCCTGTTCGAGATCAATGATGGGCACTGCGCGATACTGGTAAAAATCGGGGGTCAGTGGTACAGCGGCCGTCTCACGATTCGACATAGCACTGACTTCCCTGCTGGAGGAGCCAAAGCGGCTCACGTTGTTACACTTTTTGACACGTCGATCACGATAGCGGCACGGGCTCTGCGCGGCGTATCGCTGGGCGAAAATGTAACCGAAGAGGCGATGGCGAGGAAGCAAAATGTCTTGTCTGCCAGCGCGTCAAACAATACCGGACCCAGACGATTGCAAATCAGCTGATACGTAGACGAAGATAGGCTGGCATGTCGAGGGAACATCGCGTGCTAACTGAGCAGACACAGGAAGACCCCATGCGTTATCGAAGACCTTTTTTAGGCTTGGCACTGGCCATCCTGATCACCCCCGGCGTGACCCTCGGAGCTACTACCGATGCTGTGGCTCACCACAGCGAGCGCGCCATTGCATTGCTTCGCGATGCTATCGGGCGCGAGACGGTATTGGGAGCGGGCAACGTGCCTGCCTACGCCGAGTCACTTCGGGAGGTTTTTCTCGAGGCCGGCTTTGCGCCCGATGACCTGACGGTGATCCCCTATCAGAATACCGCCTCTCTCGTCGTGCGCTATTCAGGCGACGGCAGTAGTGGCCGACAACCCATCCTTTTCTCTGCACACATGGATGTGGTCCCGGCCGACCCCGATGCTTGGCTCCGCCATCCGTTCGAGCTGCAGGAGGACGACACTTTTTTTTACGGCCGCGGCGTACTCGACAACAAGTTTGATGTATCGATTTTGACGGCCCTGTTTGTCTGGCTTAAGGAATCAGGATTTGTGCCCAATCGCGATCTCATCATCGCGTTTACCGGAGATGAGGAGTCTCTGCAGGAGACGGTGCAGCAGCTGACCCGCGACTACCGAGAGCTAATAGATGCCGAATATGCGCTCGTTGTCGATGGCGGAGGCGGCGTATTGAATGACGCGGGAGAGGCGATTCAGTTTCAGGTGGGGTTCGCCGAAAAAACCTACGCCACTTTCGCCATGACCGCAAAAAATCCCGGTGGGCACAGCTCGATGCCGCGAGGCGACAATGCCATCTACGACTTAGCGCGCGCGATTCAGCGTCTCGAGGCCTACCAGTTCCCGGTCGAAACCAGCGAAATTACCATGACCTACTTTGCCCGCACGGCACCGCTCCTCGACAATGAGGTAGGAGACGCCATGGCGAGGCTGGTCAGTGACCCGACAGATGAGGACGCGATTGCCACACTCAGGGCACAGCCGGAGTACATCGGCACACTGGGCACCACCTGCATTCCAACCATGCTCTCCGGCGGCCACGCCGAGAACGCCCTGCCGCGCGCCGTAACGGCGACGGTGAACTGCCGGATTTTCCCCGGCCACACCCCCAACGAGATCATGCGCGAGCTGCAGCGCGTAGCGAACGATGCAACCCTGGAGTGGAGCGTAGTTGGTGTGCCAGTATCGAGCCCCGCGTCGGACTTCAATACCGAAATCATGACAGCAATCGAGGCCTCACTGGCACCGATTCACCCAAACCTGCCGATCGTGCCCGAGATGGGCTCGGGGACAACTGACGGTGCCTATTTCCGCGCAGCGGGCATACCCAGCTACAGTCTCTCGGGTATTTTCATTAATCCGAAAGACAGTTTTGCGCATGGCTTAAACGAGCGGGTCCCCCGCGCATCAATCGAGGGGTCACTGCTGTTCTGGCGAGCAATGGTGGAAGAGCTGGCAACCAATAAAAACTAGCGCAAAGTCCCTCGGCTTCGCGCGTCAGCCTGCGGCACTTTCCGCCGCGAGCGTGTCGCTCAGCGATTCGTGTTCGACAGGTAGTGGTCGCGCAGTCGATCACAAAACGCCGCGTCGGGGTGAGCGCCTGCCGACGTTTGCTCGCCATAACGGAGCATGTGCCGATCTTCAGTTCGCCACTGCGGCCACTCAGGCGCTCCAACCGTGGACGGATCACCATCGCGCACAAAGGCGCTCCAATGCGCCACCATATCTCGCGTAATGGTCTGTTCCACCGAGTTTCCCGGCAGCCAGGCATCGTGCTGATCAAACATATAGGGCAACTCAGCACCGTGATAAGCGCCAATATCTTCAAACCCCGGACGCATGCGGTCAAAGCGATAGACCCATGCTCGACCACCGACAGCGTCGATGGCCGAGGCCAACGCCAATGACGGGCACAAATATTCAATCCCAGTGCCCACCCGATCAATCTGATCCACCAGCGGCATATCGGGTGATAACTCGGCAAATATAGCCTCGATGGTGCGTTGGCTCAGTCGACTGCCAAAATAACTTTCCGGAGTCGCGCCTTCAGGCACGTACATCAACGCTTCGTTGAGATTGGTGCCAATAATGATCTCAAGCGGCGGGAGTCGACCCGATTCCGACAGCTGCGGCAGGGTATCGGGCAAACTTTCTGGATCAACCACCGGGTCGAAGTAAAAACCGCGGTAGACCTCGGGCACCGCGGCCAGAATTTTCTCGGCAGGCATTGCTTGTAACGCCGCAAAGGAGCCTTCAACGCCGAGGAGTAACTGCTGCAGTGTCAGACCGCGGCGCTCGGCCTCGGCGGTATCGGGGTCTTCGTCAAAAGACCACCCGCCGCTTTGATGAATCAGGCGCGTGACTCGGCCTTGACTGAGTGGAGAAATCGCCAGATGTATAGCGTTATCAGCACCCGCCGACTCCCCGACTATCGTGATGCGCGATGGGTCACCACCGAAGGCAGCAATGTGCTCATGCACCCACGCAAGACTCTCCGCAAGGTCATGCAGTGCCGGATTCTTGATGGGCATATCAGGATGACTCAGCCAGCCAAAGACACCCAACCGGTAAGCCACAGTGACGACGATCACGCCCTGCTGGGCGAGTTTCTCCCCGTGATAGTTCGGCTCATAACTCCAGCCTCCCGTATTAGACCCTCCGTGGATGTAGATCATGACTGGCTGGGGGGCCTCAGCCTCTAGATCGGTCCAGACATTCAGGTAAAGGCAGTCCTCGGAATACACCGGAGCACTCATAAGACTGGGGTCAATACCGACCCGCGCCATCATGCCGCGATACCAATCAACGCCGCTGCTGGTCTGCATGCAGGCCGGCGCAAAAGTGGTCGCGTCGATCGATTGACCGTCAGGCTTCCAGGGGACAGGTCGTGCCCAGCGTCGCTCTCCTACTGGTGGAGCGGCAAACGGTAGCCCGAAAAAAGCTTCGATGCCATTCGCCTCGCGCACACCCGTGACCACCGTCTCACCCAACCGCACCTGCGGCGCTGCTGGCTCGCCCACGCAGCTCGCAAGACCCATGAGCAAGATCATCCCTCCAAGCATGCCGCGGCTTACATCCCACCGCGTGGAGCGCATTAAATAGTTACGACAACGCATCCGCGAACCTCGCCTTTCTCGATGATTTCGTGTGCCTTTGCCATCTCCTCGAAGGGCAGCGTTCGGGCGATCCGATGTTGCAACCGTTTCTCCGCCAACAACTTTTGCGTATCAGCAACGGCCTGACTTTTTGCGGTCTCTGGCATCGCATAAACAATCACCATGCGTATCGTCAGATCCATGAACATCATGGTGCGAAATGGCAGACCTGGCTCAGGCACGACGGTGCTGGAATAAGTCGCAATGGTCGCGCCAATACGGAGGCACTTGAGCAGCTCGGGCAAGTTAGCGCCGAATTCCACATCGATTGCGCGATCGATCCCTTGACCCTCGGTCACATCCAGAACCGCGTTACCCCAATCAGGTTCTCGGTGATTCACCACGCTCTCGGCGCCGGCCTCCCGGCAGGCTGCAGCATCTGTCTCGTTGCTGGCGGTAGCAATCACCCGGGCACCAGCATGGCGCGCCCATTGAATGGCATAGTGTCCGACGCGCCCGGCGCCACCCGTCACTAAAACCCACTGGCCTTCCACCGATCCATCCGCGAACACGCACCGGTGTGCGGTCAGCACGGGAATGCCAATACACGCCCCCACCTCAAACGAAGTGTTCTCGGGCAGCACCGGCGCTCGTGCGCTGTCCAGGGCAACATATTCCGCAGCGGTACCCAACTGGCGGTCGTATTGGGCCTGATAGACAAACACCCGTTCACCGACGCGGCCGTCAGAAACGCCTGGACCCACCTCAGTAATGATCCCCGCGCCGTCACTGTGGGGGATGACCGGACCGTCATCGAGTAAATTCGGGAATGCCCCCGCCCGCTTTTTCACATCCGAGGGATTGACCCCGGTTGTCTGCAGTGCCACCAGCACCTCACCGGGGCCAGGCTGAGGCCTCGCCCAGTCACCGACTTCCAGCACCGCATCCGCCGCACCGAATTGCTCAAACCACACTGCCTTCATCAAAGCACCCCTAGTCATCGAGCCAGTTAGCGAGACTCTCGGTGTGCCCATCGATGCCGATGGTTTGACCGGATATCATGCGCCCACCGGGCCCCGCGAGAAAACAAACCATGGCAGCAATGTCCTCTGCACTGGCGAAGGATCGCAGTGAGCTCTGACGCTGATAAATGGTGCGAATCGCGTCGGGGTCGACGCCTCGTTCCTCGGCATCCTTGTGAATCACGCGCTCTATCCGCTCCCCGCCCACACTGCCGGGGCACAGCGCATTAACACGAATATTCCAAGGACCCAACTCCATCGCCCAGGTCTGAGCAAGCCCAATCACCGCCCACTTGGCCGCAACGTAGGGCGAACGGTTTGGACACCCATAGCGCCCGGCGCTGGATGACATATTCAGGATCAGTCCCGCGCGGCGCTGTTTCATCAGCGGTATTGCGAGGCGCGCGAGGTAGAACTGGCTACTCAGGTCCGTCTGCAGGGTCTGTTCCCAGGCAGCTACCGAGATGTCTTCAACCGGCTGCTGCGGTCCCGCGATGCCTGCGTTGTTCAGCAACACATCGACCCGGTCAGAAGTCGCCATCAGCTGATTCCAGGCGGTCTCGACCTGCCCTGCATCAGAGACATCGCAATAAAGGCCGGCCCCCTCACCAAACTCCGATTCAAAGGCCGCGACGGCCTCGGCATCGATATCGAGGGTGAGCACACGGTAACCCTCTGCGCGCAGGGCGCGGGCGCAGACCAAACCGATGCCGGATGCGCCGGCGGAAATCACGGCAGTGGGTTGATCATTCATTTATTCACCCTCGACCCGGATCCCGGGCGACTTTTCTACGGGCTCTGCTCCCCGCGACACGGGCCTTGCGCGCCACGCTGCCCACTGACGACGGACAATGCAAGGTTAACAAGTCGCGGTTTTAGCGCGGCGGGTGGTCCTCATGCAATGATTTAAGTAACGCCGCCCCCGAGATCCAAAACGTGAAGGTCAAGGGCAAAGAGACGACCAACGTGGCTGTCTGCGCCTCTTTGATACCTCCCGCATACATCAATCCGATGGGCAAGATCCCCAGCGCCAACGCCCAAAAGACACGGTGCCAACGCGCGGGATCTTCCGACGCCGACATCTCCGTCGAGGCCGTTGCTGCGAGGGTATAAGAGGCACTGTCATACGTCGTCGCAACAAAAATCATCGCAACAATGCAGAACAGCGCAATCGCGACTGTCGCCATAGGTAGAACGTCGAGACCCGCGATGATCGCCGCATTTCCTCCCTGCGCATTCATGATCGCTATGACGTCGACCTCCCCGCCAAGCTGCAGGCCGAGCGAGTGGTTACCCATGACAAAGAAAAATAGCCAGACCCCCAGAGAGCCCAATAAAAGCATGCCAAAAACGATTTCCCTGAGCGTTCTGCCGCGGGAGATGCGCGTCACAAAAATACCTACGAAGGGGCCATAGCCGATCCACCATGCCCAGTAAAAAACGGTCCAGTCGCCGACAAAGCCGGAGTTTGCGATCGGGTCTGTCCAAAAGGTCATGGCCAGTGTGTTCTGCAGCAAATACCCCACAGAGTTAACTGCCATACGCAACAAAAATAGCGTGTCGCCTGCGAAAAGCACAAATAGCAAAAATACGATCGCAAGTACGAAATTAAAATCGCTGAGTCTTCGAATGCCCCGACCCAGTCCTAGCCAGACACTGAGCGAAAATAGAAAAACGCAAACACCAACCACTGCCACCTCAAGCGAAAAGCTCTCCGGTATGCCGGTTAATCGAGCAATGAGGGCGGCGATCAAGGGCGTGGAAAACCCTAGCGCGCTGCCCGCACCACCAATGAGTGCGACCATGAAAAAGCTGTCCATCAGGCGCGCGGGCCAGGAGGCTTCTTTTCCACGGAGCCAATACTCGGCTGAATTACTGTATTTGAGGCGAGGCACTTTTCTCACGTAAAACGGGTAGGCGATGGCCATGGTGGGCAAGCAGTAAAAAGCCCAAGCGACAAAGCCCCAGTGATGTAATCCGTAAGTCGCCGCCCAGTCATAAGCCGCTGGAGAAAAGGGCTCTGCGCCAAAGGGTGGCGCTTGCACATAGTACGCCCATTCAATTGCGCTCCAATACAACATTCCCGAGCCGATGCCCGCCGCAAACAGCATGCCCACCCAACTCAGCGTGGGAAATTCCGGGTCGTCGGCGCCGAGCCGCACGCTCCCGTAACGGCTGAAACCGATATAGAGCACGACGATGAACGTGACGGCGCCGGTCAGGATATAAAACCAGCCAAACGTGCTCGCAATCCACGCGTAAGCAGAGGCTAATAACGATGCCATCTCCGCTGGGAAAATCAGTAGTGGCACTGACAGCGAGAGCAGCACCAGCACTGAAATTGCAAAGTTCACTGTATCGACGCGCTGTGACAATGGCAGTCCTCGTCTGGCTTCAACTTGGCACCGGCTGAGTATACACACGCCAACAACCCACTTGCGTCGCGACTAAAGAACGAGGGCGTCGGTGCGGTCATCGCACGGCGTTAGCGCCGACCCGATCTCGCTCCTACAGCGCTTTGCTGCAGAGAGGGCATCAAGGGCGTGACGGGGGCCAGGCTGTGATTTACTATACCGTCCGGACGGTTTAGTTATGGTGGTGCTATGCCAACAGAGAATACCCGCGCGCGCATACGTATTGCCGCCGCGACTGTCATTGAGCGAGAGGGGGCCGCGAATATCACGCTGGAAAAAGTCGCAGCGGTAGCCGGTATTTCAAAAGGCGGACTGCTGTACCACTACCCCTCAAAACAGGCCCTACTCGGGGGGTTGCTGGAGCATCTGCTGGAAGCGCGCACCAATATCAGCTCGCTCGCCGAGGAAGACGCTACAGCGCCAACCGCTCTTCTCAACGCGGTGATCGACGCCGATTTTGCGTTGCCCGAGGAAGAGCGGGTAATGGCGCAGGGGCTGATCGCAGCTTCTGCAGAGAACCCCGAGTTGCTGGCGCCAGCGCGGGACCACGTCGCCGCTCTCTTTGCCGCGCTTGGCGCGGCGCGTCAAACCGCCGATCAGGCACAAACGGTTTTTTTAGCGTCTCAGGGACTCCAGTTTCTCGAGCTACTTGGGCTTCTTTCACTGACAACAACTCAGCGCAATCGACTGCGTCGCCATCTGAAAGCAATGACACAGGAACTTGAGCCATGAACAGAATTTTGTTGGCCTTAACCCTGCTGGGGCTAATCAGTTGCGAGCAAAACACCACCATCGAGACCGCATCTGCTGGCAGACCGGTCCAGCTGTTGACGGTCGCCAAAACGCAAATTCACCCACCGGTTCACTTTGTTGGAGAGGTCGCACCCGCCAGAACCGTTGATTTGGGGTTTGAAGTGGACGGTACGCTGGCGGCGCTTCCCATTCCCGAAGGAGACATCGTCAAAGCAGGTCAGCTCGTCGCCCAACTCGACCCGCGTCGCTTCGAACTTGCCCTCAAGGGCGCGATGGCAGATCACACATTGGCAGAGAAAACGCGCAGTCGTATCGCCACGCTCCGCGAGGCAGAGACCGTCTCCGCAGCTGAACTGGACGAGGCGATTGCGCGAGAAACCCGGGCACGGCTCGCGGTGGCTGCCGCCGAGACCGATCTCGAAGATACGAGGCTCAACGCGCCGTTTGATAGTCGCGTGATCGCCCGCTTGAAAGAAAACCACGCTACGGTCGGTCGCCTAGAACCCATCATTAAGCTTGCCCCCTTGGACGAGATCGAGGTGGTGATCGGCGTACCCGAACAGCTGATGGCGCAGTTCAATCCGGCCAACATCAGCGAGGCAAAAGTGCGCTTTAGTGCGGATCCAGATCAACTCTTCTCCGCTCGCTGGCTCGATTACGAAGCGCAGGTCAATCGGGATACCCAGACCTTTGGTGTTCGATTTTCGCTGACTCAAACACCTCCGTGGCCGGTGTTACCGGGCATGACCGCAACCGTGTTGATCACGCTGGCGCAGCACGGTTCGACCCTACCGCACATTCCCATGAGCGCCCTGCAAGCCGATGTCGACGGGGCTTTCTTCGTGTGGGTGGTCAACAACGAGACGTCCAGGGTTCTCAAGCGCCCGGTCGAGGTAGGCGTACCAGATAAAAATCTGGTGGGCGTTTATGGGGGCCTGGCGCCCGGTGAGCGCATTGTTGTGGCGGGCGGCGCGTGGTTGAGCGAAGGCATGTTGGTCAGGGCATTGGCGCGAGACTGAGCGGTGTCACGATCTAACCTCACCGAATTTGTGCTCGCTAACCCGCTCTACGTCTGGGTGATCGTACTGACTTGCCTGCTCGGGGGATTGGCGGGCAGCCAGACTATCGCTCGACTGGAAGATCCGCCCTACCCCATCAAAATGGCTTTTGTCTTTACTGAATATCCCGGTGCCTCGGCACTGGATGTTGAACGCGAAGTGACAGAGGTTCTGGAACGATCAATCCAAGAGCTGCCTACCGTGGACAAAGTCATATCGCGGTCCTTGCCAGGACGCTCCGAAATCGAAATCGAGTTGAAACACGCCGTTCCCGCAGCGGACACACCGCAAATTTGGGACGAGCTCAGGCGCCGCGTTGCAGAGGCGGCGCTGCAATTACCTGCGGGTAGCTCACCCCCCTGGGTAGAAGACGACTTCGGGGATGTCTACGGCTTGCTCTACGGATTTACGATTCCCGCCGGCTACCCGATTGCGACGGTTCGTGACGCAGCGCGGCGCCTTGAGACAGAACTCAAGCGCGTCCCACATGTCGGCAAGGTGAGGATCGAGGGGGTACCTCAAGAACAGATCCACATTGACTTCGACTACGCTCGTTTGCGCCAGCTTGGCATCCCGTTTCAGCATATTGTTGAAACAATCCACAGCCAATCGGCGTTGTTTCCCGGGCCGCTCATGCGCTCAGAGGAACAGCGGATTCGGATTGACATCCCCGTGGAGCGCGACGAAACCCTGCTCGGTGACCTGTTGATCACCTGGCCGGGCGCTTCCTCGATGATTCGGCTGGGAGATCTCGCCACGATCAGCCGGGTAGAAACTGATCTACCACCGCTCATCCTTCGTCACGAGGGACAACGCATCTTTGCCCTCGGCATTGCCATTGATCAAACACAAAATGTCGTTGAGGTCGGTAAAGTAATTGAGCAACGATTGAACGCGCTCCAGTCTCTACTCCCGGCAGGGATCGAGAAAATTCCGCTGTTCGAGCAACACCGGCTGGTGGATAACGCGATCAACCAATTTCTTGTGAATCTTGCCGCGTCGGTGACCACCGTGATTGGTGCGCTCTGCCTGTTTATGGGTTGGCGTGCCGGCGTCATGGTAGGCGCCGTATTACTGATGACCGTGATGGGCACTATTGGCGTCATGGCCGCCGCCGGCATCGAGCTACAGCGCATATCCCTCGGCGCAATGATGATTGCCATGGGCATGCTGGTCGATAACGCCATTGTCGTCACAGAGGGCATGCTGACCCGTATTCAACATGGCAACAGCCCCGGGGAATCCGCCAGCGAAGCCGTTGCCACGACGCGATTCCCGCTACTCGCCGCGACCATTATTGGCGTCGCCGCTTTTGCGCCCATTGGACTGTCGTCGGATTCCACAGGCCAGTTTCTCGGGTCACTCTTCGCCGTTTGCGGAATCTCCTTATTGCTGAGCTGGGTGCTGGCGATCACGGTCGCGCCCGCACTGGGCGTGATACTGCTTAAACCACGCGCAGCACCATTGAGCGAGGGCCAGCTTTATAGCGGCCCGGTATTTACCGCCTATCGGCGATTAGTTGTCCGATCGATCCGAGCGCGAACACTCACTACCGCTATGCTACTGGGCATGATTGCGGCAAGTCTGGCTGGCTTTACGCAACTCAAACAGGGTTTTTTCCCGGCAACCAGTACTCCCCTGTACCTCGTTGACCTTTACTTCGCCCAGGGCACAGACATTAAAACCGGCGACCGCTTAGCCGAGCAGGTCCGCCGGCAGTTAAAAGGCCTCGATGGCGTGGCTGATGTCACGAGCTGGGCGGGACAGGGGCCTATGCGATTCACCATGATCCTGTTGCCAGAGCGCCCGGATCCGGCCTACGTGCAGCTTGTGGTTCAGGTAGACGATGTCGAAGCAATGAATCAGACCATGGCCAAGACCATGGACGTGATCGAACAGCAGTTCCCGGAAGTTCATCCCATGGTGAGACGGCTAGAGTTCACCCCCGGCACCGCAACCAAAATTGAAGCCCGTTTTTTCGGGGATAACAGAGCGGTGCTCAGGCAGCTCGCGGAAGCGACCATGAAGCACTATGTCAAACACGATCTGATCGATCGCAAAATCGACTGGCGTGAGCAGCGCGTGTCTCTCAGCGTCACGCCGGATGAAGCGAGAGCGCGACGCGCGGGAATCAATCTGACCGATGTATCACGCGCCGTCACCGCCAATACCGTAGGAACGCCCATCGCGACCTTGAGAGACGGCGATAAGCCGGTGCCGATCGTCGCTCGAGTCACGCCACTTGCAGAAAGCGCCAATGACCTACTTGAGCGAGACTTGTGGAGTGAGCAACGACAGACCTTCATTCCAGCCAGCCAAGTGGTCGCAAGCGCCGCTCTCGTCGCCGAGGACAGCTTTATCATCCGCCGCGATCGCGTACGGGCGATCACCGTGCAAGCTAATGCACCTCCAGGTAAATCGGCTTATCAGGCTTTTAACGAGATCCGGGCCGATATTGAATCAATTCCATTACCCCCCGGTTATGAACTGGTGTGGGGCGGTGAATACGAAGCCATGCAAGTCGCCAATGAATCTGTGATTGGCCGGTTCCCTATTGCCTTGCTAGTGATGGTCATTGCGACATTGGTCCTGTTCGGCAACGTTCGACAAACCGCAGTGACCTGGTTGACGGTGCCGCTGATCATGATCGGCGTGTTTTTAAGCCTGAAAGCGACAGATCTATCGTTCACCTTCCCCGCGCTGCTCGGACTGTTGAGCCTGATCGGTATTTTGATCAAAAACTGCGTAATCATGGTCGAGGAGATCAAACTGAGATCCGCTGCAGGCGCATTAAATCAGGACACACTCGTGTCGGCCTGTGTCAGTCGTATGCGCCCGGTGCTGCTAGCCGCTGGCACCACGATTGCCGGGATGGCGCCACTACTGCGGGACGATTTTTTCCGAGAGATGGCGGTATCGATCATGGGCGGACTCGCCTTTGGATCGGCGCTTGCGCTACTCGCCGTGCCGGTCTTCTACGCCCTACTGTTTCCGGCCAGTCGCGGAGCGGGCGAAAAACTGTAAAAACCTCGCCGACAGCCAGCTCCGCTGCCACGCGATACGCGTGGCAAGATGTTTTCAACAATCAGCTTGGCCCTATACTGCCCGCTGTGTGAGGTGCTGATGCGGTAGATGTGGAGTGGTCATGACTAAATCTGTTTTGCTGTTGGATGGAGGATTGGGGCAGGAACTCATCCATCGGAGCACCGCTGCAGCACACCACCTTTGGTCACTTCAGGTCATGATGAAGGAGCCGCAGCTGGTCTCCGATGTCCACCGCGACTTCAGCCGCGCCGGAGCAGCCGTGGCCTGCCTTAACACCTACGCCGTGACCCGCGCGCGACTTGCCCGTGGCGAGGTCGAGACGCCTCTCGCCACCCTGCTACTGCGTGCCTGCGACCTCGCCCAAGCCGGTATCGAAGAGAGCGGAGTGAAAGGCATCGCGCTGATAAGCAGTCTTCCACCGCTGGTCGCCAGCTATAGTCCTGATACCGAGCTGCCGACCGATCAAATGATCACCGAATATAAAGAACTGATCGCATTTCAGCGATCTCGTGTTGACGGCTTTCTCGCCGAGACCATCGCCTCAGTCAACGAAGCCACTGCCGTACTGACCGCAGCGAGGGAATCAGGAATTCGCATCATGCTGGGATTAACCGTGAAGGACGACAACGGCCGACAACTGCGCTCGGGAGAACCCCTTGAGCAGGCGATGACTGCTATTGAAGCGTTTGATCCGCTTGCGGTAGTCATCAACTGCTCTAAACCCGAAGCGGTCTCCGAGGCAATGCCGATACTGGGTCAATCGAGGTTGCCATTTGGGGGCTTTGCCAACGGCTTTACCGCGGTTGACGCGCTCAAACCCGGGGGCGTAGTGGATAGTCTGGAAGCACGAATAGACCTAGGACCCGCGGCCTACGCGGCGCATGCGGCCTCATGGTTAGATGCCGGCGCCACAGTCATCGGGGGGTGCTGTGAGGTAGGTCCGAGCCACGTTCAGGCACTCAGCGAACTTATCGATCAACGCCAGCTCAGACGCTTAAAGTGGTCAGAGCTCGAATCCCTCTAAGTCGCAACAACACCCGGGCCGATCGGCGCCACAAATTCACACATTTGCCTGTTGCGAGCAGGGGGTTTCAAGGCAAAATGCGCGGCTCCCTCAATCCCTGAGTTGCCACCCATGAGTAGCATGCGCTCAGTGTCATCGCTCCTACTCACGACAGCATTTCTGCTGGCGGGGCATGGCCTGCACATGACGTTTTTGCCCCTGCGAGCGAGCGAGCTGGGTTTGTCGCAGACACTCATTGGACTCAGCGGCTCCGCTTACTTTTTTGGCTTTCTGACCGGTGCGCTCGTCATACCGCCGGTGATAGCGCGCGTAGGCCACATCCGTAGCTTTACGGCACTCATGGCGATCTTTCTTTGTAGCTTCCTGTTTCTCAGTTTGGTCAGTGAAGGCATATTCTGGGTGCTCGTTCGGTTTGTTTTAGGCGCGGTCATGTGTGGCGCCTATACCGTCATCGAAAGCTGGCTGGCGGACCAAAGTGATGCCAGCCGCCATGGCCGCGTGCTGTCGGTGTACACCGCTATCGTGTTGACCTCAATGGCTGTCGGCCAATATCTATTGGGTCTGACCGAGGCCAACCCGCTGTACCCATTCATCCTCGTATCGTTGCTGGTAGGCTTCGCCATTGTGCCGGTTAGCCTCACGCGGTCGCTCGCCCCGGCCCCCGTTCCTGCGACCCGCTTTAATTTCTTCAAGCTGTATCGGCGCTCGCATACCGCCTTCGCAGGGGCACTCGGATCAGGTGTGGTCATGGGTGGATTCTGGGGTCTGGGCGCAATTTATGCGTTGGCAAAGACCAATGACCCCGGGTTCGTACCGGCCTTTATCGCCGCCAACATCATCGGCGGTGCGTTGGCTCAATATCCCATCGGCATGGCGTCTGATCGTATTGATCGCCGCTATGTGCTGGCTGCTTTATGCGGCGCGAGCGGTGTCTCCGCATTTGGATTAATGCTCGCAAATTCGCAGCAGGCACTGCTCGTTGGTGCGTTTGCCTTCGGCGCTTTTGCCAACTCACTGTACGCCGTCTCCCTTGCTAAAGCCGCTGATAACTCACGGCGCGAGGAATTCGTCACCATCGGCTCTTCGGTATTGCTGTTGAACGCGCTTGGCTCTGCCAGCAGTTCTCTCGTGATTGGCTGGGCGATGCGCAGCCTGGGTGACAGTGCGCTGTTCGCGTTTGTCGGCGTCGCGAGTGTCATCACGGGTATCTTTATCATTCTGCAACCGCGCGGTAAGACGGCAGTCACGATCGAGGAGCAAGGCGCCTTTATCCCAGCCACCTCAGCGATGGCGCCAGCTGCCTTTGACCAGGATCCGCGATCCGATGAGGAACTGGATTACGAACCCACCGCTGAAGAGATAGAGTCAGAACACGCTGACAGACAACGCTTCGAAGCCGCCGCCTGACACTCTTAGCGCCCCGAGACACCTTGAGTCTGCGACAACGCCCTGGCGGCATCACGGTCCAAAATATCTCGCCCGACCCGTTTTATGACTTTATGATCGCGCCTAGTTCAGGCGCTTCGCGCGGAGGAGTCTTGCCATGACTACGCCTTATATTGCTGTCGGACCCCGAGTTCGAAAATCGCCCTTTTATGACGCGACAGTCAACGCGGGCGCTAAAGCGTTCACGATCTATAACCATATGTTCATGCCCACCAGCTACGGCGACACAACCGCCGAGTACTGGGCTCTGGTCAATGGCGTCACGCTGTGGGACGTCGCAGCCGAGAGGCAAGTCGAAATTGTCGGACCCGATGCGCTTGCGTTCACCCAACGCTTAACGCCGAGGGATATCGATAAGTGTCCGGTAAACCGCGCGCGCTACGTGGTGTTCTGTGACGAGGACGGCGGCATCATCAACGACGCCGTCCTCTATCGCCATGCGGAAAATCATTTCTGGTTGTCCCCGGGAGACGGCGACGTCTTACTCTGGGCTAAAGGCGCCGCCGCGCAGAGCGGACTCAATGTGACTGTGCGTGAACCTGATGCCTCCCCGCTACAACTGCAGGGCCCTTTCGCACCGCAGGTAGCGTACAAATTGTTCGGCGAGCTAGCGATCGAATTGGGCTACTACCACTTTGCGCATACCACGCTGGCGGATATTCCCGTTGTCCTGAGCCGAACCGGTTGGAGCGGCGAGTTGGGGTACGAAATTATTCTGCTCGACGGCAGTCGCGGTACAGAGCTCTGGGACCTGTGTATGAATGCGGGAGCCGAGTTCAATATCTTACCGGCCTGCCCCTCACTGGCGCGTAGCATGGAGGGCGCACTGTTGTCCTATTGCAGTGACATCACCTTGAATGACAACCCCTTCACCATCGGTATGGACCGCCTACTCGATATCGACAAGCCCCACGATTACATCGGTAAAGCCGCGCTGCAAAAAATTGCGGAGTCTGGTCCCACACGCAAGCTAGTCGGCGCAAACTTTGGTGGGAATCCTGTGACACCGAACGAGCATTTCATGCCCGTTAAAGCCGATGGCGAAGTGGTGGGCCACGTGACGCGCTATGCGTACTCCCCGCGTCTTGAGCACAACATCGCGTTGGTGAATGTTCCGACGCATCTGGCGAAGCCGGGCACGGCAATTTCTATTGACGCAGGCGATAGTTGGCGAGATGCCGAGATCGTCGACATACCCTGGATACCCGCAGAAAAGGTAATCCCCGCTTTTTGACGCAACCCCGAGAGAGAGGCTAGCAGCGTATTGCGGCGATCAGCGGGCAATGTGATAAAACGTTGCACCTAAAAGATCTGAACGATTTGGCGGGTTCACGCGTATCAAGCATGTGACCTGGGCAAGGAGCGCAGCGATGTCAAAACAGCAACTCGGAAACGACTATCCCGAGGCAACGCAGAAGATCGACCGTGGCGTACTGGGTTTCTTCAGTGCCGCCGAGCGGATTCTGCTTGTCATTATCAGTCTGCTAACCATGCTGGCAGTCGCGCTGGAGTTGGCACATTTTGCTGAAGCCGGCCGCATTCGGCTGGCAGATCTGTTGCTGCTGTTCATCTATCTAGAAGTGATCGGAATGGCTTACGCCTATTATGCGACGCACAGCGTGCCCGTGACCTTGCCTGTTTTGATCGCGATCACCGGCATCACCCGTCTCATTATTTTGCAAGGCAAGGAGGCCGAGCCCAGCAAACTGCTATTTGAAGCTGGCGCCGTATTGCTGTTGGCGCTGGCACTGGCGATCCTGAGTTGGGCGTCACAACGGACACCCTTGATCGAGACTAGCAATAAAACTGATCTTCAGTGACAAAGCAGAGATTCCCGGCGCCTGAGACGCAATCACGGCGCCGAGAGCCGGACCTCGCTTTTAGCGCATGAACGTTCACCCCCTCTTCGCCGATCTGCTCTTAACCGATATCGCGGTGGGCTGGGGTTTTTTAGGGGAATGGCAAGGCGAGCTACATCCCGAAGAATGGCAAGATATTGCCGGCGCTGCGCCTCAACGGCAAAAAGAATTTTCTGCCGGGCGCCGCCTGGTCGCTCAAATGGCGTCCGACCTGAACCTGCCCACATTACCTTTGCGTAGGGCCAACGACAGATCGCCTGAGTGGCCAGAGGATCGACTCGGCAGTTTGTCCCACTGCGACACACTGTGCGCGGCTGCAGTGGCAAGAGGGCATGCGGCGCAATCGATTGGCATTGATATAGAGACCATCGGCCGCGTTGATGAAAAACTCTGGTCAGCACTTTTTACCGATCGGGAGCGCGATTATCTGGGCACCATTGACCGCACACTTGTTGGCGCAGAAGCGACGGTGCTGTTCAGTGCGAAAGAGAGTTTTTATAAGTGTCAGTACACGTTGACCCGCTCTTGGGTCGGCTTTCATGACGTTGAAGTCACGCGTATTGATGAAGCGCAACTTGCGATTACTCCCGTTGGAGCACCGCACCAACCGTGGCACACCGTGCCCCTGCATGTCGCCTATCTGGCGGACAAACACGTTGCTACGTTGATGGTCATACCCACTCCGGCGCCTTAAAAAAGCCCTTGCTCACGGCGCTCCGGCGCAGCGATCTCACCGGCTACCACCTGCGCGTAAAAATCGGCGAGCGTATCGCTACCAAATTCCGGGGTGTTTTCAGCGTCGTAGCGTTGTTCCCGCTCATCCCAATGCAGCATCGACTCAGTGGCATAAAACTTTGCGATGCGCAGGAGTTCCGCGCGCTCAGCCATCGAGCGGGAAAAAAGGCCAAAGGGGGTAATCAACCACCTGAGCCAGTCGAATATGGCAGGGGGAAGTGATCGAACACGCAGGGGAAGCCCTAGGGCTTGAGCCAGTAACCCCGCCTGGTCGCGAGGTGTTAGCGCGGGTCCGGGGCCACCAATCGGCTTAATCACCATTCCTTCATGCGACTGGAGGAGCTGATCAACCACATAGACCGCGAGGTCCCGATCCGAGATCGGTTTGCACGCGGTCAATCCGCCATCACCAAAAACCAAGAATGGCTTGCCTGACTTCACGCGCTCAATTTGACCGATCAGAGACCTAAAAAACGCCGTGGGCCGAACGACGGTCGCGGGAATCGCGGTGCGTCCAAGTAATGCCTCGAAGCGGAGCTTCTCGCGTTGAAACGCAAGCCGAGGTTTTTGCACGCAAATTGCCGAGAGCAGCACAAAATGCCGGACGCGATCACGCTCGGCGCGTTCGAGCAAACGGCGGTTGGCGTCAAAATCTACCCTTTGTGCGTCCGCGGGCGCCCCGGTCCGACTCGCCAAACAGGAAATCACCGCGTCTACCGGTGGAATACGCGCGTCCCAATCGACTTCTGAGGATACGTCGCTTTCCACTACTGTAGCGGCTCCAATGAGGTCAGCGGGCAGTACACGACCTGGGCGAATTAGGGCGACCACATCCATTTCGCGCGCGACCAGTTCTTTAAGCACCGCGCTTCCGATGTAGCCTGTGGCGCCTGCCAACAGTACCCGCATAACCTATCTCACAGATGTGACGGATGTACCCTAGGGGTGGGGTGGGGTCGCCGTCAACGCCGCAGAATCCACTTCGCAGGTACAGCACCGAATGCTGCGAGTATTAGCGCTATTTCCCTCGCGGTCCGCTAAAGTACCGGGCTGAAAACTCGCGCATCCAACAACATGTCCGCTATTGCCTGGAAATCACTGAGCCCCGCTGATCACTCCCGAGTGATTGAAATGGCCTGGGAGGATCGAACTCCCTTTGACGCCATCGCGCATTTGTATGGCTTATCCGAGTCCGATGTCATCGCGCTGATGCGCGCTTCGCTGAAACCACAAGCCTTTCGCAACTGGCGTGCACGCGTATCCGGCAGAGCGACCAAACACCTGTCGCGCCGTGACCCGCGTGTCAGCCGCGGTTATTGCGCGACCCAATACAAACAACGTACTCGATAACGCCGCCCGTGGCCCCTGAGTTACTCTGGGTTTTTGTTCCCACCATTGCGGCCATCTCACTGACGCCAGGGATGTGCATGACGCTGGCATTCACACTCGGTTTATCACAGGGCTACCGCCACACGTTGTGGATGATGTGGGGGGAGCTCGCCGGCGTCGCTACCGTGGTCGCCAGCTGCGCTCTCCTGTTATCTTGGATTCAATCACTGTCGCCGCTGTATTTCTCGATACTCGCCCTGATCGGCGGTAGCTATCTGCTGTGGATTGCCTATCGACTCTGGCACCAAGAGGCACGCTTCGCAGGCGGTGAGGATCAGCCCAACTTAACCCCGCGCGCCCTGATCTTGCTGGGATACAGCACTGCGGTCATGAATCCGAAAGGTTGGGGATTTATGATTGCCCTGCTCCCGGGCTTCATGTCATCAGACCGCGCTATCACATATCAGCTCGTGACATTCTTGGCCGTGATACTGCCCTCGGAATTTCTGTCAATGAGCTTGTATGCCAGTGGCGGCAGTGGATTGAGGAGATTCCTGAGTAGCCCCGAGCAGCTTAGCCGCCTGAATCGAATCGCCGCCATATTGATGGTGCTGGTTGCGGCACTGATGTTCAGCAAACTCTGAGGGCCCAAGGCTCTGACCGATCAGATACCCGGCGCCCAACTCGCGTGAAATCCAAAAGGTACGCGTTGAGGTAACTCGACCCGCGCGATGGGCCCGGCCGTGACATCAGTCGCATCAAATACCAGGCAGTGAGACTTCCAATCCCGGGTATCAGTGGTCAGCGTAATGACATAGCCGTCGTCCTCTGCGGTGTCACGGCTCGCTCCGGCGCGAGGAGCAAACACGGCCTCACTGCCAAATACGCCTGTCCCGTAATCCCATTGCTGACGACAGCCCGTGTCGTTGTCATATTTCACCAGCCCGGTAAAGCGCAAGGTGTGCCCCCCCTCCGCTAGGAGAGGAATCCGTTGGTGATAGGCATAGCGACTTTTCACGCCGGCGTAGAGCGGGTTGATTTTATTGAACTCGGTATTGAGATCGTCGATGTCCCCTTCCCGCACCTCGCCCGTTCGCAAGTTAAAACGCCATCGGTAGTTATTTGCCTCGAGCCGCATATACGCCAGCATATGAGAAAGCTCGCCTTCGTCGCTGGTCGCCGATGGCATGGGATTGGTCGAGCGACAGCCATCCATCACCACCCAGTCACCCTCTTCCCAGCAATTACTGACATGCAGAATGTAGCAAGGGTCGCAGTCAAACCAGCGAATATCCCCGCCGTTACCGCGGCGAGGAATCAACCCAAAGCGCGTTGGTATATCACGATGAAACGTGAGCACCCGTAAGCGGTGGCGCTGTAAAACGGCAGGGTCGTGGAAAAACGGTAAGTCGTGAAGGATGGTGTAATTAGGCGTGAAACCAATATCGTGGGGTAAGCGCGGTCCCGGCAGGTCAATCGCCACCTCGTGCAATAAGCTGCCTGAAGGATCTGCCACCCCATAGGTCATGTAAGGCGGCTCATCTCCGTAATCAAAGAACAACAACTCACCGGTCGCCCAATCAACCTTCGAATGGGCCGACAAGCGACGGTGATGACGACCTGAAAGCTCAAAGTACCCCTCGGTTTCCAATGTTTGTGGGTTGAGCCGATAGGGATGACCCGCGTTATACCA
>Ga0181594_10001595_pt1 | contig 20971 bp, 16 predicted proteins | sample 071ome_18_FD_145603 | JGI IMG/M metagenome (GOLD analysis project Ga0181594, IMG submission 145603) | Coastal salt marsh microbial communities from the Groves Creek Marsh, Skidaway Island, Georgia - 071413BT metaG (spades assembly) | ecosystem: Environmental > Aquatic > Marine > Intertidal zone... | reverse complement strand
TCGCTCGAACTCGTCCGCGATGTCTTCGCCAAGCAGGCCAACCAGAGCAAGCTTCCCACGCAGAGCGACGCTCCGGCCGCCGGCGAGGCTGAGAATACCGGCGAAGGTGACAGCACCACCTGACTCAGGGCACTGAGCGCTGCCCGCCGCATGGGGCTTGCACGACTCGGTGCGCTGCTTTATTGTTGAAAAGTCTGGCGGAGCTACCCTCATGGCCCTGTCGGACATGTGCACTTAGTGCACTTCCTCCCTGAACCTTGGCCACCTCGCGCGACATGCGCGGGATGGCTTTTTCTTAGCTTCAGCCTGTTTGCCCCGGCTTATTCGGCAGCGTCGCGTCAGTGTGCCGAGTCGCCCGATGCGCCGAGCGTCATCGCTTCGGCTGCCATCGCGCGCACCATGCCGCACAGCATCCGCACCAACCGCGGGTAGCCGTCGCCCAGCCGCGAAAGGCCGGCATCAAGATAGACGCTGCGATCGATCTCCAACTGGACCGCGTGCATACTGCGCGCGGGATTGCCGTGCCGCTCAAGCGTGTAGCCGCCTGCGTAGGGCCGGTTGTAGGCGCATTCGCAATCGTTATCCGTCAGGAAGGAGGTCATCGCCGAGGCCAGATCGGCGTGGCAACTCGCGCCGAAACAGTCGCCGATGACGAATTTCGCAGTCAATGAAGTGCCCCTCTGGGGAATCGGCGGCATCGAATGGAGATCGAGCAGCACGGCGACGCCCCATCGGGCGCGCAAGTCGGCGAGGACACCGGCCAGCGCATCATGGTAAGGCACGTGAACTCCGGCGATCCGGGAGGACAGCTCCGCGTTCTTATGCTGCCGCGTCCAGAGTTCGCCGGTTCCCGGAACCCTTCGCGGGATCAGTCCCAGGCCGCTGCGCGCCCTGCGGCTGGGTTCTGTCTTGCCCGCGGCTGGACGATCGCCGGTGCCGAACATGTCCCAGTCGACATCGTCGGGAGCACGATTGAGATCGATCATCGCCCTGGGAGCATTGGCGACCAGCAACATGGCGCCGGTCTCCCTGGCAACTGCCCCGCCGATAGAATCCGCCAAGCGATCCTCGAGCCGCAATGAGGCTGCCTTGGGATCGCGCAATGCCTTGAGCAACGGTCCGGGATAGGCCCTGCCGGCGTGAGGCACGGCAATCAGGACGGGGATCGCCGAAGGTTTTGGACCACTCAGAGACCAGGCGTGGGTTCCGGGGGTGCCAGGAATGATTCCGCCTAGTTTCCTGAACGAATCGGAATCTTCGGGATGGCTCTTCATACAGCCTAGCTGTCCTGTTCGCCGCGCCCTGTCAAAGTAGCCAGGCAAAAGGGAAACAGGAAATTTACACCCTTGGGCTATAAACCCTCCAATTCGTGTCCGCCCCGCAATCGAAAACCATGGAACTGCACCGATGATACGCATTCTGCTCGCCGAAGACGACGAAGCCATGCGCACCTACCTTGCCCGCGCTCTCGAGAACGCCGGCTACGAGGTGATCGCGGCTGATTGCGGCATGGCAGCCCTGCCCCATCTCGAATCGGAGCATTTCGATCTTTTGCTCTCCGACATCGTCATGCCAGAGATGGACGGCATCGAACTGGCGCAGAAATGCGCCGAGATCAGCCCGGCGACGAAGGTCATGTTCATCACCGGTTTTGCCGCGGTAACCTTGCGGGCCAGCCGCGAAGCTCCGAGCGCCAAGGTGCTCTCGAAGCCGTTCCACTTGCGCGATCTCGTGCTCGAGGTTCAGCGTGTGTTCGGCCACGACGACCGGGCAAGCCTCTGACGGGCTTGAAGAACGCCAAAGCGGGTTGCAACCGCAGGGCAGGAAAGTTAAAGGGCCTCTCCGCGCCGGCCTAGAGCCGAGCGGACCGGAATGGTGCGGGCGTATAGCTCAGTGGTAGAGCACTATGTTGACATCGTAGGGGTCGCAAGTTCAATCCTTGCTACGCCCACCATTCCCCGCAATCTGGATTTGATTTATCCAGTCGGTTCAGGGTTTTCCGACTGGTGAGACAAATGCGACGCGATCGAGCGCGGCGTCAGACGCTTCGGATCTGCCACGCGCTTTCAGGTAAACCCACGGCACCAGCCCGTCCTTGAACCGGGCAAGTTCATACCGGTCGAAAATCGGCGGCCTGTGGTCGCCCACGATCAGGATATCGGTTTCGGGAAAATCCTCGGCCATGATCATGCCTGAAATGCCTTCGGCCAGATTGTGGTGAAGCTGGTAGAGTCGGCACAGCGGTGGATAGTCGTAGCGCCAATTGGCGCTGCCCAGAGTGCATTTCTGCGTGCCTAGCGCGGTATCGGCTCCGACCGGCACATGCGTATTCAGAGTCAGCCAGTAGACAAATTGCGGGCTTTTCGCCTGCTTCAGACGATCGGCGATGACAGGCACGACATCGACATCGCAGGCACCCGGGAAAACACCGGGACACGCACGCGCGCCATTGCTCTTCAGGTCGCTGCTGAACACCATGTTTTCGAAGCCGATCTTCGGATACCAGGTCTCGCGGTCGAAGAATTTGCTTGAAAATGCGTGGATTGCGGTCGTCTCGTACCCCGCGTTGCGGAAATGCTGGGGCAGACAGTCGGCGTTGTCGAAATCGTAGGTGCTGTAATCGGCCCATTTGCCGCACAGCTCGCGCATTTCACCGTTGGTGGTCGATCCGAAATAGCGGCTTGTGCCGGTTGTGACCTCGTTTCGCGAACGCCATTCGGGTCGGTCCCAATCTGCCGAGAATAAGCTGCGCTCCTCAGCCGGTGCGGGAACTCCCAGCGCCTCGACCAATATCACCAGCACATGGCGGCCGCTGCCCTTCACCGGCTGCAATCCGGTCTGGATGACGGCGGAGTCGATCGGCGTTCCTGCCGGCGGCAGTTTCTGGGCGGTTGTTCGCTTGGGAGTCGCAAGCGCCGCGTCGAGGTTGATGAACATCAGTACCGCAGCCGCGGCGAGCACCACCTGCATGTGGCCTTTCAGGCGCGGTGCCTTGGGTACGATCCATGCTATCGCGCCGATCACGACCAGCCCCACCGCGATGGCGGCCATATATTCGGGCGAACGAAACGGCCGCACATCGCTCAGGAACTGGGCGACCATGCTGAATCTCAGCGGCGGGATCGCAAACAGTTTGCACACGTAGATCGTCGTCACGAAGATGAACAGAAACACCGCGCAAATCCGGCGCAGGGGCTGCCAGGGAAGCTGCGAGAAGATCAGTGCGAGGCCGCCCGAGACAAGGATCGCGGCCTGCATCGGCACACCGACCAGAGGCCACAACAAAACCACCGCGATGTTGGGTAGCAGCAGCCAACAGGCCATCCAGCGCCAGGGGATGTCCGCAAGAATGCTCTTATCCGGATTCACGCCTTACCTCGTCAACCATACCCGATTGGTGCGTCGGGAGACGGTTAATGACTAGCGGCGAGCGGTTAAGATGCTCTTAGCGGACGATGACCGGTACCGGGCGATCCAGGCCCTATTTTCCCTTCCAGACCGGCTTGCGCTTTTCGGCGAAGGCGCTGGCGCCCTCGCGCGCGTCTTCAGAAGAAAAGACGTCCTTGATGTAGGGATTCTGGTGCTTTTCGAGCTCGGTATATTCCCAATTCCACGAATCGCGCATCAGCGCCTTGGTCGCCATCAGCGCCAGCGGACCATTGGCGGCGACCGAGGCAGCCAGTTCGCGCGCGGCTTCGATGGCCGGACCATCGGTCAGGCGATTGACGACGCCCAACTCCGCAAGCCGTTCCGCGCCGATCGGATCGCCAGTCAGCGCCAGTTCCATCGCAAGCTGCTTTGGCAGCAGGCGCGGCAGGTAAATCACCCCGCGCGCCGCCGCGACCAGCCCCCGCTTGACTTCGGGAATGCCGAACTGCGCATCCCGGCGCGCGACGATCATGTCGCATGCGAGCGATATCTCTGTGCCTCCAGCGAGGGCATAGCCATCGACTGCCGCGATGATCGGCTTGTTCGGTGGTCTGCCGCAGATGCCCGCAAAGCCGCGCCCTTCGACATGGGCAGGCTCGCCCTTCAGCCATGCCTTGAGATCCATTCCAGCACAGAAGGTGCCGCCTGCGCCGGTCAGGATCGCGCAACGCAGGTCGGTTTCGCTGTCCAGACGGTCGATGGCGGCGGCAATTCCCTGCGCTACCGCCGAGTTTACGCAGTTGCGTTGGTCCGGGCGGTTGATGGTAATTTCCAGAACACCGTCGTTCTCGCTGGTCAGGATGGCATCGCTCATGGGCTTGGGGTCCTCTGCTTGGTCTGATCGGCAAATCGCCTGCCAGTCTGCGACCGTCCTGTCCAGCACGACCCGGTTGGGCACCCGAAACCGCGCACTTGCGCCACTTCGATGCTCTGCTAAGACGCTGCGCGAACAGACCCTGGGGAGCAATCACTGACATGGCAAAGATTAAGGTAAAGAACCCTGTCGTCGAGATGGACGGCGACGAGATGACGCGGATCATCTGGCAATGGATCCGCGAGCGGCTGATCCTCCCCTATCTCGACATCGACCTTAAGTATTACGACCTTTCGATCGAATACCGTGACGAAACCGACGATCAGGTGACGATCGATTCCGCCGAGGCGACCAAGAAATACGGTGTCGCCGTCAAGTGCGCGACGATCACGCCGGACGAAGCCCGCGTCGAGGAATTCGGCCTCAAGGAAATGTGGAAGTCGCCCAACGGCACGATCCGCAACATCCTGGGCGGCGTCGTGTTCCGCGCCCCGATCGTCATCAACAACGTTCCGCGGCTGGTGCCGGGGTGGACCGACCCGATCGTCATCGGCCGTCATGCCTTCGGCGACCAGTATCGCGCGACCGACACGCTGATCCCCGGCCCCGGCAAGCTGCGCATGGTCTGGGACGGCGCGAACGGCGACAAGATCGACCTTGAGGTATTCGACTTCCAGAGCCCGGGCATCGCGATGACGATGTACAACCTGGACCAGTCGATCATCGATTTCGCCCGCGCTTCGATGAACTACGCGCTCGATCTGGGCTGGCCACTCTACATGTCGACGAAGAACACCATCATGAAGCGCTATGACGGACGCTTCAAGGATCTGTTCCAGGAGATTTTCGACAAGGAATTCAAGGACAAGTTCGACGCCAAGGGCATTACCTACGAGCATCGCCTGATCGATGACATGGTCGCCGCGGCGATGAAATGGAACGGCAAATACGTCTGGGCCTGCAAGAACTACGACGGCGACGTCCAGTCGGATACCGTTGCACAGGGCTTTGGCTCGCTTGGCCTGATGACTTCGGTGCTCATGGCGCCTGACGGCAAGACCGTCGAGGCCGAAGCCGCTCACGGCACGGTCACACGCCACTATCGCGAACACCAGAAGGGCAATGCGACTTCGACCAACCCGATCGCCTCGATCTTCGCCTGGACGCGCGGCCTGGTCTATCGCGGCCAGTTCGACGAGACGCCGGACGTGGTCAAGTTCGCCGAAACGCTCGAGCGCGTCTGCATCGAGACGGTCGAAAGCGGCAAGATGACCAAGGATCTGGCGTTGCTGATCGGCCCCGATCAGGCGTGGATGACCACCGAGCAATTCTTCGAGGCGATTGTTGAGAACCTCGAAGCGGAAATGGCCAAGGCCTGATGCCGCAAACCCCTCTCCGCTCCGGGGAGGGGTCAAGCCATCGTCGACTCCACCCGCTCGCGGCGGAGACCGAGGCCAATGATGCGGCCCGGTATTCGCCGCAGTAGCGGGACGCGGTTCAACATCCGCACCGGCCAAGGCGCGCGAGTTATCGGCCTGCCGGACAGGACTGCACCGATAACGTTGTCCTGGGCCAGTTTCTGGCCCCGCTGAATAACCCGCGTGGGCCATTCGCGCCGCTCCTGCACGCGACCCAGCAATGAATCGACATTTTCGCCGCGCGCCAGCGCCGCCGCGAGAATGTTGGCCGCCGCGACCGAATCCTGAATCGCGAGATTGATGCCGATCCCGCCAATCGGACTCATCGCATGGGCCGCATCGCCGATCGCCAACAAACCGGGCCGGTGCCACGACTCCAGCCTGTCCAGCGCCACGGACAGCAGGAACAGGTCATCGGTGCTTTCGAGCCCGCCCGACAGCTCAAGTTCGGGGAACAGCGCGGCGATCTGGTCGCGTAGCCAGCCGATGCCTCGCGCCTTGACCTCATCGGCGCTGCCCTTGGGTATCAGGAATGCAGCCTGCCAGTAGTCGCGGCGGTCGATCAGGACCGCCATCCGCCCGGTATCGATCGCCCCGCGCAACACCTCGCCATCGTGTGGCGCCTTCGGCAGGTGGAACCAGAACACGTCCATCGGCGCACCAAGTTTCCTGACCGGCAGCATATCCAGCTTGCGCACGAGCGATCCCCGCCCATCCGCCATCAGTACCAGCCTGCCCACACGAACCTCGCGGCCATCCGAAAGCCGTACCCCGGTTACCCGGCCGCCTTCCTCGATGAAGGCGCTCACTTCCGCCTCCATTTCCAGCCGGAATGCCGGGAAAGCCGCCGCTTCATCCCGGAGAAAATCCAGAAAGTCCCACTGCGGCATCATCGCTATTAAGGGCGCTGGCGTATCCAGATACGAAAGATCGCCGATGGTGTAATCCTTGCCGGCTATGCGAATCTGCGCGCCAAGAACCTTGTCGTGCGGTCGCTCGAGGAACCGCTTCAGCATGCCAAGCTGATCAAGCACTTCCATGGTGGAAGGGTGGACGGTGTCTCCCTGGAAATCGCGGAAGAAATCGCCATGTTTTTCGAGCACCAGGGGCGAGACGCCAGCACGTGCGAACAGGAGCCCGGCCATCATCCCGGCCGGGCCGCCGCCGACAATCACAACATCTGCCTCGCCAATCCCGCTCATGCCGTGACAAATGCTCCGGGATTGCGATAGGAGCAAGCATGGCCGCAGGTGAATTCGCTTCCCCCATGCTTTCAGACGCGCTCGTCATCCTGGGCGCGGCTGGCCTCGTCATTCCGGTGTTCACGCGGTTTCGCATCACACCCATCATCGGCTTCATTCTGGTCGGGCTGCTGGTCGGGCCTTACGGTCTCGGCCGGTACGTGTTCGAATATCCGTTACTCGCCCACGTCACGATCAGCGATCCGGACGGTCTGGGTATATTTGCCGAGCTCGGGATCGTCCTGCTGCTGTTCTCGATCGGGCTCGAGCTGTCGTTCGACAGGCTCTGGGCGCTCCGACGCCTCGTTTTCGGGCTCGGCTCGCTGGAACTGATTGTCTGCGGCGCACTTCTTACGTTTGCCCTTGCCGCCATGGGACAGCCGATACCCGGAGCGATTGCACTAGGATTGGCTCTGGCGCTGTCTTCGACCGCGCTCGTCCTGCGCATTACCAACACCAATACGCCGGTGGGACGAGCGTCGCTCGCGATGCTGCTGTTCGAGGATATCGCCATCGTCCCGATCATCTTCCTGCTGGGCGCGATGGCACCTCATGCCGTGGCCGATGAAGGAAGCTTTACACGAACGCTGGTTGTGGGGTTGCTTGTGGTTGGCGCACTGCTGGTAATCGGCAGGCTACTGCTCCCCCGACTGTTCGCGCAGGCGGCACGGACCAAGAGCCCGGAGTTGTTCCTCGCGGCCAGCCTGCTCGTCGTGATCGCCGCATCGCTGGCCACCGCAGCGGCAGGCCTTTCGCCGATCGTCGGTGCGCTGATCGCCGGCCTGCTGATTGCCGAGACCGAATACCATGCCGAGGTCGAAAACATCACCGAGCCGTTCAAGGGCCTGGCGCTTGGCGTGTTTCTCCTCACCATCGGTATGAGCATCGACCTGCGTGCGGTCTGGCAGAATCTCGGAATGATCCTTGGCGCGACCGTCGGCGTGGTGCTGCTCAAGGCTCTCGTAACAGGGCTTCTGCTGCGCCTGATGGGCGCGCGGCGCGGCACCGCCACCGAAGCCGGCATTCTGATGTCGAGCCCCTCGGAAACCACGCTGATCGTTCTCGCGGCAGCAACCAGCGCGCAACTCATCCAGCCGGGCACCGCGCAGTTTTGGCAGATCGTCACCGCCCTTGGCCTGACCGTAACGCCGATCCTTGCCCTGATTGGCAAGGTCGCCGCGCGCCGGGTCGACTCGATAGAGCCGTTGCCGCAGGCGGACAGCGAAACCGGCGCGCAGCGTTCGATAATTGTCGGCTTGGGTAGGGTCGGCCGGCTTGTGGCCGACATGCTCGACAAGCACGGCAAGGCCTATATCGCCATCGACAGCGACACCGATCTGGTGACCCAGGGCCAGCGCGATGGATACAAGGTCGTGTTCGGCGACGCTTCCAGCGGCAACGCCCTGCTCAGGATTGGTGCCGAGCAGGCGACGGCCGTCATCATCACCGTGGACGAACCTGTTGCCGTGCGCCACATGGTCAAGCGGTTGCGCGCGAGTTGTCCGGACCTGCCGATAATTGCCCGCGCGCGCGATGCCGCACATGCGGCCGCGCTCTATCGCGACGGTGCTTCGCACGCCGTGCCGGAAACGCTCGAAAGCTCGCTCCAGCTGTCCGAAGCGGTGCTGGTGGATCTGGGTGTTCCCATGGGACCGGTGATCGTCTCGATCCACGAAATGAGAGACCGCTTGCGCGACCAGATCATGGAAGAGGGCGAACTCGATGAGCGTCCGACATTACGCTCGGCAACGCTCCAGGAACGCGAAGCCTGAGCCAGGGCCCTGCGCCTGGATCAACTCCGGCGCGTCAGCCGCACAGTCAGGTTGCCCGGACCATTGATTGTCGCAGATCCACCCGGCGGAAGTTCGACCGGCCGTTCGAAGCCAATGGTGTTGTTTCCTCCACCGTCACAAGGATGAACGGCCCGCGTCCATGTCACATTGACCGAGAATAAATTTGGCTGCTGGTTTGAATTGCTCGTGTTGCCCTGCGCCGCCTGTCCCGGACAATTTCCGCCGAATTCACTTTTCGACTGGGAATAGCTTGCATTGCCATAAGGCGCGGCGACCCGCAGCGACCCGGACCAGAGACGCTGGGTGCGCTCAGACAGTTCGATATCGACGACTGCCGCTTCTACCGGCGCACGGGCAGGCTCGATCACATCTGCAATTGTGCGCGCCTCAGTGGCAGACGCGGGCAAGGCGGCCGTGCAAAGCGCCACCAATGCTAAACTGGATTTGAAATGCATGACCGCTCCTCCGCTTTCCAAACGGAGCAATCATCCCGTCATGAGCTTAACAATGCCTTTACCGCATCGATTGCTCCGGCGGCATTGCCGCCATCGGGCCCGCCGCCCTGGGCCATGTCCGGTCGGCCGCCGCCGCCTTTCCCGCCCAGCGCTTCGACGCCCGCACGCACGAGGTCGACGGCGCTGAAGCGGTCGGCGAGATCGTCGGTCACCGCCACTGCGAAGGCCGCCTTGCCATCGTTGACAGCGCAGATCGCGGCCACGCCCGAGCCGAGCCGCTGCTTCGCCTGATCCAGCAGGCCGCGCAGTTCCTTGGCATCGAGACCCTCGATGACCTGGCCCGAGAATTTGACGCCGCCGATGTCTTCGTCTGCATCGGTAGCAACCGATGAGCTGCCGCCTCCAGCGCCGCCACCCAGTGCGAGGGCCTTCTTCGCTTCGGCCAGCTCGCGCTCCAGCTTCTTGCGCTCGTCGAGCAACGCCGAAACACGAGCGGCAACCTCGTCAGGCGCGGTCTTGAGCAGGCCCGCCGCCTGCTTCAGCGCATCTTCACGATCCACAAGCCATTGGCGCGCACCTTCGCCAGTCAGGGCTTCGATGCGGCGCACACCCGAGCTGACCGCGCTTTCCGAGACGATCCGCATCAGGCCTATGTCGCCGGTTGCGCGGACATGGGTGCCACCGCACAGCTCGACCGAATAGGGACGGCCCTCTTCATCCGATCCGGCCCGCCCCATCGAAAGAACCCGGACCTCATCGCCGTATTTCTCGCCGAACAGCGCCATGGCGCCCGCGGCAATGGCATCGTCGGGGGTCATCAGCCGGGTCGAAACCGGCTCGTTGGCGCGGATTTCGGCGTTCACTTCGGCTTCGATCGCGGCAATATCCTCGTCGCTGAGCGCCTTGGGATGCGAGAAATCGAAGCGCAGCCGGTCGGCCGCAACCATCGAGCCCTTCTGGGTGACATGCTCGCCAAGCTTGCGGCGCAGCGCCGCGTGCAGCAGGTGAGTCGCCGAATGGTTGGCGCGGATCGCCTCACGCCGCTCAGGATCGCCGGCGAGGTGCACTGTATCGCCTTTATGGATCGTGCCGACCTCGACCGTAGCATGGTGGGCATGAAGCCTGCCAAGCGGCTTGGTGGTGTCAGAAACGGACAGCCTCAAGCCATCCGCGCCGGATATCCTGCCCGAATCGCCAACCTGTCCGCCGCTTTCACCGTAGAAGGGCGTTTGGTTAGTCAACACGATCACGTCATCGCCAGAGGCCGCGGATTGCACTTCGGCACCGTCGCGCACCAAGGCGACAACTTGCCCGTCCCCGCTGGTCGCGCCATACCCGGTGAACTCGCTCGCACCCTCGCGGTCGGCAATGTCGAACCAGACCTCGCTGTCGCTGGCCTCGCCAGAACCCTTCCAGGCCGCACGGGCCGCCGCTTTCTGCTCGGCCATCGCAGCATCGAATCCGGCGCGATCGACGCCAACACCGCGCTCGCGCAGCGCGTCTTCGGTAAGATCGTAGGGAAAGCCGTAGGTGTCATAGAGCTTGAATGCGACCTCGCCCGGCAAGCTGTCGCCAGAGCCGAGACCCTTAGTCGCCTCGTCCAACAGTTTGAGGCCATTGGCGAGAGTGCGTCGGAACTGTGTCTCTTCGCGCTCCAGCACCTCCTCGATCAGGGCCTGGGCACGCACTAACTCGGGATAGGCATTTCCCATTTCGTCCACCAGTGTAGGAACGAGGCGATGCATGACCGGCTCGCTCGCGCCGAGCAGATGCGCATGGCGCATGGCCCGGCGCATGATCCGACGCAGGACGTAGCCGCGCCCTTCGTTCGATGGCAGCACACCGTCGGCGAGCAGGAACGATGTAGAGCGCAAGTGGTCGGCAATGACACGGTGGCTGGCGCGGTGCGCACCCTCGGCCGCCACATCGATGACGTTCTCCGACGCAGCGATCAACGTGCGAAAGGTATCGGTATCGTAATTGTCGTGGACGCCCTGAAGCACGGCGGCAATGCGCTCCAGGCCCATGCCTGTATCGATCGAGGGATGCGGCAACTCGGACCGCTCGCCATCCGAGCGCTGGTCGAATTGCATGAACACCAGATTCCAGATCTCGACGAACCGGTCGCCGTCCTCATCGGGGCTACCCGGCGGACCGCCGGGTATCTGTTCGCCGTGATCGTAGAAAATCTCCGAGCAAGGGCCGCATGGGCCGGTGTCCCCCATCGACCAGAAATTGTCTGCCGTGGCGATGCGGATGATACGTTCCTCGGGAAGTCCCGAGATACGCCGCCACAGGTCGAAGGCCTCGTCGTCGGTGTGATAGACCGTGACGGTCAGGCGATCGGCAGGCAATTCCCACTCACGGGTCAGCAAGGTCCAGGCATGTTCGAGCGCCTGTTCCTTGAAGTAGTCGCCGAACGAGAAGTTGCCGAGCATCTCGAAGAAGGTGTGGTGCCGCGAGGTATAGCCGACATTGTCGAGATCGTTGTGCTTGCCGCCCGCGCGCACGCATTTCTGCGATGACGCAGCGCGCACGTAGGGCCGCGTTTCCAGCCCGGTGAAGACGTTCTTGAACGGCACCATCCCGGCGTTGACGAACATCAGCGTCGGATCGTTATGTGGAATGAGCGGAGCGGAGGCGACAGCCTCGTGCGCATTTGCCACGAAGTAATCGAGAAACGAGCGGCGAATATCGTTGGTCGAAATCATATGCGCGCCCGATAAGCCACCCGCGCGCACCCGACAAGCGCGAAGGCGCGGTCAGTGTGATCGGAGCAGCCGCGCGCAGGCGTTAGTTGGCGCGAGTTCTCGCAACGGCATGCCGGCGGCAGGGGAGCACCTGCCGCCGGCGAATCCGGAATTTCGCAGGTTCAGGCCTCTTCGCCCTCGGCCTCGTCCTCGGCAATCGGGCCGGTCATCATTTCCTCGGCAAGGTCTTCGTCCTTGCCGCGAATCGCCTTTTCGAGCCGCTCGCAGACCTCGGGGTTCTGCTTGAGATAGTCCTTGGCGTTCTCGCGCCCCTGGCCAATGCGGATCGAATCATAACTGAACCAGGCGCCAGATTTTTCGACCAGGCCCGCCTTGACCCCAAGATCGAGAATCTCGCCGACCTTGGAAATGCCCTCACCATACATGATGTCGAATTCGACCTGCTTGAATGGTGGCGCGACCTTGTTCTTGACCACCTTCACGCGTGTAGCGTTGCCAACGATCTCGTCGCGGTCCTTGATCTGGCCAGTCCTGCGGATATCGAGCCGGACCGAGGAATAGAACTTGAGCGCATTGCCGCCGGTCGTCGTTTCAGGGTTGCCGTACATCACGCCGATCTTCATGCGCAGCTGGTTGATGAAGATAACCATGCAGCGCGAGCGGCTGATCGAGCCGGTAAGCTTGCGCAGGCTCTGCGACATCAGCCGCGCCTGCAGGCCGACGTGGGCATCGCCCATCTCGCCCTCGATCTCGGCACGCGGCACCAGGGCGGCAACCGAATCGACCACGAGCACGTCGACCGCGTTGGAACGCACGAGTGTGTCGGTGATTTCCAGCGCCTGCTCGCCAGTGTCGGGCTGCGAAACGATCAATTCGTCGATATCGACGCCCAGCTTCTTGGCATAGACCGGATCGAGCGCGTGCTCGGCATCGACGAAAGCCGCGGTGCCACCCATCTTCTGCGCCTCGGCAATGACGTGCAACGCCAGCGTCGTCTTGCCCGAGCTTTCCGGCCCGTAGACTTCGACAACCCTCCCGCGCGGCAGACCACCGATACCCAGAGCAATATCCAGCCCAAGCGAGCCGGTCGAAATCGCCTCGATCTGCATCGCCTCGCGGCTGCCCAGCTTCATCGCCGAGCCCTTGCCGAACGCGCGGTCGATTTGTGCCAGAGCGGCTTCGAGCGCCTTTTCGCGATCCACCGCGTTCTCCTTGCCTTCCTGAATCAGCTTGAGCTGTGCTGCCATGATCGTTCCCCTTTGCCAACTGGCTGACCGTAAAGGTCAACAGGAGCAATTCGTATCGCATTTGTTCTCATGGAACAAGTAGGGAACGAAAATTTATGCGGCAGCCGTTACAGCAGCCGACAAACGCAGCACTTCCGCCACTTTTTCGCTGATTTGCGCCACCGAAAAGGGCTTGGCAATGAAATGCATATTCGCAATGTCGATCTCGCTGCGCAGCTGGCTCTCGGCATAGCCGGACATGAACAGCACCGGCAGTTCGGGCGCCACTTCGCGAAGTTCGCGCGCCATGGCCGGGCCGTCGAGACCGGGCATGACGACGTCGCTGACGACGAGATCGAAGCTCTCGCCACCTTTCAGCGCGGCCTTCAGCGCTTCCAGTCCGTCCTCGCCATCACGCGCCGTGGTGACTTCGTAGCCCTGCCGCGCCAGCGCGCGCTCTGCCACCAGCCGAACCGAGTCCTCGTCCTCGACGAGCAGCACGCGGCCGCCACCCGCCCATTCGCTTTCCTGTTCCGCCGGACTTGCGGCTGGAATGGCGCTGACGCCGGGGTCGAGGCGGTGGACAGGCAGATAGACGGTAAAGCGGGTGCCCTTGCCGGGCTCGCTGTCGGCGAAAATGAATCCGCCCGATTGCTTGACGATGCCGTAGACCGTCGAAAGACCAAGGCCCGTGCCTCCCATGGCCCCGCCTCGCCCCTGTTCCTTGGTGGTAAAGAACGGCTCAAAAATCTTGCCGAGGTTTTCAGGCGGAATGCCCGCGCCGGTATCTTCCACGACCAGCGCGGTATAGTCGCCCGCCGGGATGATCTCATTGCCCATGGCGCGCACATCGGCAGTCGTAATGCGCCGTGTTGCCAGCGTCAGTCGGCTGGCAACGGGACGCCCCGGCGCGCCCTTGTGCGCGAGCATCGCATCGCGCGCATTGACGGCGAGATTGACGATGACCTGTTCGAGCTGGCTGGGATCGGCGCGTACCGGCCCGAGATCGCGATCGTGGGTGACGACCAGCTGGATCTTTTCGCCTAGCAAGCGGCGCAGCATCTGCGATACGTCCGAAACGACGTCGGGCAATTGCAGCACCTCGGGCCGCAGCGTCTGCTGGCGGGAAAAGGCAAGCAATTGCCGGGTCAGCGAGGCAGCGCGGTTCGAGTTGGCGCGAATCTGCTGAATGTCGTCATAGTCCGAATCGCCGGGCGTATGGCGCATCAGCATCAGGTCGCAGGTGCCGAGGATAGCGGTCAGCACATTGTTGAAATCGTGCGCGACGCCGCCGGCAAGCTGGCCTACCGCCTGCATCTTGGTAGCCTGGGCAACCTGCCGCTTGAGCCGCGCTTCTTCGCTTGAATCGGTCAGGCCCAGCAGCACTGCCGCCTCGCCTAGGCCGCGCACGCCAGCAAGACTTAGCGAAACCGGCTCATCTGGCTGAGTAGCGAGGCGGATGGCGATATCGCCCGAGGCCGCTGGTCCCCTTCCGAACCTGCGGATCGCATCGGAAAGGGCCGCCTTGTCTTCACGCGTGACAAGGTCGGTCGGATAGCGCGGCGGCGCATCACCTTCGCGACCGGCAGCGCGCATGAAAGCGGCATTGGCAAACAACAGCCGTCCGTCGCGATCCGTCATGGCGAGGCCGAGCGGCAACTGGCCAAGCAATGCTTCGAGATGAGGCACGGCCGCATTGGCATCGCCGGGCCCATCACCGATGCCGATGCCCGCCTCGACCAGAAAGATGAGCAACGGCGTCATTTCCGCGTCCGGAACAGGACCGTCAGGATCTGCCACCGGCACCTGATAGAGCGTCAGCGGTGGCCCGTTTGCTCCCTGCCGCGCCCAGCCGATACGGTCGGCTTGGTCCTGGCTCAGGAATGAAACGAACTCGCGCCCTTCCATCTCGGCCGCGGCATCGCCCGTCGCCGCCTCGCAAAAGGCCGCATTTGCCGCGCGAATCGTTCCATCCGGGTCGACGAGGACCGCGGCGATTCCCGATTCCGCCAGGGATCGTCCCGCCTTGCCTTCCAGCATCGCAATCAGCTCGCTGGCCTGATCGGTCTCCTCGATCGCTTCGAAGCGCCACACCTGATGGTCGCTGCCTCGCCCTGCCCTTTCGACGCGGCCACGCCATCGCAGCCCCTCCTGCTCGGCGGATTCAAGCAGGTCGACGCGCGCCTCGCCATCGCGCCACGCCGTGCGTGCCGCCCGCTCAAGCCGTTCGCGCGACGCCTCATCCACTTCGATCCCGAGCGGCGCGCGACTATCGCCAAACCAGTCGCAATAGCGGGTGCTCGCACACACCATCCGCCCGGCACGATCGGTTATCGCAACCGCGCGATCGCTCTGCTCAATCGCTGCGGAAGTCACCGACCAGTCAGGGAGCGCGACACGGTCCTCCGTCTTGCTGACAGGGCGCCGCGACAGTGCGAAGGCCAGGGCGCCGAGAACACAAAGACCCGCCGCGAAAGCGCCGGTCGCGAGCAGGTCCCGCGAAAAGAACCAGACAGCCCCTGCGCTGAGCGCGAGTGCAAACCCAACCAGCGCCCAGTCCGCAACCCTCACTGGATCCGGCTGCTCGGCAAGCGGATCGGATGCGGTCGGGGCAGGCAAGGTCAAAGCAGCTCCCCCTCGCGGTCCATGTAGCGGCGCTGCTTGGCGCGTAGCTTCCTGCCGACCAATACTCGCCATATCCAGCCGGAGACCAGATAGCCGATGGCCGAAGCAATGATCGCCAGCAGGACAAAGCCTACCGCAGTGGCTCCGGCTGCCTGGAAGAACCAGCTGTAGCTTTCCAAATGGCCGCTTGAAATCTCACGGCCCAACGCGGCGCTCTGCCCCGCTTCATCGATTCGTAGAAAAAACTTGCCGACTCGATTGGCAACGAGCAGCCAGAAAGGCAGCGTGAAGGGATTGGTGACGAAGGTCACAATCACGGCGAGCGGCACATTGGCACGCGCGGGGAGCGCCAGAAACGCAGCAAGGAATACCTGGCCTATCGGTATGATGAAGCCGGAGAAGATGCCCAGGGCGACGCCGCGCGGCACCGAACGGCGCGTAAAGCGCCACAGCTCAGGGGACAGGAAACGGTGCGCAATCGGTGCAAGCCAACGGTTCTCGGCCATCTCGGCGCGAGTCGGCATTTTGGGCACAATGCGATTCTTTGTTGGCTTTCTTTCCGCCATTACCCGTGTTCCCGCATGACCCGCGCCTTTTGGCGCTGCCAGTCACGATCCTTCACTGTCTGGCGCTTGTCGGCGACATTCTTGCCGCGCGCCAGCGCCAGTTCAACTTTCGCCCGCCCCTTTCCGTTGAAATAGATCGAAAGCGGCACCAAGGTCATGCCCTTGCGTTCAACCGAGCCTTGCAAGCGGGCAATTTCGCGCTCGTGCAAAAGCAGCTTGCGCGGTCGCTTGGGCTCATGGTTGAAACGGTTGCCATGGCTGAATTCGGGAATGTTCGAATTGACCAGCCAGACCTCACCGTTGCGCACCTCGGCATAGGATTCGGCGATGGAGCCCTCGCCGAAGCGCAGGCTCTTCACTTCGGTACCGGTCAGCGCAATGCCCGCCTCGAACGTCTCGTCGATATGATAGTCAAACCGCGCACGCCGATTTTCGGCGACGGTCTTGATCTTGTCGAAGGTCTTGCTTTGCGGTCGTGCCATTGTCGCACGCCATGTAGGGAGCCCGAGTTAAAAAAGAAACGGGGCGCAGGCGAGTGTCGACCGTTCAATCCAGCCCGAGGGCAACTCGTCCAACCAGCAAGCTAGCCATTGCGACCAGTACGAAAAGCCACAGCGCCATAATACCGCCCGTCATGCGCCAGTCCTTCGGTGGCAAGCCCTGCAACAGCAATGTCGCGATACCGGCAACGTTCAGGCAGACGAGGTTGACGGCAAACAGATAGAATGCGCGCAATGCCGAAGCGAAATCGCCGATTGCAGAGTAGATGCCGAACGCCGCAAGTGGCGGCACGAGTGCCACGGCAATCATTACGCCCACGAGGGTGAGCGAACCGCCCCTGCTGAACGCCAGAACGCCCGCCGTTCCGCAGGCCAGGGCAAGAGCGATATCCGCCGGGTGGACAATTGTTCTGTTATGCAGTTCCGGCACGGCCGGATCGATCGGGACGCTCCAGCCGACAAGCAGACCGCCCGCCGTCGCCATCGCGATACCGAAGAGCAGGGTTCGGACCGCCCGTACTCCAATCCGAGCGTCGCCGATCGTCGTCGCGAGCGCTATTCCGATGGTTGGCCCAAGCAACGGTGCTATGATCATCGCGCCGATCACCACTGCGGTCTGCCCCGAGCGCATTCCCAGCGCGGCGATGATCGCAGACAACAGAGCAGTTGCCAGATAGCTCGGGCTGATGTGCAGGCTTTCCTCAATGTCGTCGAACAGCTCGCTGGTGCTCAGCCGGTCGCGGCTGAAGAAGCGTTCCAGCGCGGTCGGAGGTCGACTCGCCTCGACAAGCGGCAGTTCGCTTTCAGGCGTCTCATCGACTGGAGGAATCACGGCCTCAAGCGAAGCGACATAAGCCGAAAATCCGGCAAGATGTCCGAACGCCCCTTCCAGGTCCTCGATCAGTCGCTCGGTATAGCGCTGCTGAACGATGGCGCTGAACTTTTCCTGATCGCTAGGAACATCCTCGCGCCAATAGCGCCGGCAATGGCGGGCGAGTATTTCATCGAGCCGCCCAACCTGAGACTCAGGAAGGAAAACCTGGACCAGCCGCGCCGCCACGGCTCAGCAACGGATTCGCGAATGGGAGGCTTCAGCCCAGCCCGGCATGGGCCAGCGCCGCGTCGATTTGCGCGCGAGCGCTGTCATTGGGTCGGACCACCGGCAGGCGGACTTCATCCGTGATCCAGTCATGCACTCGTGAAAGGGCGTATTTTGCGGGCCCCGGAGAGGTATCGGCGAACATGGCCCGGTGTAGCGGATGGAGCCGTGCATTGTGCTCGCGGGCGCGAGCCAGATCGCCCGACACCAGAGCCTGCTGGAACTCGGCGCAAAGGCGGGGTGCAACATTCGCCGAAACTGAGATGCAGCCCCTGCCCCCATGCGCGAAATGAGCAAGTGCTGTCTCGTCATTTCCTGAAAGCTGGCAAAAATCCGGGCCGATCCGCTCGAGGTAATCCGAGACCAGACCGATCTCTCCGGTAGCATCCTTGATCCCGACGATGCGCGGCATTTCGGCGAGCGCCACCACGGTTTCCAGCCCCAGGGAAACGACGGTGCGGCCGGGTACGTCGTACAGGATGACAGGAATACTGATGGCGTCATGCACAGCCTTGAAATGGGCAAATATTCCGTCCTGGTTCGGCTTGTTGTAGTAAGGCGTGACAACCAGCACCGCGTCCGCGCCTGCCTTCTCGGCGTGGGTTGCGAGCTGGACCGCCTCTGCCGTTGAATTGGAGCCCGCACCGGCAATGACAGGAACCCGCGCCGCAGCGACTTCAATGCAGACCTCGGTAACCCTCATGTGTTCTTCGTGGCTCAGTGTCGGCGATTCACCGGTGGTGCCACAGGGGACGAGCGCGCTCGAGCCGCACTCGATCTGCAGCTCGACCAGCCTGCGAAACGCGGCTTCGTCGAACGCTCCGCCCCTGAACGGCGTCACCAGAGCGGGAATCGAACCGGAAAACATGGACATCGCCTTTGCACTTGGTCCAGTGGCGGCCTGCATGACGCTTCGGCCTGCCCTTGGAATAGATCATTCAGCGCCTGATAAGGAGCCTGACACCAGAATGTCCAGCATGCTCAGACTGACTACCTCCGCAATGTTGGCCATAGTCGCTGCCTTCGCGGCACCAGCTTTCGCCTCTGACGGGGCTCACTGGGATCACGCTCGCGCGTCCGCCGCCACACGCCACGATCCGGGTACGGGCCAGGCGATCGAGCAATGGGCCGTGCTCAGCCGGGACGGATCGCTGCGCTTCAGCCAGTATTCCTGGCTGTTGCTCAACTATCCCGGCTTTCCGATGGAAGCGAAAATTCGCGGCTATGCCGAAGCAGCGCTCGAACGCGAGACGGTCGATGCGCGCACCGTCATTTCCTACTTCGAAAAGCAACCGCCGCTGACCAATCAGGGCCGCTCCCGGCAGGCGCTCGCGCTGGCCTCTCTCAACTATCCCGGCGCATTGGACGCCGCCCGTCAGGCCTGGCGCGGCGGGCCGATGAGCGAGACCGCGGAATCAGCTCTGCTGTTTCGCTATGGCGACCAGTTCAGCCGCGCCGATCACGATGCACGCATGGACGCGCTCTTGTGGGAAGGCTGGACTCAGGCAGGCGAGCGGCAGCTGGCGCGAGTTTCTCCGGAGCGGCGCAACATGTTCGCCGAGCGGCTGGCGATCATGCAGGGCAGATCGCTCGGCATGCCACTATCCGCCGCCGACCGGCGCGATCCCGGCTATGTGCATGCCCTCGTCCAGCAAGCCCGGAACGCCCGAAACAGCTCAACAGCGATCGCAGTACTCACAAACCGCGCACCTCTCGCGGCACCGGTGCTCGACCCGCAAAAGTGGGTGAGCAACCTGCTATGGGCGGCCAGAAATGCCAGCTCGGAAGATGCGGTACGGATTGCCAGTTCGATCGACGACGCTTTTGCGCCAGGCACCGATATTTCCGAACTGAGTTTCCGGCTGCGCGACGATTATACCTCGCTGATGTGGCTGGGCGGCACCAAGGCGCTTTGGAACTTGCGCGATCCGCGCCGCGCCGCGCCGCTGTTTTACCGGTATGGCGCGGCCGCCAGGACTCCGGGCACGCGGACCAAGGGGCTCTACTGGGCGGGCAAGGCGCTTGCCGATTCCGGCGACCGGCAGGGCGCGATGCGCTATTTCGAACTGGCCGCACAATATCCCGATCACTTCTACGGCCAGCTGTCGCTCGAACGCCTGAACCGGCCGATTCCCAATCTCGACATTCTGCCCGGCGACGTGCCTACCAGTGCCCAGCGAGCAGCCTTCAATGCCCGCCCCCTCACCCGGGCCGTGCGCGTGGTGGCAGACGGCTACCGCTGGCGCACCTCGGTGCGCTTTTTTCGCGAAATAGCCGAGCAGGCCACAACAGAAGCCGAGCACGTCCTGATCGCCGATCTGGCCCGTGAACTGGGCCGTCGCGACCTTGCGGTCATTCTCAGCCAGAGCGCCCACACCGACGGCCACGGCAACTTTGCACGGATCGGGTTCCCGCTGATACCGACGCCGCCCGGCGCCAACTGGACGATGGTCCACGCCATTACCCGTCAGGAAAGCCAGTTCGCCATGAATGCGATCAGCCATGCCGGCGCGAGCGGGCTGATGCAGCTGATGCCCGGTACGGCGCGCGAGCAGGCCGGAAAGCTTGGCCTGCCCTACAATCAGGCCGCGCTCCTCACCGATGCGACCTACAACATCCAGCTTGGCGACGGCTATTTCCGAAGAATGCTTACCTATTATCAAGGCTCCTACCCGCTGGCGGTCGGCGCCTACAATGCTGGCCCCGGCAACGTGAATAAATGGCTGCGCGCCAACGGCGATCCGCGTACGGGCGCTATCGATTGGGTAACGTGGATCGAGCGGATTCCGATATACGAAACGAAGAACTACATCGCCAAGGTGCTGGAAAACGCGGTCGTCTACGACGCGCTCTATCCCGGCAAGGGTTACAACCGAGGCCGATACCCACTCAGCAATTTCCTGGGCAAGCCGGGGCCGGGATAGCAACGATAGGCCTTCAAGCGCCAACTGAACCGACGGGAGAATTCCACAATGGCAACCTGTAGCCATGCCGTGGCTCGCGAGACACCTTTATGATGGCCCTGATTGGGCAGGAGGTGTTTGGAATGACGAAGGAAGTTCAACGCGAGATTCAGCGTAAGTTGCGGGTGCTT
>Ga0181594_10001593_pt1 | contig 20981 bp, 16 predicted proteins | sample 071ome_18_FD_145603 | JGI IMG/M metagenome (GOLD analysis project Ga0181594, IMG submission 145603) | Coastal salt marsh microbial communities from the Groves Creek Marsh, Skidaway Island, Georgia - 071413BT metaG (spades assembly) | ecosystem: Environmental > Aquatic > Marine > Intertidal zone... | reverse complement strand
CCCTGGCCCCTGCTGAGGTCGCGAAGATCGTTATCGATGAAGATGCGGGTCGAATAGACGTTGTTGTGCCTGACGACCAATTGTCCCTCGCTATTGGGCGTAGAGGCCAAAATGTGCGTCTCGCGAGTCAGCTTAGTGGCTGGTCGATCGACATCTTGACTGAGGAAGAAGAGTCAGCGCGCAGGCAAGAGGAAGCGCGGCAGCGTTCCAAGACCTTCATCGAAGCTCTGGACGTGGATGAGATGATTGCAAATCTTCTGGTGGTTGAGGGTTTCACTACTATTGAAGAGGTCGCTTACGTTCCGATCGAAGAGCTTCAGGCAATCGAAGGTTTTGATGGTGAGATTGCCGAAGAATTGCGAAGCCGCGCTGAAGACTTTGTTAAAACTGAGCAAGAGCGGTTGGAAAAGCGCAGAGCTGAATTGGGCATTTCCGACGATATGGACCAAATCGAAGGGTTGGAGCTTGCTCAGCTAGTAAGACTTGGTGAATGTGGGGTTCTTTCTCTTGATGATTTGGCCGACCTGGCCAGCGATGAGTTCCGTTACATGACAAACCCTGATGTTGCAGTGGCAACGGTAGATGACATTGCTACCTTGGATGAAGAAGCTCTCAAAACAGGTATCGAAGGAAGCCCATTCTCTGCAGAAGAAGCAGATGGTTTGATTATGGCGCTGCGGGCGGAGTGGTTTGATGACTCAGAAGGTGAAGCTTCTGAGGATAAGGATGTGCCGGCGTGAGCCGGCCAATTCGGACTGGGGATGCGGAGCCGAAATGGCTGAAGCGGTTGAAAACATCACTGGCGATGGAGTGGCGCATAGGCCGGCTCGAGACGATGGACAGCGTCGTTGCGTTGTCACGCGTTCCAAGCGCCCACGTGCAGAACTTCTTCGATATGTGCTCGACCCAGAAGGTCGAGTTACTCCAGATGTAGCTGAACGTCTTCCGGGACGGGGTGTATGGGTAACGCCAGATCATACAATTTTTTGCAAAGCAGTTGCTGGACGCTTTAAGGCTGGCTTCAAAGCTGATATCAACATTCCATCAAGCTTGCTGAATGATACGATTTGCCTGTTGGATGACCGTATCACAGGGCTGCTTGGGATGGCGCGTGGAGCTGGTCAGGTTGGCATTGGCTGGGAGCAGGCTCGTGAGTTTGCTCGTAACCGTGTTATAGGAGCAGTGGTTGTAGCTTCTGATGCTGCACCAGCATCGCGTATAAGGCTCGAGCGTTTAGCTAGAGGTGTGCCAGTGATAGATATTTTGTCGGGGAGCAGCTTGGGTCGTGCTTTTGGGCGTGATCAGGTTGTGAATGCACTCGTAACGCGAGGTAAATTCTCCGACATGTTATTGCGGGAGGCGGCGCGGCGCCGCGGCCTTTCCGTACCGATAGATGACGGTGCCGCGACGACCCCGAAGGGCGAGGGCTCAAAAACATGAGCGATGATGAAACTGTCGAACGTAAACCAGGCAAACTTCGCCTGCAGCCAAAAGGTACTCTAGGTCTCAAAAAGACCGTAGATGCTGGCCAGGTGCAGCAGAAATTTACGCGTGGTCGAACCAAAACCGTTACGGTAGAGGTAAAAAAGACGCGTGCACCTTCGAGAGATAGCGGCAACCAGGAAGCTGCCGGTGGCCTAAGTGAAGCGGAAAAGGCAGCGCGTCTCAAAGCTCTGCAAGCTTTGCAATCGGGTGCGTCTCGTCCTGCCGCTCCCCCTGCACCGCCACCTCGTCCACGCCCCGCGCCAAAGCCAGTTGCTGTTGAGCAATCTGAGCCTGAAGCAGATGAAGCAGAGGCCGTCATGGCCACAGCTGACGATAGTGGGGTAGTTCAGGAGCCAATGCAGGTAGAGGTGCCTGAACTATCTCCACCTCCCGAGCCTGAGAAACCCCCAGAACCTGAGTTAACCCCTGAGGAACGAGAACTTCTTGAGCTCAAGCGAGCAGAGGAAGAGGAGCGAGAAAAACTCGCTACTGCCCAGCGTGAGGCTGCAGAACGAGCTCAGGCCACAGCGCCTTCTCGGCGCCCTGAAGGACGTCGTTCTGGGGGGCAAGGTGAAGGTCGCCGTTCTGGTGCTGCGCCTGGCCGTCCTGGTGCTGCTGGTCCAGGTCGCGGTGGTGCGGCACCCGCCCGTGGCGGACAAAATCGTCCACCTCCTCGTCGCCAAAGCGACGTTGATCCTGTCATTCCTTTAGATCTGCCTGGTGAAGGTAAGCCTTCCCGGGACGATGACCGTCGTCGTGCTCGGCCAGTTGAAGAAGAACGGCGTGCCCCTCGTCGTGAACGTGGCGGTGATTCCCGACGCCGTACAGGTAAGCTCACAATTTCACAAGCGCTCGATGATGAGGTGGCGGAAGAGAGAACACGCAGTCTAGCTTCTGTCCGTCGCGCGCGCGAGCGTGAGCGTCAACAGCGTCAAGATCGATCGACTAATGATGGTGGCTCAATAGTTCGCGAAGTGGTGTTGCCGGAAGTCATTGTTGTTAGCGAGCTGGCAAACAGAATGGCTGTGCGTACTGTAGAAGTCGTCAAAAAGATGATGCAGCTTGGTGTCATGGCAACCGCCAATCAGACAATAGATGCTGACACAGCTGAGCTTGTGATTGGTGAATTTGGCCACCGTGTACGACGAGTTTCCGAGTCGGACGTTGAGATAGGACTAGATGCAGCTACAGATTCTGATGAGGATCTGGTGGGACGTCCCCCAGTCATTACAATCATGGGGCATGTTGATCACGGCAAAACCTCTCTATTGGACGCAATCCGCAAGACGAAGGTAACTGAAGGAGAAGCAGGGGGCATCACGCAACACATCGGTGCCTATCAAGTCGATGTAAATGGCGCGATACTAACCTTCCTCGATACTCCGGGTCACGCAGCGTTCTCGTCTATGCGGCAGCGTGGTGCCAAGGTTACAGATATCGTTGTGTTGGTCGTAGCCGCCGATGATGGGGTGCAGCCACAGACAGTTGAGGCCATCAATCATGCAAAGGCTGCGGAAGCGCCGATGATTGTGGCAATAAACAAAATAGACAAACCTGATGCCGATCCCAATATTGCAAAACAGGGATTGCTGACCCACGAGATTGTCGCTGAGGACTTTGGTGGCGATGTTCAAATGGTGCCAGTATCCGCATTAACTGGGCAAGGTCTTGATGATCTGCTTGAGGCCATTGCACTCCAGGCTGAGGTTATGGAGCTTAAAGCTAATCCAGCTCGTGAGGCTCGCGGTGCTGTAATTGAAGCCCAGCTTGACCGCGGGCGTGGTTCTGTTGCCACGGTATTAGTGCAGTCCGGAACTCTCCGACGGGGAGATGTAATGGTTGCAGGCGCGGAATGGGGTCGTGTTCGCGCAATGCTAAATGAGCGTGGCGAGCAAGTGGATGAAGCTGGACCGTCGACACCTGTGGAAGTTCTTGGACTCTCAGGTGTTCCGATGGCGGGTGACGAAGTTGTTGTCGTGGATAACGATGCTCGAGCCCGTGAAGTCAGCGAGTATCGACAAAGGACTGAACGAAACAAGCGCACTGCAACTGCGCCTCGTGGAACAATTAACGAAATGTTCGGTCGGATTGCCTCTGGGGAGAGCAAAGAGCTTCCTGTGGTCGTTAAAGCAGATGTTCAGGGTAGTTTGGAGGCGATTGTTGCTTCTCTTGAAAAATTCCAGAACGATGAAGTTTCAATTCGCGTTCTGCACTCGGGCGTCGGTGCAATCAGTGAATCCGATGTAACACTTGCTTCGTCATCCGGTGGCTTCCTGGTTGGTTTCAATGTTCGTGCGGCAGCATCAGCTAGGAATCAAGCTCAGCAAGATGGTGTAGATATTCGCTACTACTCAATCATCTATGAACTTCTGGATGACATGAAAGCGGCTGTCGAAGGCTTATTGGCACCAGAACAGCGAGAGAAATTTATCGGTAACGCAGAGATCCGCGAAGTATTTAATATTACGAAAGTCGGCAAGGTAGCAGGCTGTAGGATTATAGACGGTATCGTTAAGCGCGGGGCAGGTGTTCGATTGCTTCGAGATAACGTGGTCATACACGAAGGAAAACTTGGGACTCTGAAGCGCTTCAAGGAGGAAGTCCGAGAAGTTCGAGAAGGCTTCGAGTGTGGAATGGGCTTCGAAAACTATCAGGACATCAAAGAAGGTGACGTGATAGAATGTTACGAGGTTGAAGAAGTCGCCCGAGTTCTTTAATCGACTGGTCTCATGTCAGCACGGTCTCAAACTAGGCGCGGGAGCGCCCCTACTCAGCGCGCATTAAGAATGGGCGAGGTGGTGCGCCACGCTCTCTCTGAAATTATCGCCCGTGGCGATCTTCGTGATCCTGCGCTGTCAGGGCAGGCAATCACTGTGACCGAGGTAAGGCCTAGCCCAGATCTTCGGAGTGCCACTGTTTTTGTAACACCTCTAGGGGGGGGTGAAGCTGATGATATCGTTGCAGCGCTGAAACGCGCGCGTGGATATTTGCGCGCTGAGCTTGGTCGGATGATTGAGGCTAAATTTACCCCTGATTTGCGTTTTGTAGCTGATAAAGCTTTTGATCAAAGTCAGCGTATTAGCCATGTGTTGAGAAAACTATCGAACGATGATGTGAGTGAGGTTAATCCTGATGGCGCGTAGAAGGCGGAAGCCCGCGCCAGATGCTCCCAATGGGTGGTTAGTCATTGATAAACCTTCCGGTATGACGTCTACAGCGGTTTCAAATGCAATAAAGCGTATAAGTTTAGGCGCGAAATGCGGACATGGTGGCACGCTAGACCCGCTTGCTACTGGTGTTTTGCCAATTGCGCTTGGCTCTGCAACCAAAACCGTGCCCTATGCTATGGACGGCAGGAAATCATACCGTTTCACTGTGCGATGGGGTATCGCAACGACAACAGACGATGCAGAAGGCGATCAAGTTGAAACCTCCGACTTAAGGCCATCTCGTGAAGAGATACTAAAGGTTTTGGAGCAATTTCGTGGTGCTATCATGCAAATCCCTCCGCGTTATTCAGCCATAAAGGTTGAGGGGGCCCGTGCTTATGATCTTGCCCGTGGAAATGAAGATTTCGAGTTGAAAGCTCGCGAAATTCAAATTTATAAATTTGATTTAGTAGACATGTTAGATGCTGACTCCGCTGTATTTGATGTTGAAAGCGGAAAGGGAGCATATATGCGCGGTCTAGCTCGCGACTTGGGCGCTGCTCTAGGGTGTCTTGGTCATATAGCGGCTTTGCGTCGCACGCGCGTTGGTCCATTTAACCTCGACCAAGCGCATGAACTCGAATACTTGACTTCCCTCGGGCGCATCGACGATGTTTGCCCGGCGGTGCTGCCGGTTAAGACCGCGCTGGACGACATCCCGGCGCTGGCCGTTTCCGACAGTGAAGCAACGGACATTCGCAATGGGCGATCTGTCCGTCTTTTACGCAAAGGAGATCTCGATCGTGTTGCGGCCCTACCAAAGGGTTGCCAACTTCGCGTCGAAGCACATGGTGAACTAGTAGCTATTGCGCGAATTGAGGCGAACGAATTGAAACCAGAGCGTGTTCTTAACCCTTAACGAATAGGAATGGATCGATGTCGATCACCAAAGAAAGAACTGAAGAATTAGTTAAAGAATATGGAAAAAGCGAAGGTGACACAGGTGCACCAGAAGTGCAGGTTGCTATCCTGACGGAGCGGATCCGTAATCTTACAGATCACATGCAAGACCATAAAAAGGACCTGCATTCTCGCAGGGGCTTATTAGTTATGGTTGGCCAACGTCGACGGTTGCTTGATTATCTCCGTCGGAAAGATGATGCCCGCTATCAAGATGTGATTAAGCGTTTGGGCCTCCGCCGCTAGTGATTTCAGGCTGCGATGATCGCACCTGGAAGGGCCTATAAATGGCCTAAACCGATCGTTGGTGCCACGGGTGCCATACAAATTCCGAAGTGCATAAATGGCCAGGGGTCGTGCTTCGTGGGAAGGATGTTGAGTTATGTTTAATATTGTCCGCAAAGAAATTGATTGGGACGGGCGTAAGCTTGTTCTGGAAACTGGGCGTATGGCGCGTCAGGCTAACGGAGCTGTGTTGGCTACGCTTGGCGAAACTGCAGTATTATGCGCAGTAACAGCTGAGCGTGCACCTCGGCCAGGTTTGGACTTTTTTCCTCTCACGGTTCATTACCAAGAAAAGACATATGCAGCTGGGAGAATCCCAGGTGGGTTTTTCAAGCGTGAAGCGCGGCCGTCTGAGAAAGAGACACTGACATCTAGACTAATTGATCGTCCAATTAGACCTCTTTTTGCTCCTGGCTTTAAGTGCGAGACACAGGTCCTTGCAACGGTGCTGTCTCATGACATGGAAAATGATCCAGATATCCTTGCTATGATTGCGGCTTCAGCTGCTCTCACGATTTCCGGTGTGCCATTTATGGGGCCAATAGGTGGTGCCCGCGTAGGTGAGATCGACGGTAATCTGGTGTTGAATCCAACTTTAGAGCAGATGGAAGTCTCAACTCTTGATCTGGTGGTTGCTGGAACTCAAGAGGGTGTCTTAATGGTTGAATCAGAAGCTCAAGAGCTGTCTGAAGAACGTATGCTTGAAGCTGTGATGTTTGGACATAGAGGTTTCCAGCCCGTTATTGACCTTATTATTGACTTAGCAGAAGCCGCAGCCAAAGAGGCGTGGCCAGAGCCTCAGAAGCCAGATGGTGAGGAAGCAATGCGCTCCAAGCTTGAGGGTCTCGTCGGAGACGATTTGAAATCGGCCTATGCGATAGTCGCAAAACAAGACCGTCAGAGTGCAGTGGGTGAAGCTAAGGATAAGGCTATTGCCGCAATCGTAGCCGAAGAGGGTGACGAAGGACTTGCTAAGAACGTCTTAAAGGACCTTGAAAAAGACATCGTTCGTGGGGCTATTCTTGATACAAAGTTAAGAATTGATGGTCGCGACACCGCTACTGTCCGTCCAATTGTGGCTGAGGTTGGCGTCTTGCCACGCAGCCACGGCTCAGCATTATTTACCCGAGGCGAAACTCAAGGTCTGATTGTTTGTACTTTGGGAACGGGGTCTGACGAACAGATACTCGACCGTCTAGAGGGTGAAACCCGAGAACGTTTCATGCTGCATTACAACTTCCCACCGTTTTCTGTAGGTGAGACTGGCCGCATTGGTCCTCCCGGCCGCCGCGAAATTGGCCATGGAAAACTGGCCTGGCGCGCACTCCGGCCGATGTTGCCAAAGCATGAAGATTTTCCTTACACAATTAGGTGTGTTTCAGAAATTCTTGAGTCCAATGGTTCCTCCTCCATGGCAACAGTCTGTGGTGGCAGCCTGGCTATGATGGACGCCGGTGTGCCTCTTAAGAAGCCGGTTGCTGGCATCGCTATGGGATTGATTAAAGAAGGCGATCGGTTCGCAGTTCTCTCAGATATTTTGGGTGATGAAGATCATCTTGGGGATATGGATTTCAAAGTTGCGGGCACCGCAGATGGTATCACCAGTCTTCAGATGGACATCAAAATCACTTCCATCACTGAGGAAATCATGCAGGTAGCTTTGGCCCAAGCAAAAGATGGCCGGAAGCATATTTTGGGTGAAATGGATAAGGGTTTAGGCCAAGCTCGGGCGGAAGTTTCGAGTAATGCTCCCCGGATAACTACCATGACTGTGCCCAAAGAAAAGATCCGGGAAGTAATTGGCTCGGGCGGCAAGGTTATTCGTGAAATTGTTGAGGTCTCAGGTGCAAAAGTCGATATTGAAGATGACGGCACCATCAAGATAGCGTCAGTGGACTCTTCAGCTGCAGATAAAGCACGACAAATGATCGAGGCGATTGTTGCTGAACCAGAAGCCGGTAGAATTTATGAAGGTAAAGTAGTCAAGGTTCTCGATTTTGGCGCCTTTGTGAATTTCCTAGGCCCACGTGACGGCTTGGTTCATATCTCTGAGTTGCGTCCAGAGAGGGTGAGGTCAGTCACAGATATCGTTAATGAGGGCGATATTGTAAAAGTTAAGTGCCTGGGCTTCGATGATCGTGGCAAGGTTAGGCTATCGATGAAGAATATAGATCAGGAGACCGGCGAGGAGATCGTGATCGAGGAAGCTGAAGACTGATCAATATGAGGGCTCTGAAGGAAGGTATCAGGGCCCTCTCTTTTCAATAGTTGAAAAAGGTCCCCGCTGTATTCTTGATTTTGGCAGTAAGGGGACTGTACTGGAAAAAGTTGTGGGGAAAATGGCTTAGGCCATGATGTGATCCACACTGCGCTTGGGAGACGATATCGCGCATGATTGTACAGGCGAGGAATATGTCGGGCGCTGAAGTATTGCCTCTTGTCGAAGGCGGGAAAGGTGTTTCTGCCACTAATGGCGCTAGTGCTGGTGCCTGGGCAAGGGCAGGGGGAATTGGTACCTTTTCAGGTGTAAACGCCGATAGCTTTTCTCCTAACGGAGAACTTATCCCCCAAACTTACCATGGGCGAACCAGAAAAGATCGTCATGAAGAACTGGTTGCATACGGCATTCGTGGAGCAATCCATCAAGCACGCGTTGCCTGGGAAACGGCAGGAGGTAACGGCCGTATTCATATAAATGTTCTCTGGGAGATGGGTGGAGCCGAGCAAGTTCTCCAAGGTGCTCTTGAAGGAGCGAAAGGCCTAATCCACGGCGTAACCTGCGGCGCTGGTATGCCCTACAGACTTGCAGAAATTGCATCATCATTCGGGGTTTACTACTACCCGATTGTCTCATCAGCACGAGCCTTCAGGGCACTTTGGAAGAGATCTTACCATCGCCATTCTGAGTGGCTCGGTGGCGTTGTGTATGAGGACCCTTGGCTTGCTGGTGGTCATAATGGCCTTTCAAACAGCGAGGATCCAACCGATCCAGAGTCTCCGAAAGGTAGAGTGGCAGAACTAAGAAAGACTATGAATGCAGTGGGTCTAAATGATGTGCCCGTTGTTATGGCTGGAGGTGTGTGGCGGTTAGATGAGTGGGAGGACTGGATTGAAGATCCAGATATTGCACCAATAGCGTTTCAATTTGGAACACGACCTCTTCTAACCCAGGAAAGCCCAATTCCAGATGTTTGGAAGCAGAAGCTGCCAACTCTTGAACCAGGAGATGTCCTTCTGCAAAGATTTAGTCCGACTGGATTCTACTCTTCTGCAGTAAGAAATTCATTTCTTGAAAGGTTGGAAGCTAGATCTGAACGGCAGATTAGCTATGCACTAAATCCCGAGGGTAATCTTGTCGCCGAGCTGGCGGTAGGGCCGCGTGGCCGAAAGGTATTCGTTGCCCCGGCAGATAAACAGCGGGCGGAAGCTTGGATGGCATCTGGATATAGCGAGGGTCTGCGTACGCCAGACTCTACAATGGTGTTCACTACGTCTGATGAGGCGAGACAGATTCATAAAGACCAAGTGGGATGTATGGGATGTCTATCTCAATGCCGGTTTTCGAATTGGTCCCAGACAGAAGCAGGTTCTACAGGTCGGAAGCCTGATCCTAGGTCTTTCTGTATTCAAAAAACACTTCAAGCTATAGCTCATGGAGATCCTCCCGAGGATCACCTAATGTTTGCAGGCCATAACGCCTATCGATTTGGTCAAGATGATTGGTATGCGAACGGTTTTATCCCTACTGTCAAGCAGCTTGTCGATCGCATCGTTTCCGGTCAGTGATTGAGCCTTCAAAAAGAATAGTTTGATATTTGGATCAAGCGCGTTATCTCTAGAGAAGATGGTGTCAGTTATCTCAGGGAGAACTATCAACAATGGGCAATAAAATGGTCATTGCTGATAAGAACGAAGAACTAAAAATCCGTGCGGTTGGTCTTAAACCAACGCGGCAGAGGATAGGGCTCGCAAGATTATTATTTAGTGGCTCTGCAAGACATGTCACTGCAGACGAGCTTTTTGCAGAAGCCTCTGAATCCGGTGTGCCGGTATCACTGGCGACCGTATATAATACTCTTCGGCAATTTGTTGATGTTGGTCTACTCCGCGAGGTCTTGGCAGGTCCCGAGCGTTCGTATTTTGATACCGACGTTTCTCACCATCACCACTTCTTTCACGTTGATGAAAATCGACTAGAAGATTTGCCTCCAGGATCCATATCAATCGATGACCTGCCGAATGCACCTGCAGGTTCTAAAATCGAGAGAGTAGATGTGGTCGTCAGGTTGACGCGTAAATAAAGATTAAAAACTGCTATAAGCAAGAAATTTTAATTTAGAATGCTTCTAATCCATTGACTTCCACCCATTTGCCTACCACTTACTGGTGGTAGGTCGACAATGGTGTCGATAGACCTGCTGGAACCAGCGGGTCGTTAAAACAAACATGTTTGAGGGAGAAGTCGATGTCGCTCAAAGGAAGTAAAACTGAAGACAATCTAAAAGAAGCGTTTGCTGGTGAAAGCCAGGCTAACCGCAGATATCTATATTTCGCACAGAAGGCAGATATCGAAGGCTATAACGACGTAGCAGCTGTTTTCCGGTCAACTGCTGAAGGCGAAACTGGCCATGCGCATGGTCACCTTGAGTATCTTGAAGAGGTAGGGGACCCTGCAACTGGCTTGGCCATGGGCGCAACGGAAGATAACTTAAAGGCCTCTGTTGCTGGTGAAACCCATGAGTACACCGATATGTACCCTGGCATGGCTCGTACAGCCCGTGAAGAGGGCTTTGACGAGATCGCTGACTGGTTTGAAACCCTAGCAAAGGCTGAACGTAGCCATGCTGGACGTTTCCAAAAGGCGTTAGACGATCTCGGCTAAATTTTAGTCGTGGGGGTTTGGGGGAGCACAACTTGAGTGCCCCCCAATATCCTCTACTAAATACAGATATTTGGGAAACTCACCGATGAGCGAAGGAAGCTTAGGAGCTCCAATCCGGCACCCGATTGATTTCAATCATCCGGATTTTACTGATCCAGCAAAGTTGGATGAAGAGATGCGTCGCATCTTTGACATCTGCCATGGGTGTCGTCGTTGTTTTAACCTGTGCGATAGTTTCCCACGCCTCTTTGATTTGATTGATGCAGCCCCATCGGAAGAGTTAGACACAGTCGATAGTGCAGATTTCAAGGGGGTTGTGGACGCCTGTACCCTTTGTGATCTCTGCTTCATGACAAAGTGTCCATATGTACCGCCGCACGAATTCGATTTAGATTTCCCGCATCTTATGCTGCGTTACAGACATATGGAATTCAAGCAGGGTCGTCGCAGCAAGATTGAGTCTCAGCTAACAGAGACTGATCGGAATGGTCGCCTTGGCAGCCTGGTTTCTGGAGTTGCTAACTGGGCCAGTGATACAGGCAATAAAATCACAAGGCCAATCATGGAAAAGACAGTCCATGTGCATCGTGATGCAGCCTTACCAAAATTTGCTGGACAAACACTTGTTAAAAAGGCGGCAGAAAATCCGGCGCAGGTTAATGCGGCAGCGCCTGCTTCTGGGCGAAAGGCCGTTATCTATGCCACATGTTTTGGTAACTACAATGAGCCCGATTTAGGTCTGGCTGCAAGAGCCGTGTTGGCTAAGAACGGTGTGCAGACCGAAGTTACTTATGCAGGCTGTTGTGGAATGCCACAAATGGAGCAGGGGAACGTAGAGCGTGTTGCGGAGCGTGCACGATCTGTTGCTGCTGAAATGATGAAATGGGTGGATGACGGCTTCGACGTTATCGCTTTGGTTCCATCTTGTGCCTTGATGCTGAAATTCGAGTGGCCATTGCTGGTGCCGGATGATGAAAATGTAAAGCGTCTTGCGAATGCAACTCATGATGTCGCTGAGTATGTCGTAGATATTGCCAAGAAAGAGGGGCTTGCTGAAGGTCTCGGTCCTTTAGATGGTGACATAACAGTGCATCTCGCCTGTCACGCACGTGCGCAGAACATGGGGCCAAAAGCGGCCGAGATGTTGCGTCTCATTCCAGATACACGGGTTGCAATTATTGAGCGCTGTTCGGGCCATGGTGGATCATGGGGTGCAATGAAGGAAAATTTCGAAGTTGCACTGAAGGTTGGTAAACCGGTAGCTCGTCAAGCCGCCAAGGCAATCAACGACGCAGCTGCAAAAGGCAAGACAAGATTTATTGCCTCAGAGTGTCCTTTGGCGGGCCATCATATCGTGCAGGGCATAGAGCGCGAGGACCCAGAGGCAAAAATATCTGAAGCCCCACATCCAATTAAATTATTCGCCGAAGCATACGGTCTTAAATACTAAGAGGATCGAACACAGCTATGTCAAATCGCCAAATAAATCCAGACGATATCATGGATCTTGAAGCTTATCTTTCAATTAGAAAGGATAAGCGAAGAGAGATGTCACTCATAAAAAAAGATCGACGGGTAGAGGTTGGACCTTTTGCGACCTTTTATTTTGAGAGTTACGAAACCATGTGGCACCAAGTCCACGAGATGCTCGCCATTGAAAAAGGCGGCGCTGAGCAAGTTCCGGATGAACTTGAAGCATATAACCCTCTCATACCGCAGGGTAGAGAGCTAATTGCAACAGTGATGTTTGAAATCGATGATCCATTGCGACGCAAGACCGTTCTAAGTCGCATGGGTGGTGTCGAAGAGAATATGTACCTTGAGGTTAACGGCGAGCGAGTGAGTGGTAAGGCTGAAGAAGATGTTGATCGTACTGCGGCGGATGGCAAAGCCTCCAGTGTGCAATTCGTTCACTTTCCATTATCAGATGCTCAGGCAGATGTGCTGAAGAATTCGGGTGCCCGAGTGATCGTAGGAATAGATCATGAAAACTATTCCCACATGGCAGTTATGTCAGAGCCAACCCGGAACGCTTTGGCGGGGGATTTAGACTGAATTATCTCTGTTGGTTATGCGCAGGATAAGGTTGCCATAATCATCCACAACAGCAGCCCAATCTGGTGGTAAGACAGTTGTTGCTGTCTTTTCTATTATGATCGCTGGTCCATAAATCTTATGACCTGGCCCAGTGGATGATCGGTCATAAATACTGGTCTCAATAAGAGTTTCTCCGTCGAAACACACCTTCCGTGTTCCTATTGACTGGATTTCTTTGTCGGAGCGGAGAACAACCTTAGGGCCTGTTTTGAAGCCAGTGGCCGTTGCGGTTAAACGGCAATTAACGATCTCAATTTGCCGAGAACGTATATCGTAACCGTGCTCTTGTGTGTGGATTTTGTGAAAGCGTTCAGTAAAAGTATATAAGGTATCGTGAGGTAATACCATTGTCGTTGCTTCGAAGCCTTGCCCTAGATAGCGCGCATCAATAATCCATTTTTTTTGATGCCGTGTTTGGTCTGATGTTTGTTTCTTTAGCCAAATATCCCCTAAAGAAGTCATCCGCCCGAATGCATCTTTCGCCATCTGCCAGCCTTCAGCATCAGCTGATCTTAGAATTGTTTCCACAAAACTAGATGTGGGATCCGACATTAGGATCCCACGAGCGCATAATGTGCCAGGAGCTGGTGGGACGATTACTACTGGACATCCAGACTCAAGAGCGACATCAGCGGCGACGAGGGGGCCTGCACCGCCATATGCAATTAGAGCCATGTCTCGAAGGTCATGGCCTCGCTCTGATGATGCGGAACGTATAGCCCTAGCGATGTTTGCAGCCGCTACGGACAAAACCCCGGCGGCAGCTTTCTCCAGTGTAATCTCTAGAGGTTTTGCCACTTGCTCGGTCATAGCGTTTTCTGCTGCCCCCAAATCAAGTTTTGTAGAGCCATCAACTAAGCCAGTATCTGCATCTAGTCTTCCGAGAATTAGGTTAGCATCTGTTAACGTCGCTCCTTTGCCGCCATTTCCGTAAGCTGCCGGGCCTGGGATTGCCCCGGCACTTTGTGGGCCAACGGATAACCCTCCTGCGGCGTCAACCACTGCCAGTGAACCACCACCGGCTCCGATGACTGAAATATCAAGGCTGGGTGTTCTTACTGGATAACCTGCTACATCACGTTCGGCGGAAATACGAATTTCACCATTAATGATGAGACCAATATCGGTTGATGTGCCGCCCACATCAAAAGTTGCAACATTTGGAAACCCTGCTTTGAGAGCTATTGCTGCAGCGGCTGCCACCCCCGCCGATGGGCCAGAAAGGCAAGTGCTCACTGGTATTTGCTCGGCTGTCTCAAGTGTCATGAGACCGCCGCCGGAGTGAACTATGTATGGCTCAGCTGTAATGCCAAGTTTGATAACCCGATTTCGGAGGTCTCCAAAATATGTTGCCATTTTTGGACCAACAAATGCATTTAGGACCGTTGTTGATGTTCTTTCGAATTCGCGAAACTCAGGCGAAACCTTGATGGAACAACTAACAAACGCCTTCGGAAGTAAAGATTTCAAAATTTCTTCAGCTTGCTGTTCATGGATTGGGTTTCGATAACTGTGGAGAAAAACAACAGCTATCGCCTCTATCCCCGCATCTAAAAAGTTTTTACCAGCATCTGTTACAGCCTTTGTATCCAAAGGGATTAGGATAGAGCCGTCCTGGTCAAGTCGTTCCGCAACCTCTACTCGATTCCGCCGGGGAGCTAGAGCAGGTGGGCGAGTGACGCGGTAGTCATAGAGATTGGGGCGTGTTTGTCTTGCAATTTCTAAGACATCACGAAAGCCCTTGGTCGTTACTAATGCCGTTTTGGCACCATTTCTCTCGATGGCCATGTTGGTGGCGACAGTCGTTCCATGACCGATCCAATTGACTTGATCAGGAGTAACAGAGGCAAGTTGTAGAATTTCTCGTAAACCGGTCTCAATAGCCCGCGCGGGTTCCTTTGGTGTCGAAGGCGTCTTGTGGTGGATGGCGTTGGTACCCTGCAGTAACGTCAGGTCAGTAAATGTTCCACCAACATCAATTCCTATTCTGATCATTTGGTCCTTCGACTATTAAACAACGCAAGTATAAATTCGGTTAAATTACTTTAGATCGTTTTTTGATCACTCTCTGATGCATGTTTTATAGCCTGCCAGACGCGTTCTGGCGTTGCAGGCATCTCTATGTGTTTAATTCCATAATCTCTCAAAGCATTTACTATTGCAGATATCACAACCGCTAGAGCTGGTGTTGTTCCACCTTCACCGCCGGGTCTAATTCCAAAAGGATGTGAGCTAGCTGGAATTTCTGAAATTAATGTTTGCATAGGCGGGGTTACATCCGCCCGCGGAACAGCGTAGTCCATGAAGGAGCCTGCAAGCAGTTGGCCTGTTTGATCATCATATTTGCAATGTTCAAAAAGTGCCTGGCCCAACCCTTGGGCAATAGCACCGTGAGCCTGTCCATGTAGAACCATTGGATTAATTGCGTTGCCGACATCGTCAACTCCAGTCCACTTCAGGATTTCAACAACGCCGGTCTCAGGGTCAACCTCAACCTCGCAGACATGTGAGCCATAGGGATATCCGCCAACGCGATTTACAATATCTCCTATACCCTCGAAATGTCCTTTGAGGTTGCTAGGCAGACTATTTAAAGTTTCAGCGGCATCCCTGACCTGCCAAAGATCCATACTTTGCCCGTTTGGGCCTACGAAGGATCCCTCTTCATAAGAAATCTCGTTGTCGGGAAGATTGGTTATATGAGCAAAAATAGCCTTGCCGCGAGCTATAAGCGCTTCAATGGCTTGATTTAATGCAATTGTCACAAGTCGCATAGAACGTCCGGAGTGAGAACCTCCGCCAACACTTACTCTTGCGGTGTCATTTGCGATAAAACGAATTTTATCGAATGGTACTCCTAGCCACTCGCTAGCAACTTGAGGGAAGGTGGTCTCATGACTTTGGCCACTCGACATGGTTCCTACAACGAATTCAACCATTCCATCATGGGTAACCCTCAGTTCAACACGTTCGCGTGGAATACCACTGGTGACTTCAATGTAATTAGCAATCGCTATTCCGCGTTTCTTTCCTAAGGTTTCGGATTGGGCTCTTCTCTCTGGAAAGGTTATCCAGTTAGCAGCCTCTAAAACTTCCTTCATGGAGGCTGGATAATCGCCGCTGTCGTATGTCACACCAACGGGTGTGGTGAAAGGCATGGATTGGGGTTGGATTAGATTGCGAGAACGAAGTTCTACTGGGTCAATATCCATTTCCTCTGCGGCCATATCGATTAACCGTTCCACAATGAAAATTGCTTCAGGTCGACCTGCACTTCGGTAAACAGCCGTCGGAGGCAAATTGGTGAAAACGGCTTCTCCGCGGAAATGAATGGCAGGGATGTTGTATACACCCTGCATCATCGATAATCCCTTGCGCAGAGGCCAGAAATAGACCGAATAAGCTCCAAGATTCATGGTATTGTGGCCCCGAAGGCCCAAAAACTTTCCGTCTGCCGATAGAGCAAGTTCTGCGGTAGAACGCAGATCTCTCCCCTGATAATCAGATAGAAAGCACTCGCTTCGTGTCCCTACCCATTTTACCGGACAACCAACCCGTCTGGCTGCCCATGGGATTAAAGCAAATTCTGGAGAGAACGCATTGCGCGTTCCGAAGTTTCCTCCCATATCACCAAAAACAGCGCGACACTTTGTTAGAGGTACGCCCAGTACAGTAGCAAGTCGTTCCCTTGTTTGTACCGCGCCTCTCCCAGATGCTGCATAAAGAGTGTAGGAATCTTCTGTTTGACTATAGTCACCAACGACGGTCCGTGGCTCCATAGGCACGCCATTTATCCGATTAATCCATGTTTCTAATCGAACAACATGAGCTGCTTTATTAAAAGCATCTGACGCATCCGCAGCACTGCCTACTTCCGCTTGGAGAGCTATATTTCCAGCACAGCCTGGCCAAATTTCATACGCACCCGGTGCAGTGGATTCTTTTGAATCCGTGTAGGCTGGAAGAACCTCAAAGGTAACTTCTATGGCCTCTATGGCATCCTGGGCCTCAGCAGCAGTTTTAGCGACTGCCATTGCTATGGGTTCGCCAACATAACGCACAATGATAGGCGGCATAGGCATATTTTCAGACGTAAAAACGTCAAACCCCAACGGTAGTCTGAGTTCAGCATCAGGTGGGCCTTGCCAATCAGGATTGTGAGGAATGGGTTTCATTCCATCATTGATGGCATCTGCTCCGGTGAGGACACCTAAGACGTTTGGCATAGATGCAGCGATAGATGTGTCTATTTCAACAATTCGAGCGTGTGGGTGGGGTGATCGAAGAAAAGCGGCATACGCCATAGAGTCAAGCTTGACGTCGCTTGCATAGAGACCACGACCTCTTGTTAATCGTAAGTCTTCGACGCGCTTCACAGATACACCAATACCATTTGGTCTCGGTGGACTTTGGTTCACCACTATCTTCCTGCCCTTAAAGATTGCTTGGGAAAAGTTACTTGCAGTTCCAACTAATTGCTATGGTGTGGCAGCTAATGTCGAAAAAAACATTGGCCAGTTTTTCTTAAATTTTGAAAGGGTTGTGTCTCAGAACGAAGAGGTGATCATCTCATAACTGCTCAACACCGATTTTCAAAACGCCAAGGTCAGTGAGATAACAACAGAGTTACTTTAATTTTGGTCTAAAAACGCTTCATTCAGTATTACTTGGATTTAGACGGTCTCGTAATTCTTTACCTGTTTTGAAGTAAGGCGTGTTTTTACTATCAACATCGACTGCTTCACCGGTCCTGGGATTGCGACCCGTTCGAGATTCTCGGCGCTTAACTGAAAAAGCACCAAATCCTCTGAGCTCTACGCGATCTCCGCGAGATAAGGCATCAGAAATTTCATCAAAAACGGTGTTAACCACTTTTTCAATGTCGTGACTGGTTAAATGAGGATTGCGCTCTATCAGACGAGCGATCAGCTGTGAGCGGGTCATAAAGGACGCCTCCAGATCTTTTGCTTTAAGAAGTTTAGCTCAAGCATACCGAAAGCCACAATATTTTTTAATTTTGAGAATTACCCAGCAGAATATAGCGAAAATAGCAGGCCAGCTGCGTTATTTAAATGGACGCGGCAGCGCACGTTTATAAATAATTATCGGCCAGCTTAGATGCTGGCCGATAATAAACCATGGTTATAAGACTAATCTTGAAAAGATTAGAAGCTGATTATGCTTCATCCTCTTCTTGTTGGCGGTTCCGCAACGCTGCGCCCAGAATGTCACCAAGGCTGGCACCTGAGTCGGATGAACCAAATTGTGCCATAGCCTCCTTTTCATCCGCGATCTCACTGGCCTTAATTGACAAGGTGATCCGGCGATTATTGCGATCGATCTGCATTACCATCGCGTCTACCCGCTCACCTACGGCAAAACGATCAGTCCGCTGTTCACTCCGCTGGCGAGCTAGATCTGATTTACGAATAAATCCAGTTAGCTCGTTGCCAAGATCCAGCTCTAAACCATTTTCGTTGACAGATGAGATGGTGCCAGTGACGACTGCGCCGCGACGCATTTGCTCACCTTCACCCAGGGCTGCTTCAAATGGATCTTCAACGAGCTGCTTAATACCAAGACTGATACGCTCTTTCTCTGGATCAACATCTAGCACCTGTGCCTTTAGAGTTTGCCCACGCTCATAATCTTTGATTGCTTCATCGCCTGAGCGTTCCCAATCAAGATCTGATAAGTGGACCATACCATCAATGTCACCAGGAAGGCCTAAGAAAAGGCCAAACTCAGTGATGTTGCGCACTTCGCCTTCAATTTCAGACCCAACGGGGTGACCCTCCAAGAAGACCTCCCATGGGTTGCGCTGAGTCTGCTTGATGCCAAGGCTTATGCGGCGTTTATCTGAGTCTACCTCTAAGACCTGTACCTCGACTTCTTGGCTAGTAGAGACAATCTTTCCAGGATGCACGTTTTTCTTAGTCCAGCTCATTTCAGAGACGTGGACTAGTCCTTCAACGCCAGGCTCTAATTCAACAAAGGCGCCGTAGTCTGTGATGTTGGTCACCCTTCCGGAGAACTGAGCATCAACTGGGTACTTGGCCAGTGCTCCTTCCCACGGATCAGTTTCCAACTGTTTCATGCCGAGGCTAATACGCTGAGTTTCAGAGTTGAAGCGAATGACCTGCACAGTCACGCTTTGACCAATTTGCAGTGCGTCAGATGGATGATTTACCCGGCGCCAAGCGATGTCAGTGACATGCAATAGACCATCAACACCACCTAAATCGATAAATGCACCGTAGTCCGTGATGTTTTTGACGACGCCCTGCAGAACTTGTCCCTCTGCAAGATTTGATATCAGTTCGGTTCTAGCCTCTGCTCGGCTTTCTTCCAGAACAGCGCGGCGGGAAACAACAATATTTCCTCTAGCCCTATCCATCTTTAAAATCTGGAATGGTTGTGGTGTACCCATTAGAGGGCCAATATCACGGACAGGTCGGATATCAACCTGGCTTCCAGGAAGGAACGCGACTGCACCAGCCAAGTCAACGGTGAAACCACCTTTGACACGACCAAAAATGATTCCCTTGACCCGCTCTGTACCGTTGAAAGCATTCTCAAGTTGCTGCCATGATTCTTCTCTACGAGCCTTATCACGAGAGAGTACAGCTTCGCCGTTACGGTCTTCAAGTCGCTCAACGTATACGTCTACTACGTCACCAATTTTCAATTCGGCTGGTTGTCCTGGCGCTCCAAACTCTTTGAGCGGAACACGACCTTCGGCTTTTAAACCAACATCTACGAGCACACTGTCGTGATCTACGGCGATAACTACGCCCTTCTGAACTGTTCCCTCGAAACCATCCATCTCGGTGAGAGAGTCTTCGAGTAAACTGGCAAAGTCTTCATTGTTAGTGGGCGCTGTCTGTGTATCGGCCATATTTTTCATCTCGTGCCGGCTTAGCGCAATCAAGCGCTTTGCCTTTGGGTTGGACGCCCAATAACACGGTCAGCCGTATCCGGCCCCGCCATTGAGCGAAAGGTTAGATTGATTTTTGAACCGCGCTTGCCTCATCTGGGCGCTATTGAACGGGATTTAGTCCTTGGCGCCCTCCTGTAGCGCCCGAAACAGCGACCGGGAAAGTACGCTGTTAGGACCTGCTGCGTTTGTTGGATACAAATCGCTCTTCGATGGTTTTAACAGCAAGCTTAAACACTGACTCAGCGTTTAGACTATCTGTATCGAGGCAAAAAGCATCCGACGCAGGCTTCAGTGGTGCAGTACTGCGGCCACTGTCCCGTTCATCACGTGCCCGAAGGTCGCTTAGAACGGAGGCGTATATAGCCTCTTCTCCCCGATCCTGCAACTCTTTCACCCGTCTGCGAGCGCGAATTTCCGCAGAGGCGAGCAAATAGAACTTCATGTCTGCTTTTGGGCAAACTACGGTCCCAATATCACGTCCATCTAGAACGGCGCCGGGAGGGCTCGCCGCAAAATGCTGCTGAAATGCTAGTAGTGCTGCACGCACACCGGGGATCGCCGCAACCTTAGAGGCTGCTGCTGCTGACGCTTCACTTCGAAGATCATCGCGATCAAGGTCATTTGTTGTGAGGGTCTGCGCCACCTTGGTTGCAGATAAAGGATCAGCCGGATCTTTCCCCTTTTCAAGAACCATTGCTCCAACAGCTCTGTAAATAAGCCCAGTATCTAAATAATTAAGGCTGAAATGTTTCGCCAGGTTTTGGGCGAGGGTACCTTTCCCAGATGCTGCAGGACCATCAATTGCTATTATCATTGTTTGGGCTTTCCAAATTCAGCCCCAAGGGATGCCATCAATGCTTGAAAGCTTGGGAAACTTGTAGAGATAGGACTTGAGTCATCGATGGTTATTGGATGCTTCGAGATAAGTCCAAGGATTAAAAATGACATAGCGATTCTATGGTCCAGCGCAGTGCTGACAGTACAGTCTCCTTGTATGTGGCTAGATCCAGTAACAAGCAATTCATCGTCAGACTCAGTTACTTTAACCCCGGCAGAAGCTAGGCCTTCAGCCATTAGTGCTATTCGATCACTTTCTTTTACTCGCAACTCCCCTATGCCCCGCATTCTTGTTTGACCTTCAGCCGCTGCCGCTGCGATAGCTAGAATTGGGTACTCATCTATC